>SAMEA104315426__coassemble_350_pt1 | contig 33735 bp, 29 predicted proteins | sample SAMEA104315426__metabat2_low_PE_002 | metagenome-assembled genome bin SAMEA104315426 (sample SAMEA104315426) | gut metagenome | biome: Monkey gut; feature: monkey-associated habitat; material: faeces | place: China | collected 2013
GCGCAAGTTAACATAGGCTTTTGCTATGCAAGGGGCGAGGGCGTAAAAAAAGACATTTCCATTGCCGTAAAAATTTGGAAGAAAGCCGCCGAAAACGGCAATACATCGGCGCAGTGCATGCTGGCCAACTGCTACTATACCGGCGACGGCGTTAAGGCAGACCCCAAAAAAGCCGTTGCAATTTGGACAGCCGCCGCCGAAAAGGGCGACGCCGAATCTATGTACTATTTGGCGAACTGCTACAAAGAGGGCGCAGGCGGGCTTTCGATGGATTTGGACAAGTTTAAGTATTGGATAAAAAGGGCGGCGCAAAACGGGAACGCGCAGGCAAAAAAGATATTGCAGGCAAACCCGGCAATAAACCAATAAAAAAAGCTTTTTCTGGCCTATTTTTGCCGATAAACATTTATACGCGCTTGCATTTTAACGCTGCGTTTCGCAAAAAAAGTAAAAATTTTGTTGACTGCAAATATAAATACGGTAAAGTAGCCACTTTAATTTTTCTAATATTTAGGGGACGTAGCTCAGTTGGAAGAGCGCCACAATGGCATTGTGGAGGTCGTCGGTTCGAACCCGATCGTCTCCATTTTTCATATACACATCAAGCAAGGTAAAACTCGTGAGCAATCCACTTATAATGTTCGGTTTTCCCAAAGGAAGCCTTGAAGAATCAACAATGGCCCTCTTTAAAAAAGCGGGTTGGAACATCACAAAAAGCAGCCGTTCCTACAAGCCGTCTATAGACGACCCCGAACTAGACGGGCGTTTTGTACGCGCTCAGGAAATTAGCCGCTATGTAGAGCTTGGCTTTTTCGATTGCGGCCTTACCGGCTACGACTGGATTTTGGAAAATTCGAGCGACGTTGTAGAAGTTTGCGACTTAATCTACAGCAAGGCAACGGCGTTGAAATCGAAATGGGTAATCTGCGTTAAGGAAGATTCTCCCATACAGACCGTAAAAGACTTGGAAGGCAAGCGCATTGCAACCGAGTTGGTAAACGTAACAAAAAAATATTTGGCAGACAATCAGGTTAACGCCGACGTTGAATTTTCGTGGGGCGCAACCGAAATTAAAGTTCCCGACTTGGTAGACGCAATTGCCGATATTACCGAAACGGGTTCGTCGATTAGGGCAAACCGTTTGCGCATCATAGCCACTATGATGTATACAAACACAAAGCTTATTGCCAACAAAGCCGCTTGGGAAAATCCCGAAAAGCGCGCCAAGATTGAAACAATTGCAATGCTCTTAAAGGGCGCGTTGGAAGCCGTACACAAAGTAGGCCTAAAAATGAACTTGCCCAAGGCAAATGTTTCGAAGGTAATTTCGAGCCTGCCCGCGTTAAGGAAACCCACGGTTTCGCAGTTGTCGGACCCCGCTTGGGTTGCAATCGAAACAATCGTTCAGGAAGAAGTTGTGCGCGATATAATCCCCACACTAAAGAGCCTGGGCGCAGAAGGCATTGTAGAATATCCCCTAAACAAGGTTATTCCCTAATTTTTAGAGCAAATTTATATAACAAAAAGCCGCAGCCGAAAAGCCGCGGTTTTTTTGTGCAAACTTTTTCCTGTAAAAAATCAGCTTTCTTTAGAGCATAAAATTGCCGCCATTGCGCCCATGGCCGCCGCCGTTATTGCCTGCCTAAATTCTGGGTCGCAACAGTCGCCTGCCGCAAATACGTTTTCGATGTTTGTTTTTACAAGCGAGCCGCTTTGCGGAATTATGTAGCCGTTTTTATCCATATCAAGCTGGCCTTTGCAAAAATCGGTGTTAGGCGCGCTGCCAATGGCGACAAACATTGCGCTTGTTTGCAAAGTCTGCAACGAGGCGTCGGTTGTGCTTTTTAACACAAGGGCGCAAACTTTGCCGTTTTCGCCCAAAACCTCGCTTACGGTATGGTTCCAAATTGGCGTAATTTTGGGGTTGCTTAAAACTCTTTTTGCCATCAAATCCGACGCCCTAAGAGAGTCGCGGCGGTGTATTAAAAATACCTTTTGGGCAAATTTGGTTAAAAACAGGGCTTCTTCGGCAGCCGAGTCGCCGCCGCCTACAACGGCAACGGTTTTGTTTTTGTAGAACGCGCCGTCGCAGGTAGCGCAGGTAGAAACCCCTTTGCCGCCGTAGAACATTTCCTCGTTTTTTGCTCCGGTCAACTTCGGCTTTGCGCCCAGTGCCAGAATTATCTTTTCGCATTCAAGGTTTTGCCCCGATTGCAACGCGATTTTTTTTGGGGTAGATTTTAAATCGGCATTTGCAATTTGGTCGCTTAAAAAGCGCGCGCCAAATTTTTCGGCTTGCTTTCGCATATTCCACAAAAGGATAAAGCCGTCTATGCCGTCGGCAAAGCCGGGGAAGTTTTCCACATTCGAAGTAGTCGTTAAAATTCCGCCCGACTGCGCGCCCTCTATAACAAGCGGGTTTAGCCCCGCCCTTGCCGCATAAATTGCAGCCGTTAGCCCCGCGCAACCGCTCCCTGCTATAACAATCTTTTCCATAGCCAAAATATAAATCTTTTATATGCAATATCGTCAATAAAATCTCTTGATTGTATCCGATATAAGTGGAATATTTTTCCAATATGCTTATCGACACCCACGCACATTTGGAAAGGGATTCTTTAAAAGAAGGCTTTACCCTAAACGACATTGTAGAACGCGCCGCCCTAAACGGCGTCGGTAAAATTGTAAATGCTTCGGCAAGGGTAAACGATTGGAACTATTACTCTAAGGCGGTAAGGCAGTTCCCGAACAGACTTTATTGGTGTGTGGGGCTGCACCCAACCGAAATAGACGACGAATCTATTTTAGCCTTAGACGGGCTTTGTTCTTATTTTGCCGACGGCGAATTTGCCCCCAAAGCCATTGGCGAAATAGGGCTAGACTTCTATAAAATGGAAGGCACTAAAAGCGAGATTGCCGAAACGGTTGCGCTGCAAAAAAAGATTTTTGCCCGACAGCTAGAATTTGCAAAGGATATGGATTGCCCCGTTTGTATCCACGCCAGAAGCGCGGTTTTAGACGCTTTGGAAATCCTTAAAAAATCGGGGGTAGATATGGCAAAAGTTGTGTTCCACTGCTTTAGCGGAACTTTGGACGAGCTAAAAGAGCTTATGCAAACGGGGGCAAGGGCTTCGTTTACGGGAATTGTAACCTATAAAAACGCCCAGCAAATGAGGGATTGTATGCTTTGTCAGGGGTTGGAAAAGCTTATGTTCGAAACCGACTGCCCCTATTTGGCGCCCGTTCCCGTAAGGGGCACTGTAAACGAGCCTGCAAACATAAAGCACATAGCCGAATACGCCGCAAAACTTTTCGGGATAAGTTTGGAGGAAATTTCTAAAATCACAACGCTTAACGCCGAAAGCTTTTTCGGTTTGCGCTAGGCGGCGTTTTGTGCAAAAGTTTGTAGCTTTATGACCGAAAGCCTTAAAAACGTTATAAAAGTTGCGTCCTCTACCGTAGGGTCTAGGGCATTGGGGCTTGTGCGCGATATGCTTACCTTTATGTATTTGGGAACAAGCGTTGTAAATTCGGCGTTTCTATTTGCGTTTGCGCTGCCCAATTTGCTTAGAAGGCTTATGGGCGAAGGCGCGCTAAGCTCGGCAATGGTTCCCGTTTTTGCATCTACATACAAAGAGGGCGGTCTTGAAAAGGCGTTTAAGTTTTTAAACCAGGTGCTCTCGTGGGCGGGTTTGGCGTTGCTTGTGCTAGTGGGCATTGTAATTGCCGGGGCTTTGTTCTACTATTCGGGCTTTGCCGATTCGCAAAAATACTCTTTGGGGGCGTTGTTTTCGGCAATACTAATGCCATACGCCTTTTTTATATGTCTGGCGGCTTTGGGGGTGTCGGCGTTGAATGTTTTGGGCAGTTTCGGGTTGCCGTCCATAGGGGCAATATGCCTAAACATATCAATGATAGCCTCGTTTTTGTTGGGCGTGTTTTTTTGCAAAGAGCAGGTAAACATTGTCTACTTTGCGTGTTCGGGCATTCTGCTAGGCGGGGTAATACAGCTTGCAATCCCCGCCGTTTTGCTGAGGAACAAAGGCTGGCGGTATAGGGTAGACTTTTCTAAATCAAAAGAGCTTGGTGTTTTGTTTAGGCTTTTTATGCCGGCGTTATTGGGCGCTTCGGTAGTTCAAATAAATGTGCTGGTTTCAAAAATATTCGGCTTTTGGATTGCCGACTATGCGGTGGCGGCTTTGCACTTGTCTAGCAGGTTGCTAGAGCTGCCGCTTGGCGTATTTGCCGTTGCCGTTGCAACCGTTTATTTCCCGAAATTGGCAATGCTAAATTCCGACGGCGACAAAACAAAATATTTGTCGGAATATTCGAAGGCGCTGATTGGCGTAAACGCAATAAGCATTCCAGCCACGGTTGGGCTTGCGCTTTTTAGCCGCGACATTCTGGGCTTTTTGTTTGAATGGAAGTCGTTCGGCAGTGCCGACTTGGCAATATGCGCGCCCATAGTTGTTGTAAGCGCGCTGTCGCTGCCGTTTATTTCGGCGTCTACATTGGCGGTTAGGGCGTTCTTTTCAAAAAAGAACACAAAAATTCCGTTGGCTGCCTCGGCATTTACGTTTTTGGCAAACTTGGTTTTTTCGCTTATATTTATGTTTAAGTTTAGCGCGCTTGGTTTGGCAATGGCAAACGCGTTGGCAGCCGTTGTTCAATATCTGGTTTTAAGATACTTTTTTGTGCGCCGCATAGGCACGGTAAAAATATTTTTAGACTTTGCAAAAATTGCCGCGGCAAGTGCTGTTATGGGCGTGTTTGCGTATGCGCTAAGATGCGTGCTGGCAGCGCATATTTTGCAGCCTAAGTTGTTGTCGGGCACGGTTTGCTTGGCGGTGTTTCCATTTGCAATATTGTGCTATTTAGCGGTGCTAAAACTGTTGCGCTTTAAACAGCTAAGTGCGTTTAACATATTAAAAAAGGGCAAATAAGATGGATTCAAGGCAGCTTTTTTGCGATGCAATTTGCGGTAAAAAAACCGAACGCCCGCCTTTGTGGATTATGCGCCAGGCTGGCAGGTATTTGCCCGAGTATAGAGATTTAAAGGAAAAACACGGCGGCTTTTTAAATTTGGTAAAAACGCCCGAACTTGCCTTGCAGGCGGCATTGCAGCCCATAGAACGCTTCGGTTTCGACTGCGCGATATTGTTTTCCGACATACTTGTTTTGGCAGAAGCTTTGGGTTATGGATACAACTTTATAGATGGCAAGGGGCTTTCGTTTTCGGGGAGAATTTCGTCGAAAAAAGACGTTGAAAATTTGAACGCAAACGACGTTTGCGAAAAATTGGGGTATGTTTTAGATGCTTTAAAACTGCTTAGAAAAGCCCTGCCTAAAAAGGCGGTGTTGGGCTTTTCGGCAAGCCCATTTACTTTGGGTGCCTACCTTATAGAGGGCGAGTCTTCAAAAGATTTTCCGCGCTACAAAGCGTTTATAAAAAACGAGCCCCAACTTTTTGCAATGCTTATGGAGAAGCTATCGGCTGCAGTGGGTTTATATATAAAAGCCCAGCTAAACTGCAACGCCGACGCAATACAGATTTTCGATTCGCATTCGCATTTGCTGGGGGCAAAAAACTATTGGCAGTGCTCGGGCAAATATATACAGGCGGCTCTTGCACAGCTGCCCGAAAGCGCAAAAAGCATACTTTTTGCCCTTAACGCCTCCGATATTTTCGGCGAAATGCTAAAGACAAAAGCTTCGGCTTACAGTGTAAATAGCAGTGTAAAGTTGTCGCAACTAAAGGCGGCGCACAATGGTAACTACGCTTTGCAGGGCAATTTAAACAATGTTATGCTTGAATTTTCAACCCCGCAAGAGGTTGCGCAAAAGACGGCCGAAATTGTCGACGATATGAAAAACATAGGCGGACACATTTTTAACTTGGGGCACGGCATTACCCCAAACGCAAAACTCGAAAACGTATATGCGCTTTGCAAGGCAATAATAAAATGAATCTAAAACAGCTTATAGAAAAGTATGCGGCAAACGGGCCAAGGTATACTTCGTACCCGACGGCGGTGCACTTTGCCGAAAGCGAAAATAAAGACGCCCTAATTGACCGCGCGGTAAACGGCTCAAACGCGTTGTCGCTATATGTGCACATTCCATTTTGCGCTTCGCAGTGCTTTTTTTGCGCGTGCTCTTCAAGCGTGTGTTTAGATATTTCGAAAGCCGACACTTATTTAGACGCATTAGACGCCGAACTAAAACTTTGGCAAAACAAGGGATTGGCCAAAAAAACGCTAGAGCAAATACATTTTGGCGGAGGCACTCCCAACTTTTTAAGCGTTTCGCAAATCTATAGGCTAAACAAGATAATAGAAATGTATTTTGAAAAATCGCCGCAATGCGAATTTTCGGCAGAATTAGACCCCAGAACTTTGACAGGCCAAAAAATAAAGGCGTTTGCCGACATAGGCGTAAACAGGGCTTCCATAGGCCTGCAAGACACCAACGACTTTGTGCAAAAGGCAATAAACCGCGTTCAGCCACAGTCGATGAATTTGGCGACTTTTGAAGCCCTGCGCAACATAGGCATAACCCACATTAACGCCGATTTAATTTACGGCTTGCCCTTGCAAACATTAAAGGCTTTCGAAAAAACATTGGGCGACGTTTTGCAGCTTAATCCCACAAGGATTTCGCTTTTCAACTACGCGCACGTTCCGTGGCTAAAAACTTCGCAAAAGGCGCTGGAGAAATACGAGTTTGTTTCGGCAAACGAAAAGGTTGAATGCTTTCTTTTGGCAAAGCAAACTTTTGAGAACGCGGGCTTTTTGTATATAGGGCTAGACCACTTTGCAAAGCCGCAGGACGAACTGGTAAAGGCGCGTTTAGAAGGCACTTTGCAGAGGAATTTTCAGGGCTATAGCACACATTCGGGCATAGACGGCTTCGGCATTGGGCTAACCTCGATTTCGCAGACAAAAGACAGCTACAGGCAAAACCGCAAAGATATGCAAAAATATTATGCCGATATAAACAACGGCATTTTGCCGGTAGAAAGGGGCGTTGTTTTAACCGCCGACGACATTTTGCGACGCAAGGCGATTATGTCTATTATGTGCCTGCTAAAAGTCTCGGAAAGCGTTTTCGAGCCCGCCGAAGTTGCCGAATATAAAAGGATTTTCGCTGCGGCAAGGCCAAAGTTGCTCGAAATGCAAGCCGACAAGCTTTTGGAATTCGACGGCGAATATTCGTTTAAGCTGCTAGACTTTGGTAGGGTGTTTATGCGCAATGTTGCAATGCTTTTCGACGGCAGGTCTTTTGCCCGACACTCGAAAACCGTTTAGCGCACAACCGTTTTTTGCCGTTATAAAAATGCTTGATATTCGCATTTGTTCGTCAAGAATGTAGGGCCTGATTTTTTATACTTCGGCAAAGGTTGTCGGGGCAAAAAATATAATGAACGATTTTGAACCAGAAAATTTCCGCCAAGCCCAAGCGGGTGAAGTCGGCATTGTTTCGTATAGCGATTTTTACAGCAAAACTCCGCTAAAGCTCGAGTTGGGGTCGTCTTTAGACGAATTCAATATCAGATACGAAACCTACGGAAAGCTTAACGCCGATAAATCCAACGCGGTGCTGGTTTGCCATGCCCTTACGGGCGACCACCACGTTGCGGGCGTATACGGCATTAACGACAAAAAAACGGGTTGGTGGAACAACATTGTTGGCCCGAACAAGCCGCTGGATACCGAAAAATACTTTGTAATTTGCAGCAACTGCATAGGCGGCTGCAGGGGCAGCACGGGGCCAAACAGCATAAATCCCAAAACCGGCAAAAGGTGGAATTTAACGTTCCCAATCTACACCATAGGCGATATGGTAAACGCGCAGGCGCGCTTGCTAGACTATTTGGGAATAGAAAAACTTGCCCTTGTAATAGGGGGGTCTATGGGCGGCATGCAGGCACTGCAATGGGCTGTAAGCTATCCGGACAGGGTTCAAAGGGTTTTGGGGTTGGCAACAACATCGCACCAAAATGCGCAGGCAATTGCCTTTAACGAAGTTGGCCGCCACGCCATTATGAGCGACGAAGCCTGGAACGGCGGCGACTACGAGCATCAGCCCGCCGTGGGCTTGGGCGTTGCAAGAATGATGGCGCACATAACGTATTTGTCCGACAAAGGAATGGACGACAAATTCGGCCGCAAGGTAGAGCTTAATTTGCAAAACCCCTTTGCGCCGAGCTTTCAGGTAGAGCGCTATTTGCACCATCAGGGCAAAACCTTTGTAAACAGGTTCGACGCAAACACATATTTATATTTAACAAAAGCTTTGGACTTGTTCGACCTAAGGGGGCACTGCAACACTCTTGAAGAGGCCTTTAAAAACGTAAAGGCAAAGGTAATGACCGTTGGCTTTACTTCCGACTGGCTGTTTTTGCCCGAACAAAACAGGGAAATTGCATTGGCTTTAATTAGGGCTAAAAAGAACGCAAGCTATGTCGAAATAGAAAGCGACCAAGGGCACGATTCTTTCTTGATTCACTCGCCAAAACTTTATGCAATTATAGAAAACTTTTTAAATGTCTAAGTATAGAGACAAGCGCAAGATAGAGCTTTCGGCAATAAGAAGTTGGATTGCCGACGCTTCCAGCGTGCTCGATTTGGGGTGCGGCAGGGGGCTTTTGCTTGAAGAGCTTATGCGCACAAAACGCATTTATGCGGTTGGGGTAGACTTGGATTTCGACAAAATTACAAGGGCTATAAGAAGAGGCGTAAACGTAATTCACGGCGACATTCTTAAAACGGTAAACAGCTTTGCCGACAAGTCGTTCGACTGGGTTGTGTGCTCTAGAACCCTACCCGAATTGGGCAACCCCGACGCCGTAATTAAAGAGGCGTTGCGCGTTGGCAACCACGTTGCGGTGGGCTTTGTAAACTACGGCTTTTGGCTTAACAGGCTAAAAATAGCCTTTAGCGGCAGCCGCGTTTTAAACGAAGTTTACCCCGAAGAATGGTCTAGCGCAGTTCCCACAAACGACATTAGCGTTAAATCTTTCGAAAAATATTGCGCCGACAACGGCATAGTAATAGAAAAAAGGCACTTTTTAAAAGGCAACTGGCAAAGCCCCTGCAAATTTATGCCCAACCTTTTTGCGGGCTACGCCATATTTGAAATATCAAAAAAATAGAATTTATGAAAAACGAAGAATGCGACAAAAAAGAGAAGAATAGCGAAGCTATTGCCCAGCAAATACAAAAGAAATTTATAGACGAACGAAAAATATTCTTTTTCGGCGAAGTTAACGACGAATCGTGCGCAGAGGCCGTAAAAAAACTTTTGTACCTTGATATGATGGACAAAAAGGCCGAAATTACCATATACCTAAGCACCCCCGGCGGCTCTATAAACGCGGGTATGGCGTTGTACGACACTATAAAGCTTATAAGCGCGCCCGTAAAGATTGTGGTAACTGGCATTGCAATGAGCATGGGCTCTATACTTTTAAGCGCGGCAAAAAAGGGCAAAAGGTTTTTGTTCCCCAACGCAAGCGTTATGATTCACCAGCCCCTTATTATGGGCGAATTTAGCGGAACTGCCGTAGACATTCACATTCAGGCGCGCGAGATGGAAAGAATGAGGGATATTTTAAACAAGATTTTGTCGGACGCTTCAGGTCAGCCGTTGGAGAAAATCCGCAAAGATACCGACAGAGACTTCTTTATGACCGCCAAAGAGGCCGTTGAATACGGCTTGGCAGACGGCATTGTAGACTCTTTGTAATTTGCGCCAAAAAAAGGTTGAAAAATTTTTTTAAAGCTAATTGAATTTTAAGAGCTAATAAAAACAAAACACAATTAATGATAACAAAGCCAAACCAAAGCGGACAAAAACCGTATTACAACAAAAACAAAAGCTTCGGCCCCAGAAAAAACGAAAGAATTAGAGGGCCGCGCACGGTAAGGGTTATAGGCCCCGACGGAAAACAGGTGGGCATTATGCCTCCCTACGAAGCCTTGCAGATTGCACAGCGCATGGGTTTGGATTTGGTGGAAATTTCGCCTACCGCACAGCCCCCCGTTTGCCGTATTGTAGACTACGGCAAGTATATGTACGAGGAGTCTAAAAAGCAAAAGTCGAACAAGTCTAGCGCGCCTAAGCTTAAAGAAGTTAAGTTCCGCCCCATGACCGAAATGCACGACTATATGACGAAAATCCGCAGTGCGGAAAGGTTTTTGTTTGCGGGAAACAAGCTTAAAATTTCGGTATTTATGCGCGGCCGCGAAATGGAATATAAAGACAAGGCCTTTGAAATTGCAAACAGGGCAAAGACCGACCTTTTGCATATGGGCACTGCCGATTCCGAACCCAAGCTTGCTGGCAGGTGCGTATCTTTTTCGATGTCGCCCGTTCAGCAGAACAAGCGCAAGCTAAAGTATAGCGGCATAGAAGAGGAAATCCCCGAAGACGATTCTTCGGAAGGCGACGAAGAATAAACAATACGCCGCGTATTTTTGCGGCAAAGCGTTTATGTTATGGGGACAAATTCGGCATATTCAATGACAAGGCGGAAATTTATTTCCGTCTTGTTGCCGCTTATTGCGGCCCCAAGGCTTTGGGCTGCCGACGCCGAATTTAAGGGCATAAAATATATGGCCGTTCCCAAAATCGCAGCAAGGTGCTCTATGAAAGTTCGCACCGTGCTTAAAAACAAAACGGTTTCAATCTACAACAAGGCGGTTAAGATAGACTTTGAAGTAAACCAAAGAGACATTTACATAAACGGAGCCAGAATTTGGTTGGGCTTTCCGGTTGCGCTTTTGGGCGGCAACTTGTGCGTTTCGCAAATAGACTACTACAAGGTTATAGAGGGCATACTATACCCGAAACTTCCCAAAAACGGGCTAAAGCTTAACAAGATTGTTATAGACGCAGGCCACGGCGGCAAAGACAGGGGCGCTTTCAATAAAAAATACAATTTGGTTGAAAAGTCGCTTACGCTTGATATGGCAAACAGGGTTGCCAGCCTGCTTATAAAGCGCGGCTACAATGTGGTGTTTACCCGCAAAAGCGATATATACATTCCGCTAGACGGCAGAACCGCAATTGCAAACAAGGCAAAGGCCGACATGTTTGTAAGCATACACTACAACTCTTCGCAAAATTCGCTGGTATCGGGGGTAGAAACTTTTGCAATGACGCCGAAGGGGCAATATTCGTCGTCGGGTTCCAAGCTTACGGCTTCGTGCAACAAATTTTACCCTGCAAACAATTTGGATTGTTGGAACACGCTGCTTTCGTTTTACGTTAATTCGTCTCTTAAAAGGGCAACGGGCGCAATAGACAGGGGCGCAAAAAAGGCGCGCTTTGCGGTTTTAACAGATGCTACAATGCCCGCGGTTTTGGTTGAATGCGGCTTTATTTCGGCAGTGGGCGAGGGCGCAAGAATTGCCAACCCAAAATACCGCACAAAAATTGCCCTTGGCATTGTAAACGGCATTGTGCGCTACCAAACAACAATAACGCGCCTAAGGGGTGCTGCTGTAAAAAAATAGGCAAAGCTGCTTTCAGGTAAAAATTTTTAGCCGTCTTATATGGTAGACGGTTTTTTTTGTGCATAATTTACGGGTTAGGTATGGTAAAGTTTTTTCTTTTGCGGCGTAAAAGCCGACTGTGTTTTTGTGCTTTTATCTTGAAAAGAATTTTGTTCGGCTGCATACTAAATTCTTACAATACTTTCGATTTATGGAATTCTCATATATAGATATTACGGTGTTTATACTTTTTGTACTGGCGGTTATAGGCGTTGGTATGATAAAAAGTAGGGGCGAAAAAAATAGCGAAGACTACTTTCTTGCAGGAAGAGGCTTGTCGTGGTGGCTTATAGGCATTTCGCTTATAGCGGCAAACATTTCTACCGAGCAGTTTGTCGGCATGAGCGGCAGCGCGTCGGGCATTTCGGGCTTGGCAATAGCCAGCTACGAGTGGATGGCGGCCATTACGCTTGTTTTTGTGGCATTCTTGTTTTTGCCAAAGTTTTTAAAGCTTGGCATATACACAGTTCCTCAGTTTTTGGAATATAGGTTCGATTCGCTTTCTAGAACCATAATGTCGTTGCTGATGGTTGTGGTTTTGGTTTGCGTAAACATAACGGCGGTAATCTATTCGGGGGCAACCGTTGCCGACACCGTTTTCGGCGACAGCACTTCGCTTCCTTTTGCGGTAAACGTGCCTGCGGCTTGCTGGGCAATAGGCATTATGGCGGCAATCTATGTATGTGCGGGCGGTCTTAAAGCGTGCGCTTGGGCAGACCTTTTGCAGGGAACAGCCCTTATTATTGGCGGCGGCTTAATTGCATATTTTGCGTTCGACGCTTTTGCCGCAAAAGACGTTGCCGAAATTGCCACAACAAAAACAGTTTCGCCCGAAACTTTGGCGTCGCTAAAAGACGCGGGCGTTATGGAAAAGTTTATGACTTTAAACGCCGACAAGCTTACAATGTTTATGCCTGCCGACCACAAGGAAATTCCGTGGACAGCCCTTATTATAGGTTTGTGGATTCCCAATTTTTACTATTGGGGCTTTAACCAATATATAATTCAAAGAACTTTGGGCGCTTCAAGCTTGGGCGAAGGGCAAAAGGGCATTATGTTTGCGGCGGCATTAAAGCTTGTAATACCTTTTGTAATTGTTATCCCCGGCATTATGGCGTTTAACTTGTATTCGGCAGACCAGGCTTCGGCGGCGGCAAAAGACCAGAAAATTTTAACCGAAAACGCCAAGGTTTGCGCAACGCTATATTTCGACGCATTAGACGCGAAAAACGAAACGCTGTTTCACGAAAAGGCGCAGGGCGTATTTACCGTAGATATGGGCAACGGCAAAAGCGTTGTGCTGCTTAACGAAAACGATTTGGACGGCTTGTATTCGCAATATAAGGCAGAAAAGGCCAGCGGCAACCTGTATAAAAAATATTTTACCTACGACAAGGGTTGGGCTTCTACAAATTCAAAGGGCGAGTTTTCGCTTAAAAATGTGGTAGATGCCTGGAACTTAAAGCATGCGGCAACGCGCGGCGACAAGTCGTTTGAACAGACTTTATACGGCTATAAATACGACTCGGCTTTCGGTCTTTTAATAAGCAAGGTTTTGCCCGAAGGCTTTGGTTTAAGGGGCTTTATATTTGCGGCTTTGTTGGGGGCTGTTGTAAGCTCGTTGGCGGCAATGTTAAACGCGGCTTCCACCATATTTACAATAGACCTTTATAAAAAATACCTAAATAAAAACGCAAGCGACAAGAATTTGGTTGTAATAGGCCGCGTGGCGGTTCTCATATTTGCGCTTATAGGCTGTATGGTAGCTCCCATGCTTGCAAATCCGAAATTGGGCGGCGTATTTACATTTATTCAGGAATTTCAGGGTTATCTTTCGCCGGGAATTTTGGCGGTGTTTATCTTTGGTATGTTCAGCAAAAAAGCCCCGAGGTTTGCGGGCGCGTTGGGCATATTGGTAAGCCCCATAGCCTACGGGCTTTTGCAGTTCTTCTGCAACGATATTGCATTCTTAAACCGCATGGCGATAACCTTTGCAGCCTCGCTTTTTGTAATGCTGCTCCTTACATTGGTTAAACCCCTAAAGCAGGAAATTGTAATGCCCGAAAATAAAAAGATTAAGCTGGAATCGTCTTTCGGGGCAAAGCTTGCGGGCATTTCGGTTTTGGTTGTAGCGTTTGCCTTCTACTTCATATTTTCGGGCTTGTTTATAAAGTAAGATGAAAGAAATTCTCGCAAAAAAGTTTTTTGATTTTTACGGCTATAAGCCCGACGTTGTCTCTAAGGCTTCGGGGCGCATAGAGTTTATAGGCAACCATGTAGACTATAACGGCGGCGTTGTTTTGGGTGCCGCCATTAGCAGGCACATATGCGTAGCTTTGGCAAAGCGCAACGACAATACAATGAGGTTCGGCAACTCAAAAAGCCGCGACAGTGTTTGCGTAAGTTTAGACACCTGCCAAAAGCAGCCGCCCCGCCAAAACTGGGCAAACTACTGCATTGGCGTGGTAAAATATGCAAAAGAGCACGGCTGCAAAATAGATTGCGGTTTCGACTTTTTGGATATGTCGGACTTGCCGAGCGGCGCGGGGCTTAGCAGCTCGGCTGCAATAGAGCTTGCAATGGCAAGAGCCTTAAACGAATTGTACAGCCTTAATCTTTCCACTTTGGAAATGGTTAAAATTTCTAAAAAGTGCGAAAACGAATTTATGGGTATGCCCTGCGGCATTTTAGACCAGGGCGTTTCGGGCTTCGGCAGCGACAACAACCTTGTTTTTATAGATTGCCTTAAAGACGAGTTTAAAAGCATTTTGCTGCCCAAAGAATGGAAGTTGTGGATTTTTAATACCGCAACAAAACATTCGTTGGTAGACGGGGCGTATGCAAAGCTAAGAGAGTCGTGCATGCAGGCGGCAAAGATACTTTCTGGCCCTGGCGAATTTAAGCTGTTAAGAGCCTTTACAATTCAGGATTTGGAAAACGCCAAACCCAAGATGGACGCCGTTGTATATAACCGCGCCAAGCACATTATAGACGAAATAGGCAGGGTTTTTGCGGCGTGCAAGTGCATAGACGAAAAAGACCCTGTTGCCCTCGGCAAACTGCTTACGGCTTCGCATTGGAGCTCTAGCAGGCTTTTCGGCAATTCGTGCAAAGAGCTAGACTGGTTTGTAGAAAAGCTTACCGAAAACAAAAACGTGTATGGCGCGCGCCTTTCGGGCGGCGGCTTTGGCGGTTGCGTTATGGCAATGACAACCCCCGAATTTAGCGAGCAAGACGCCGACAAAATTTGCGCCGAATACGAAAAAACGTTTTCGATAACGCCCGCAAAAATCAAATTTTAGCGCAGGTTTTTGGCAATTTAAAAACGCACTCCTTTCGGGGTGCGTTTAATTTTTTATTTTCAGATTTAATTTAAAACAAAAGTTCTATTTTGCGTTTACAGATTTAATGTATTGGAAATAGAGCTTGCACATATATTCGTCGTTTATCTTTTCGAAGCTGTATAGATAGGGAAAAAACCCCTCTTCGTTGCTGTTTTTTAGGTTGCTGTCTACCTTGCTCCAGTTGTCGTCGGCAGAGCGCACGGTTTTTACCTTAAACGCCGCCTTTTGCATTGCCTTGGCATAGGCGCGTTCGCGCGTTGTGCCGTAGCCTGCGGTAACCTCAAGCTGAAGCTTAAAGCCGTCTATAATGTTTTCGGTAAAGTCGGCGCGCAAAAATGCTATAAGCTTTGTGCCGCTTTCCCTTACAAAGGAAATATCCTTTACATTATATTGGCGTTTTTCGCCCGCGTATTTGCGAACCGCCGCCAGGCACGCGGTTTCGGTGTCGGCCATTTTTGGCCCCCAGGCTACAACCTGAATGTTTATAACCTGATTGCGGCTGCGCAGCTTTTTTTTGGGCTTTGCGTTTTTGGCGTCTTTGGCTTTTTTTGCATCTGCCACCTTGTCGGCAATCTGCGCTTTTGGCACAAGTTTAGAAGAATCTACCTTTGCAATTTTAGACTTGTCTACAGTTGCGATTTTAGATTCGTCTATTTGCACAACTTTGTGCGCGGCTTTTTTTGCGTCTTTAGCTGCGCCTACTTTTGCCGTGTTTGCAACCGTTTTGGCTGCAACTGCTTTGGGAGCTTTTGCCCCCTGTTGAGTTTGTGCGTTAACGACACTTGCCGATAATAATGCGCACGCAAAACCCAACAACATAATAACTTTTTTCCCCATCATATAGTTACCTTGTTTTGAGTTATGGCGGTATAGTTAAGCTATATGTTAAATCAAGTCAAGCAATTTTTTATATATAAATTTCGTAAGATACGAAAATATAATAAGTAAAAAATTTAATAAAATTTTGATTTTATAGACTAGTCGCCCGAATTTTCGCTTTTTGCCGAAAATTCTAAAAGCAGTTTGGGCCTAAGGTCGGGCTTGTCGGCAAATCCGTCGTCTTCGTCGTCGAACGAGTTTGCAGAATAAAACAAAATTGGGGTTATCCCGCTTTCTTGAACCAGCACAAATGTTGCAATATCAAGCTGTTGGCAAAATCTGGGAAAGGGCAAGGGCTTGCTTTTTTCGCTTTTTGCGGCAAACGCGTAGTTTATATAGTCGGCAAAAACATCGCTTGTAAATTCAAGCTTGTCGCCGTCTTTAAAGGGTTCATTTAAATTAAGTTGCAGCGTTCCAAGCCTGAATGCCGCAGTTGTGTCTAGCGCGGTAGAATTTGTGTCGTGGGCGGGGGCAATTTTTTCGTTTTCGCCGTTCCACGAAACTTTGTAGGTGTCGTTAATATCAAAGAATGCCGACTCGTTTACTATCGCAAACACCGCAATTTTTATGTTGAGGGCGTCTTGGGCTTCTTTTATTTTTGCAACTTCTTCTTCGCTAGCTTGTTCTGTGTTTTTATTTGCGGTTTTAACAAGCCCGTTTACCTTTTCGATAAAGGCTTGGTTTGCCTTTATATGCAAAATAAGTTTCGACAAAAAAACCGTATCTTTTTGCGGGTTAAAGGCATATAAAATCGGGTCGCTTTTGAATGGAATATACGCAATTTTTGCCGAACTTTTTGCGTTTGAAATAGAAAGAAACTTTTCGTTTTCGAACGATTTTGAAGGCTCGCTTTGAGAAATGAATGTATCGAGCTTTAAAGCCGGCATTTCCGCACAAAAGCCCGAAAAGCTTTGCATTAGCAATAGGGCAAAAAAAAGTTTTGCAAAAAAGTATGCGCCGAAAGCTTCCGCGCTTTTTTGCGCAGTAAACACCCCCAATTTATGCAATCGGCGCATACTTTGTTTTTATTGGAAATTCTCCGCCATTTCCTTTGCGTAGTATTCGGCAAAGTAGGTTAAAATCATATCGGCTCCCGCCCTTTTTATGGATATAAGCGATTCGTAAATAGCCTTGTTTAAATCGAAATATCCGAGGTCGGCGGCATTCTTTATCATGGAATATTCGCCCGAAACCTGGTAGGCGGCTATAGGCAGCATAGAGCGTTCGCGCACTGTCTTTATAATGTCCAGATAATACATTGCGGGTTTAACCATTAAAACGTCGGCACATTCGCTTTCGTCTAAATATGCCTCTAAAATTGCGGTTCTGGAATTTGCGGGGTTAAGCTGGTACGAAAGCTTGTCGAGATTTTTTGTGCCTGCCGCCGAAGACGATTTTACGGCGTCTCTAAAGGGCCCGTAAAATACCGAGGCGTATTTTGCGCTGTATGCCATAATGGCAGTGTTTGTAAAGCCGCATTCGTCTAGGTTTTCGCGTATTGCGCCTATTCTGCCGTCCATCATATCCGACGGCGCAACAAAATCGGCTCCAGCGTCGGCGCACAAAAGCGACATTGCGGTTAAAATTTCAACCGTTTCGTCGTTCATTATGGTATTTGTTTTCGGGTCTATAAGCCCGTCGTGCCCGTGGCTGGTATATGGGTCTAGCGCAATATCGGCAATAAGCGTCATTTCGGGGAAGCGCTTTTTTACGCTTCGTATAGCCCTGTAGAACAGGCAGTTTTCGTTTACCGCCTGCGAGGCTTTTTCGTCTTTAAGTTTTGCGTCTAAAGTCGGGAAAAGCGCAATGCTTGTTATGCCGTTTTTAAGAAGGTCGTCGCACTTTTTTAAAAGATTGTCTATGCTTAGCCTGTATTGCCCCGGCATAGAGTCTATGGCTTGACTTTTGTTTTTTTGGTCGATTACAAATAAAGGCTGTATTAGGTCTTTTTTGCAAAGGTATGTTTCCTGACACAATCCGAGTATGGATTTGCTTTTCCTCATTCTTCTCGGACGCTGTCTTATATCGAGCTTGAAATTTTCGTCCATAATGTTTTTATTTTTATACAAGCTATAATTTACGCAATAAAATAATGAAGGTTTTAATTCACAATACTATAGACAGAGCCAAAGAAACTTTGGAGCCAAAAGGAACAGAGTTTAAGATGTATTGCTGCGGGCCTACGGTATATGGCCCCGCCCACATAGGCAATTTTAGAACATTTTTGGTTCAAGACGCCCTGCGCAGAACGCTTGAGGCTTCGGGCATAAAGGTAAAGCACGTTCGCAACATAACCGACGTAGACGACAAAACCATTAGGGAAAGCCAAAAATTGGGCATAACTTTAAAAGAGTTTACCCAAAAGTGGACCGACAAATTCCACGCCGACTGCCAAAAGCTTAATATGCTTGTCCCTACCGTAGAGCCCAAGGCCACCGAGCACATTGGCGAGCAGATAAAAATGGTAAAAACGCTTGTCGAAAAAGGCCATGCCTACGCTATGCCCGACGGCAGTGTATACTTTAAAATTTCAAGCTTTCCCGAATACGGCAAGCTTTCGGGGCTAGACACCTCTTCGCTTTCTACCCAAAGCGAAAATTCGGCGGGCAACGCAAATTTGGCCGACGAATACGAGCGCGATAGCGTTTCGGACTTTGCATTGTGGAAGGGCAGAAAACCCGAAGACGGCGAAAATTCGTGGAAAAGCCCGTGGGGCGAAGGCAGGCCCGGTTGGCATATAGAGTGCTCGGCTATGAGCGCGAAATATTTGGGCCCCAGTTTCGACCTTCACGGCGGCGGCATAGACTTGTGCTTTCCCCACCACGAAAACGAAATTGCCCAAAGCGAATGCGCAAGCGGCGTAAAGCCCTATGTGCGCTATTGGTTCCATTCGGCGCACCTGATGGTAGAGGGCAAAAAGATGTCGAAAAGTTTGGGCAATCTCTACACTTTAGACGATTTGGAAGGCAAGGGATACACTCCTATGCAGGTTAGGTTGGCGTTGCTTATGGGGCACTACCGCCAGCAGCTTAACTTTACGTTTAAGGGGCTAGACGATGCCAAAAGCGCGCTTGCCAAGCTAGACAAGCACTCTTTGGCTATGCTCGAAAAAATTCCGCTGACAAAAAAACAGTTTTGCGAAATTTTGGCAAAGAAAGATTTCGGCGAAGAAACGGGCGCTTTTATACCCGCCTACAACGCCATGTGCGACGACCTAAACGTGCCCAAGGCAATGGGCGAGGCGTTTACGGCATTCCAAAAACTTGAAAACCCGACTTTGCAGGACGCAAAAAGCTATGCGCGTTTTCTCTATTGCGTTGGCATTGTTCCCTTCGAAACGCTCGAAAAACAGGCGGTAGACGTTCCCGAAAACGTAAAAGAGCTTGCCCAAAAGCGTTGGGACGCCAAAAAGGCTAAAGATTTTGCCTTGGCCGACTCTTTAAGGAAGGAAATTTCGGCATTGGGCTGGAGCGTTCTAGACAAGAAAGACGGTTTTGAAATTGTAAAAGAATAGGCAAAAAAAGCTTGTAAAATTATAACCAAACTAAATTATATAACCATTATGAAAAAATTAACTTTAGCATTATTGGCGTCTGTTGCCGCCTTGTTTGTAGGGTGCACCACAAACTTGGGCGTAGAATCTGAAACACACCCCGAAGCCAACTACGATTCCGCTTCGGGCGAAATGATTGGCCGTTTCGACGGCGACATAAACGTTGTGTTTAAGGCTGCCAACACGGCGTTAGACCAGCTTAAATACTATAGGGTTGGCCAAAAGGTAAAGCCCAACACAGCAAAGATTATTGCCAGAGGCCCGAAAGACGCATTCATAAGCGTTGCAATTTCGCAGGAAAAGCCCGGCATTTGCAAAGTCGTATTTAAATACGGCAGCGGCAACCTAATGAAGTGCCAGGAAATCTACAACCAAATGTCCAAAGTGTTAAAGGGCATGTAGTTGTTTTTTGACGCATATTTGTTCGAGGCCGCCATATTTTTGACGGTCTCGTTTTGTTTTAGGCAAAGTGGGTAAATTTTTTTATTCGGCAAAGTTTTTAAAATGCAATTCGACAGCGTATCTTTCCTTAAAAAACTAGTTTCATTTAAAAGCGTTTCGGCAAATCCCGAATTGGCGGGCAGCGTGCGCGAGTGCGGCGCGTTTTTGCGCGATTTTATGCAGCAGCACGGCTTTGAAAGCGAATTGGTTGAAACGCCGTTGCACCCAATTGTGTGGGCAAAGCGCAACTGCAAAACAACGCCAAAGGCAAGAATTTTGTGCTACGGTCACTACGACGTTCAACCCGTAGAACCCCTGTGCAAATGGAATAGCGATCCTTTTGTTGCGGTGGAAAAAAACGGCAAGCTTTGCGGCAGGGGCACAGCCGACAACAAGGGCCCATTTACGGCGCTGCTTACGGGCTACCTTAACTTTTTGGATAAAAACCCCGACAATGCCATAGATATTGCCTTTATATTCGACGGCGAAGAGGAAGTTTCCAGCCCCAGCATGGCAGGCTTTATAGATTCGCATAAAGACGAATTGGCAAAGTACGACATAGTTCTTTTAAGCGACACAATGAGCCCCGACAAATCGCAAATTTTGGTAACTACGGGCGTAAGGGGAATGGTGTCGTTCGACGCGGTGTTTAAGGGCGCAAATTGCGACCTTCATTCGGGCATGTATGGCGGTATGGTATATAACCCGCTTCAGGCTATGTGCGAAGTGCTTTCTTCTTTGCACGGCACCGACGGCCTTGTTGCAATAGACGGCTTTTATGGCGATGTAAAACCCGTTAGCGATTGGGAGGTTGCCGAAACAAAAAAGCTGCCCATTACCCCCGAAAGCATAAAAAAAGAATTGAATGTGGAGGCTTTGTATTCTCAAAAGGGCGTAGACGTTATGGCGTCTACAAGGGCAATGCCCACTTTGGAAATAAACGGCATTGGCGGCGGTTGGCAAGGCAACGACCTTAAAACCATAATTCCCGCCGAGTGCTTCTGCAAAATCTCCTGCAGGCTTGTTCCCGACCAAGACCCTTCAAAAATCTTAAAACTTGTGCAAAACGCCATTTTGCAAAGGTGCCCAAAAGGCGTAACAGTTTCGTTTAAAGCACACAACGGCTGCGGGGCAAAGGCATATTATATAGACGCCAAAACCGAGTCTGAAAAGGATTCCGTAAAAGGCGCGGTTTTGCGCAGTTTAAAAGAATCGGTTTGCGAAGTGTTCGGCAAGCCCCCGCTTTTTGTGCGCGACGGCGGCAGCATTTCGCTTGTTGCCTATATGCACGATGTAGCCAAGCTGGACTTTGTTATGACCGGGCTATTTACCCCGCAAGACAATCTGCACGCGCCCAACGAGTCGTTCTATCTGGAAATGCTCGAAAAAGGCGCAAAACTTTATGAATTGCTTTTTGAAAAACTATCGAAATAATAAACCTTTAAAAACTATTAAATCTTTACAAATATGGAATACGCAATCGGAATAGACATAGGCGGCACAAACACAAAAATAGGCGCAGTTTTAAAAGACGGCAAAGTTGTAGCCGAAAACAGGTTTTCGACAACCGACGCAAGCGATTATAATTCGTATATGTCGTTGTTGGTTAAGGCTATAAAATCGCTTATGGAGCTGGTTAGCGAAGGCAAGTGCATGGGTATAGGCTTGGGGGCGCCCAATGCAAACTACTATACGGGCGCAATAGAAATGGCGCCGAACCTGCCTTTTACAAGCGGGCCTATTGTAGACACGCTTAGAATGAATTTTAACCTCGAGCACATGTACCTTACAAACGACGCCAACGCCGCGGCTTTGGGCGAAAAGATTTACGGCGGCGCCAAGGATATGAAGGATTTTATTATGATTACGCTGGGCACGGGTTTGGGCTCGGGCATAGTTGTAAACGGTAAAATGGTATACGGCGCCGACGGTTTTGCCGGCGAGCTTGGCCATGTAACGGTTGTAGATTCGGGCAGAATGTGCAACTGCGGCAAACGCGGTTGTTTAGAGGCCTACGTTTCGGCAACGGGCATTAAAAGAACCTATTTTGAAAAGGTTTGCGAATATAACGGCCGCAGCACAATAAGCGATGTAAAGTGGTCGGATATGGACGCAAAGGTTATAGAAGACGCCGCCCGCGCGGGCGACAAAGCCGCAATTGAAACCTACGAATATACGGGCTATATGCTCGGCAAATCTTTGGCGGACTTTGTTATGTTCTCGCGCCCCGAAGCGATATTCCTTTTCGGCGGCCCCGTAAAGGCCGGCGACCTTATCTTTAAACCTGCAGAAAAGTCTATGAACGAGCACCTTTTGGAAGTGTTTAAAAACAAGGTAAAGCTTTTGCCCAGCAAACTGCCGTCGGCATACGCCGCAATATTGGGGGCTTCGGCCCTTGTATGGGACGCCGTAGAAAATGCTTAAGCTTTCGGCACAAATAGACCCGAACCTTTCGCAAATCTACGAAGACTATTTTTACGAAACAGGTTCGCAAAACTGGAGCATAGAGCAGCTTGTCGATTTCCCCGACGATATGCAGCTGTGCGGCTATTTCGACGGCGAAAGCGAGGCAAATTCGTCTTTAAAGGAATTGTGCGCGGCTTTCCCCGAGCTAAAAGAGGGCGATTTTACCCGCACCGAAATCTTTAAAAAAGACTTTCAAAACGAATATAAAAAATACCTTTCGCCCTATGTGTGCAAAAATTTGCACTGGGTGCCCATTTGGCTTAAAGACAGCTACAACGGGCTAAAAGAGGGCGACAAGGTGTTTTATTTCGACGCCGAAGGCGCATTCGGCACGGGCGACCACGCAACCACGCGCCTTTGCATGGCAAGAATTTTGGATATTTGCGAGGCAAGCGGCGGCACGCTTAAGGGCAAAAGCCTTATAGACGCAGGCTGCGGCTCGGGCATTTTGGCGTTAAGCAGCAAGCTTTACGGCTGCGACAACGCCGAGGGTTTCGACATAGAAAGTTCGGCGGTGCAAGTGGCAAACGAAAACGCGCAGCGCAACGGCATAGAGTGCAAAGATATGTTCAAGGTTTGCGGCATAAAAGAAGGCATAAACTCGCGCAAATTCGACATTGTTGTGGCAAATATTTTGGCGAACATTCTTGAAATGAACGCGCAATATTTGGTAGACGCCGTAAAAGACAAAGGCTCGCTTATTTTAAGCGGAATTTTGGCTTCCGAAAACGAGCATGTGCGCAAGGTTTTTTGGGAAGCTTCAAATGGCCGCGCAAAGAAAATAGACTTTCGCCAAATGGGCGACTGGAGCGACGTTTTATTGCAATTTTAAAGGCTTTTAAGCCAACAAAAGGCTTGCATAAACGGGGTTAAAAGCTATCTTTTTAGAGCAAGATAGCTAGAATATATCATCATTTTTTCATAGGCAGAATATGGACGTTGAAAATAACGAAAATAAAAAAAGTACGGCGGTTGTAAAATACCCGACTTTGTTGGGAATGGCATACCGCTACAAGAAAAGCGACGGGGCTTGGGCTTTTGGCATTAACTATGTAAGGCTTGTTGTTGTAATGTTGCTGCTGCTTGTTGTAACGTGGGGCACAATTTCAATTTTCCTGTATTCGTTTATGAAGTACTACAAAAAGTACTCGAATATGACCTTTTTAGACGCCGCAGTTATGCCTTTCGACAGAAGGGGGATTGCCGAAAAGCAGGGCGATTTCGACATAGAAAAGGCTGAGGCTTTGCTAAAAGAGGGCGAATATACCGCGGCAAGAATCTGCCTTATTTCGGGAACGGCGCGCTCAACCAAAAATCTAAAGGGGCGCAAAATGCTTGCCGAATTTTACCTTAGGCTTATGGGGCGTCCCGACTTTGCTCTGCAGGCTCTTGAAATAGGCATTCCCTATGCCCTTAAGGATTTGCAGTATGTAAGGTTTTATTTCTCTATTTTAATGGAGGAATCTGAAGACGTAAAACTTGCGGCGGTAGGCAAAAAAATATTGTCTTCGCCCGAAGCTTCAGCCGAAGTTAAGCTTTATGTTGCAATGTCGCTAGGCACAATTTACGCGCTTCACGGCGACTATCAAAAGTCCGACGAATACCTTACTAAAAACGGCCTTCAAAATTCTCTGCCGGGGGTAATGCGCCTTTCAAAAAACAAGTGGGAGCAGGGCAGAAGAGACGAAGCCATTGCCATTTTAAAAGCGGCTGTAGGCAAGGTAACCGATGTCGAACCCGTATATGCAATGCTTATGAGCTATTATGCCGATATGGGGCAATACGATATGGCTCGCCAATATGCTGTAATGCGCTCGGTAGAAAAACCCTTTTCGGTTTCGCAGCGCATAGACTATTTGAAAATTCTTAAAAAGACCGGCGAAGACGCACGCGTAAACAAAGAGTTGCGGGAGCTATACGAGCAAAACAAAAGCAACGAAACGGCATTGCTTTATTTGGCAAATTACGCCGCCGACAACGGCGATATGGAGCTGATGAACAAAATCTACAATACTTCGATAGAAAACAACTATTCGCAGGCTCCATTTACAATGCTTATGATAGAAACCTTGCTTATGCGCGGCAAGTCGGAAGAGGCAATTGTAATTTTCGACGAGATTATGAAGAAAAAGCCGTCGTGGCTAAGAAGATACAGCGGGGTTTTCGGCTGTCTGAGAGCCGCCGCCTACTACGGTGCTGGCAATACCGAAATGGCGACTATTTTGGTGGACGAGCTGCTTAAAAAGGGCAATATTCCGCCGCGCACTTTAATTGCAACGGCGCGCAGGTTCGACAAAATGGGCAGCAAGGTTTTGGCCCACAAAATTTTGGTAGACGCCGTAGAGAGAAACCCAAGACACCAGCTGGCGCTTACAAGGCTTGTTCAGATGGAGATTTCGATGGGCAACTCTACAAACCTCGACAAGCACATATTTAAGCTCATTCAAATGCGCAGGCCCCCGCGCCGCCTTATAATGGAGGCAAAGCGCAGCCTTGAAAGCGACCTGTTTATATTCACAACCGACAGGGAAAAGGTTATGAACGAAATAGACGTGCTGCTTAAGAGGGAAAGCGATTCGGGAACAAAAGTATTCTCGGATTTGTCCGATAGCGAAGAAGACTCGATTTTGATAAACTAAAAAGTGGAAAAGCTTTGGGTAGACTACTCGCTGAATACGCAGGCAAGACAGATTTTAGACGAAATGCGCCGGCGCGGTCTTAAGCTGTGCGCAGGCGAGTCGTGTACGGGCGGGCTTATTGCAAACGCGTTTGTTTCGATAAACTCGGCTTCCGATGTTTTTTTAGGTTCGCTTGTTTGCTATTGCGCCGCGGCAAAAATAAATTTGGCGGGCGTTTCTAAAGAGGCGGCTTTTGAAAACCAAAGCGTAAACGAACGCTGCGCGCGCGAATTTGCGCAGGGGGCTTTGGCAAAATACGGAGCCGACTACGCGATTTCGTCTACCGGGTTTGCCGAGGAAGACAAAGACGTGTTCTTGTGCGTTGCAAACCGCACAAGCGCGGTTGTAGAAAAATTTAATTTTAAGGGTTCCAGAAACGAGATAAGAGCCGACGCTACCAGAAAGGCCTTGTATATGCTGCAAAGGCTTTTGCAAAACAGCGCGCAACAAACGGAGAAATAGCTATGGATTGCCAATCGAAAAAAGTTATGGTTATAGGAGCGGGCGTAAGCGGTTTGGCTGCAGCCTGCCAGTTAAAGAAACAGGGTTTTTCGGTAAAGGTTGTAGACAAGGCCCAAAGGGCGGGCGGCGTAATTTCGACATTTAGCGAAGACGGTTTTTACGCCGAAAGCGGCTCGAACGTAATCTTTATACAAAGCAGCACCGTGCTTGATTTTATATACGAATTGGGCTTGTCCGACAAGCTGCAGTTTTCGGCAAAGGCGGCAAAGAAAAGATATTTTGTGCGCTCGGGCAAAATGCTTGCAGTTCCCACAAATCCGTTTTCGATGGTATTTACAAAGCTGCTTAGCTTTGCGGGCAAACTTCGCATTTTTAGGGAAATTTCGGTGCCCGCCCACGACTTTAATTCGGAAATAAGCGTTTCGCAATTTATGGCCGACAGGTTCGGGCAGGAGTTTTGCGACTACATAATAAACCCCTTTATGGGCGGCATATATGCCAGCAGCCCCGACAGGCTTTCGGTAAAATATGCAATGCCAAAAGTTTGGCAGTTAGAGCAAAAATACGGCTCGTTGATTAAGGGCGCGTTTTGCATGCTAAGGGAATTGCGCGAAAACAAAACAAAGCGCTTTAAAGGCAAAATGGCGTCGTTTAAGGGCGGCATGCAAACCTTTATAGACGCAATGACTGCATATTTGGGCGGCGACTTGTCGGTAAACTGCAAGGTTTTAAGCATAGACTATAACGACGGCAAGTGGGATATTCTTACCGAAGACGGCGGCGACAGCTACGACGAAATTGTTTTGGCGGTTCCCGCCCACAAAATAAAGAACGTTCCAATCACAGGCAATATGTCGGTTGCGTTGGGCTCTTTAAACGAAATAGAATATGCCCCAATTGCAACGCTTACTTTGGGTTTTGACTTAAAGCAGTTTAAAAAGAAGCCGCAGGGTTTCGGCGTGCTTGTTCCGCAAAAGGAAAATATGTCTATTTTAGGCAGCCTCTTTTTGTCGAGCATATTCCCCGACAGAGCCCCCGAAAGCTGCTGCGTGCTTACAAACTATTTTGGCGGATTTAGAAACCCCGAAATGGTCGAAAAACCAATAGAGGAACTTGTTGAACTTGCCTGCAAAGACCTGCAAAAGCTTATGGGTTTAAAGGGTGCCCCCAAATTTGCAAAGCTAACCGTTTGGAAAAAGGGCATTGCCCAATACAATATAGGCTACGGCAAGTTTATAGAGGCAAAAGACGAATTCGAAAAACAGTATCCGAACATAAAGCTTGTAGGCTCATATATGGGCGGAGTAGGGGTAGGCAAGTGCGTCGAAAACGCGTTGCAGGCGGTTTCTAAATAATATGGCAAAGCTTGCGCTTATATTGGTTAATGTCGGCAGCCCCGATTCTTTCGAAAAAAGCGAGGCAAAGGCCTTTATAGGCAATATGGTTTCCGACAGGCATATTGTTAACAAACCCTATTTTGCAAGGAAATTTGCCGCATTTTTTGCCGCCAATTTCGGCGCTGGCAATTTCGCGAAAAGGCTTGCCGAATGCGCGGTAAATTCAAGATCGGCACTAAGGCACTATACAACGGCTTTTAGGGCAAAAATTTCCGACAGGCTTTCAATGCAGGTGCTCTCGGCATATTTGTATACGGGCCCGTCGATAGATTCGGCTGTGCAATATGCCCGAAAAAAGGGGGCTACCGAATTTATGTTTTTGCCGCTTTTCCCCCAATATTGCTGGGCTACAACGCAGGCGGCTCGCGCCAAAATAGAGGCGGTTATGTCGAAATATAAAAGGCAGTGGTGCATAACAGACCCTTATTGCAGCGAAGATTTCTACATAAACGCTCTGTGCAAATCTGCCGAAAAGGCGGTTAAAAATTGCAAGACGCTTTTGGCGTTGTACCACAGCGTGCCAAACAATATTCCCGAGCTTAAAAGATACGCATTAGAGTGCGAAAAAACATCGGCTTTAATGGCAAAAACGCTGGGCTGCCAAGTGCTAACCGCCTATATTTCGGCGCGCGGCGGCGAAAAAAAATGGCTTTCGCCTTCGGGGGCAAAAACCGTGGGCGATTTGGCAAAAAGCGGCAAAAAAAATTTGGCGGTAATTTGCCCTGGCTTTGCGATGGACTGCACCGAAACTTTGCTGGACGTTAAGCGCGATTTAAAAAAAGTTTTTATCGAAAACGGCGGCAGGCATTTTGAATATGTTCCGTGTTTGAACGATTCTAACTTGCAATCCGACGTAGTAGAGGCCATATTCTGCAAATACGAATGACGCTTATTTTTATAGCAACGCTGTTTTGCGGCACGCTTTATGCCGCGTCGTTTTGCTATGCAATTTTTTGCGCGTTAAAAAAACGCACGCTGGAAAATTCGGGTTTTTACGGAATCTATTCGGCGGCGGTAGTAGTGCAAATTGCCCTTTTGGCTTTCGGCTTTTATAGCGGCACTGTTTCGCTCTCGCAATTTTCGGGGCTAACGCTTTCGGTCTCGTGTTTGTTGGCGGTAATTTGCGCTTTAATGTCGCTTTTCTCGAAAAACACGGCGCAGCTTTTTGTGTCGTCGGCGGTGTGTGCAGTGTTCATTTTTGCTCCTATGCTTTGCGGTGCGGGCAGCTTTAAGATTTCGCAGCACTCGGGGGTTGTTCTTGCATTGCACGGAATATTGGCTGCGGTGTCGTATGCGTTTACGGCGTGCGGCGCAATATGCGGCCTTATGCTTTTGCTTCAGGCGCGCTCGCTGCAAAACAAAAGTAGCGACGCCTTTTCAAGGGCAACATCTCCGCTCGAAAGGCTTGCAAAGCTTGTGCGCTTTTGCGCGTATTCGGCGTTTGTGTCTATGTTTTCGGCTTTGGGGCTGGGGCTTGTTGCCTTTGCAAAGTGCGCCGATTTTTCGGCGTTGATGATTTTAAAATTGTGCGCGGGCAGCTGCGTTTTAATTCTGCAATTTTTGTTGGCTTTTTATTGTGCAAAAAATGCGCTGTCGGGCAAAAAATCGGCTTGGTGCGCAATTTTGCTTTTTATATTGGCAATGCTTCTTTTGCTTTTGGTTGAATATAGGACACTAATAAAATGAACTACTACGACGAACTAAACGAGAAGATATTAAAAGTATTCGGGCGCAAAAACTACGCTCCGATGAAGCTGCCCGAAATTGCCTTGGCAATAGGCGCGCAAAGGCGCGACTTGCCAAAGGTAAAAAAGGCGCTTATGATGCTGCTCGACAGCGGTTCAATTGCCCGCGTTAAGGGCGACAGGTTCGCGCTAAGCTCCGACATAGGGCTTATTTCGGGCATTATAGAATTTAGGCAAAACGGCTCGGCTTGCATAGAGCACAATTCAAAAATCTACACCGTAAACCGTGAAAACACGGCAACCGCCTTCCATAAAGACAAGGTTTTAGCGCGCGTTATAACTCCCGACAGACCCTATAGACGCCGCGAAAAGAACTACGATTTTGTACCGCACCTTTCGGCAAAGGTAATACGCATTTTAGAGCGCAATACAAAGAGAATTACAGGCACACTAAAGCGCACAAGCTCTTATTGGCACCTTGTGCCCGACGACCCGAAATTCTACTACGACGTTATTTTGCAGATTCCCGAAAAGGGCGAAATTGTTCCCGCCCCCGAAGACGGCGACAAGCTTTTAGTAGAGCTTAACGACTGGACGCAAAAGCACCTTAACCCTACGGCGAAAATTCTTGAAAACTTCGGGCCAAGCCACAGTCCGCTTGCCGAATATAAGGGCATAATCTGCAAATACAATTTGCCGGAAACCTTTCCCCAAAAAGTTTTGGACGAAGTTCAGAACATTCCCTCCGAAGTTTCGGCAAAGGAAATAAAGGGGCGTTTGGATTTGCGCAACGAATTTGTAATTACTATAGACCCTTCCGACGCAAAGGATTTCGACGACGCTCTTTCTATTGCAAAGGGCAAAGACAACACCATACAAATTGGAGTGCACATAGCCGACGTTTCGCACTATGTAAAACCCGACAGCGCAATCGACAAAGAGGCAATTCAAAGGGGCAATTCAACCTACCTTGTAGGTACCGTAATCCCCATGCTGCCATTCGAGCTTTCGAACGGCATTTGCAGCCTTGTAGAAGGCAAAGACAGGCTTGTTAAAAGCGTATTTTTAACTTTCGACAACAAGGGCGATTGCAAGGAAGTTAGCTTTGCAAACTCTGTTATACGAAGCAAAAAACGCCTTAGCTACGAACAGGCCTATGCACTGCTTAAGGAAGACGACCTGTCGAAAATACGCACTGTAGGCGATGTAAAACGCTACGAAAGTCCGTATGCCGGCAAGTCGCTAAACGATATGTCCGACAGGGAAATTCAGGTTTTGTGCTTGGCGGTTCGCCATATGTGGGGCATTGCTTCGCAGCTAAGAAAGCGCAGAATGAAAAAGGGCAGCCTTGATTTGGATATGCCCGAAATAAAAATACACTGCGACGCCCAAGGCTATGCCGAGTCGATAGAAAAAAAGGTAAACGACGAAAGCCATCAGTTGGTTGAAGAGTTTATGCTTGCCGCAAACGAGGCTGTTGCAAAGGCACTGTTTAAGGCGAAAATTCCATTCATTTCGCGCGTGCACGACAGCCCCGACGAGGAAAAACTCGACGAACTGGCAGCCGAGCTTGAAACTTTTGACATAGACTGCGGCGACCTTAGCAAGCGCGCAAACATAATAGCGTTGCTGGACACAATAAACAAGCACCCGCAAAGCCCGCTTTTAAAAACAATGTTTTTGCGCAGCCTAAAACGCGCCGTATACAGAGCCTCGTGCGACGGGCACTTCGGTTTGTTTAAGGATTACTATGCCCACTTTACATCTCCCATACGCCGCTATGCCGACCTTGTTATACACCGCATATTGGATTATTATATGAAAATAAACAATATGCCTACCGCTCTAAAAAGCGCAAAGACATATTCCGACCGCCGCTCTTTAGAGCACATTGCAGAACATATTTCCTGCACCGAGCGCAACAGTGCCGAGGCGGAAAGAGATTCGGTAAAAATAAAATTGCTCGAATTCTTCGAAAGGCAGGTAGGCAAAGACACGCATTTCGACGGCGTAATAACTCAGCTTGTTTCGCACGGGTTCTTTGTGGAGCTGTGCGACTCGATGGCATACGGCTTTGTTCACTCGCATTCGCTTAACGACGATATTTACCGCTTAAACTCTAACGCAACCGCCCTTGTAGGCAGGCGTACGCGCAAGCAGTATAAGCTGGGGGCTAAAGTTTCGGTTAAGGTAGAGGCTGTAGACCGCTTTAAGCGTCAGATAGATTTTGCGCTGTAATGAAACCCATTGCAATTATAGGCGCGGGAGCAGCCGGTATGTTTTTGGCAAGCAACGTTAAAAACGCCGTTGTGCTTGAAACAGCCCCAAAAATTTTGCGCAAGCTTGCCCTTACGGGCGGCGGCCGTTGCAATATATGCAACGCCCAGCCCGACATAAAAAAGCTTTTGCAGGCTTACCCGCGCAACGGCGGTAGGCTTCGCAAACTGTTTGCGGCCTTCGGCGCAAAAGAAATTTTTGAATGGTTTGCAAAAAGGGGAATGCCCCTAAAAACCGAAGACGAATATAGGGTATTTCCCCAATGCGAAAGTGCCGAAAGTGTGTGCGCGCTTTTAGAGGATTGCGCGTTGAAAAACGAAACTTTAATTAGGCGCAATTTTGCAGTGGCGTCCGTAGAAAAAATCGAAGGCGGCTTTGCCGTTAAGTCTGCTACAAACGAAGTTATACAGTGCAAAAAACTTGTTGTTGCAACCGGCGGCAATATGGTAAATTCTTTAAAGACTTCGCTGGAAGCTTTGGGGGTAAAATTTGTAAAAACAGTGCCATCGCTTTTTGCATTCGATTTAGACGACGGCGAATTTTCGGAATTGTCGGGGCTTTCGGTTAAAAACGTAAAGCTGTTCTACAAAAAGCTAGAAAGTGCCGGCGATATTCTTTTTACGCGCGGCGGCGTAAGCGGGCCGGCCGTTCTTAAAATGTCGTCGTTTGGGGCTTTCGATTTTGCCGAACTAAACTACAAATTTTGCATAGATTGCCAATTTTTAAGCCCAGAAGAATTTTCGGCATTCTTGCAAAAGGCGCGAAGCAATTTCGGCGCAAGGGAAATAAAAAATCTTTCGCCCGAAAAAATCGGGCAAAGGCTTTGGTGCGTTTTGCTAAACAGGGCAAAAATTCCGCAAAATACACTCTATGCCAGATTAACCAAAGACTCCGAAAAACTATTGTTTAACGAAGTATGCAAATGCACTTTAAGCGTATGCAAAAGAGGCGAGCACAAAAGCGAATTTGTGTCGGCGGGCGGCGTAGACGTTTCGCAAATAGATTTTGCTTCGATGCAGTGTAAAGACGTTGAAAACCTATATTTTATAGGCGAGTGCCTTAATATAGACGCCCTTACAGGCGGCTACAACCTTATGGCGTGTTGGACGCAGGCAATGCGCCTAGCCCAAAATTTGCGCGAAAAAAAGCTTGCAATTTGATTTTTTAGCCGCAATTATTATTAACTTTATTAAACGGGCCGGTAGCTCAGTGGTTAGAGCAGGGGACTCATAATCCCTTGGTCGTGGGTTCGATCCCCCCCCGGCCCACTTTTGTGATTTTTGCGGAGTGCGTTTTGCCTCCGTTTTTTTGTGCAAAGTTGGGTTGTTAATATTTGACTTTGCTTTTTTACAAGTTAGCTTTTTATGCGAATTGCAACAAGTATATGAAAAAGGAATATGCCCAGATTTTTGTAACAAATTTGCCTTCATTTTATAAGCTGCGCTTATATTCGCAAATTGCAAAGTTCCAAAAAATATTGGTTGTGTTTACCCACACGGCCGAAGCAACTCGAAATGCCGATTTCTACAAGGGCGAAAAGAATTTCGATTATGTATTTCTTAACGGCAAAAATACGTTCTTTAAAGCGTTTGAGTTTTTAAAACTGCTAAAAAGCGTAAAATACAAAATGCTTGTTTTGGGCGGTTGGGATAGCCCTTTATATTGGCTTGCAGTTATGCTTTGTCCCAAAAAAAAGAATGCGGTTGCGGTAGAGTCGTCGCATTTCGAGTCGAAAACAAAGGGTATAAAAGGCTTTATTAAAAGGATTTTTGTTTTTAGGTGCTCTACGGCGTATGTGTCGGGCATAAACCAAAGCAGGTTGTTACAGGCATTGCATTTTAAGGGGAAATTTATAGAAACAAAGGGAGTAGGGCTTTACAATATGGTGCCGCAGCCAGCCTATTCGCCCAAAAAAGAGGTAAAGAATTTTGTGTATGTAGGCAGGCTAATTGCCTGCAAAAATGTTGGAATGCTTTTAGAGGCTTTTAAAAAATTTCCGAATTTAAATTTAACGGTTGTAGGTTTTGGCAAAGACGAAAAATCACTTAAGGCAAAAGCCCCGCCAAACGTTGTTTTTACGGGGGCAATAGACAATTCCAAGCTGCCCGAAATATACAAAAAAAACGATGTGTTTGTTTTGCCTTCGCTTGCCGAGCCTTGGGGGCTTGTGGTTGAGGAGGCGTTAAACAACGGCATTGCCTGCATAACAAGCAGCGTTGTTGGCTGCAACGATTCGGTTTTGCGCGACGGCGAAAACGGGGTTGTTTTTGAAAGCGGCAATTTGCAGGCGCTAGAAGACGCCATACGCAAAATTTGCGACATAGATTTTTACAACAGCCTAATACTGAACATTTCAAAGCAAAACCCAAAAGAGATCGAAGATTGGCAAATAAATTCGTATAAGTTGTAGAAATTGCGCAAAATGCAATTTGTAAAGGAACTTTTGCCGATAAAAAAGTACATATACCTAACAAAAAACTAACAAATTTTTTTGCGAATAGTATTGCTTAGTGTTGCCCGACATTCAAATATTGATGCGTTAATATGGATTTAGAAAATAGAAAGACAAAAGCTTCGGGGCTTCCCAGAATGGAGGTTTCGGAGTGTACCGATAAAATTCGCATAACCGAAGACGGCGAAGCTTATTACGGCATTACTAAAAAAGCGGCGATGGATGAAGCTTCACGCTGCCTGCATTGTCCGAGGCCCCGCTGTCAAACGGGGTGCCCCAACCACATAAATATTCCCGACTTTGTTTTTGAAATAGCAAACGGCAATGTTGCAGTGGCGGCGAAAAAGCTTGCCGAGCAGTCTACAATGTCGGCAATTTGCGGCAGGTTGTGCAACCAAAGCAAGCAGTGCGAAGGCTCGTGCGTATTGGGCATAAAGGGCAAGCCCGTTGCCATAGGCGCGTTGGAACGCTTTGCGGCAGACTATGTGCGCATAAACGGCTACAGCGAAGTTCCCGAGCGCAAGCCCGCCACAGGCAAATATA
>SAMEA104315426__coassemble_372_pt1 | contig 30792 bp, 24 predicted proteins | sample SAMEA104315426__metabat2_low_PE_002 | metagenome-assembled genome bin SAMEA104315426 (sample SAMEA104315426) | gut metagenome | biome: Monkey gut; feature: monkey-associated habitat; material: faeces | place: China | collected 2013
TACTACATACCAAACTCGCGCTTTGTGAATATGCGCACAAGCGGCCCATACCGCTATTTTAAAGACGCGGCCTTTTACTACGGCGGCACAAGCCGCGGCTTTAATACCGAAATTGGCAGCTTTTCGATACCTACGGTAGAAACGGTTCGCAGCTTTATACCAAAAAAAGACCTTTGGCCCGTAAGCGACACATGGGTTCACCACGACCTACACAACGGGCACTTTAGGCAGGAATATTACAGCGCGCTTGAAGACGACTTTGGCAAAAAAAGCCAAAACGAAGCCGAATTTTGCGCAAAGGCGCAGGTGCTTAACTACGAGTCTTACAGGGCAATGTTTGAAGGCCGTTTTGCGCATTTGTGGGACGACACAACCGGTCTTATGCTGTGGATGAGCCACCCCGCATGGCCGAGTATGACCTGGCAAACATATTCGTGGGACTACGAAACAACGGGCGCATATTTTGGCACAATGAAAGCCTGCCAACCGATACACATTCAAATGAATTTAAGCGACTTTAAAGTGGTTGCCGTAAACAACAACTTTGAATCTATGCCAGATATTACGGTTTCGGCAAAAGTATATTCGGCAAAGGGCGAATTGCTTTGGCAAAAATCGCAAAAGGCAACGCTTTTGGCGAACGACAAAACCGAAACCTTTAAGGTTGAATTCCCCGAAAACTTAAACGAGTGCGTTTTAATTAGAACCACACTTGAAAAGTCGGGCAACGTTTTGGCGCAAAACGACTATTGGAAAAACCCGAAAAACCCCTCCGACAGAAAGGCAATGCTGAAAGTCGGCAAGCCCGAATTGGCAATAGAGGGCAAAATTAAGGAAAGCAAAAAGAACGGCTTTGCAGTTTACGAGTTTACCCTTAAAAACAAAAGCGCGTTTACGGCTTCGTCGGTAAAGCTTAACGCCCGCAACGCCAAGGGCGAAAGGATTTTGCCCGCATATTTTTCGGACGGATTCTTTAACCTTTTACCGAACGAAAGCGCAAAAATTTTGGTGGAAATTCCCGAGCAAAAGAACGTAGGCGACATTCACTTTACATACGAAACGCTTACGAAAACCACCCCCGAAAAGCTTTAGTTTTTTAGAAAAGCACAAAACAAAAAGCGTTTGCCGAACATGGCAAACGCTTTTTTTATGCGCAATTTTTGCAAAAAATTTCGGCACAAAAAAAACGCCCAACCGAATAAAAATCAGAAGAGCGTTTGTAAAAATTTTATTCTTTTTTTTACTGCAAATACTGCGGTTTCGAAAAATCAACACTGGGCTTTAGCTTTGCCCACTGCGATTTAAAATCGGCAAAGTTGCAGGCAAAAAGCGGGCTTATTTCCAAGTCGTGCAAAGGCACGCCGTCGGCGTCTACTGCAACATTTACCCCCACTTGCTTTAGCCAGTAGGCGAACTGCTTTTCCTGGTCTTTTTTGCTGGTAAGGGGCGAATCTTTGCCCTCGGCATTCTTTATGGGCGAAAATTCCTCGCGCCTTACGCCCTCTATAATTACGGGGTTGTTCGCCATCGGCAATGCGTCGAAAACAAACATTTCAAACTTATAGCCGTTGGGGCTTTCGGGCTTAATTTTTTGCCCGTTCTTGTCTATATAGGGAATTTTCTTGTGCGCAATGTGGAATGGCAAGGTAGAATTTTTGCCGCATTTTTCGACAAAGTCTAGCGATATAACGTGAATTGCCACGCTGCCTGCAACAAACTTTAAAGACCCGTCGGCATTGCGTAGCTGCTGCATACTTTCGGGCAAGTCGGAGTATTCGACAACGTTAAGACGCCCCTCGTACATACAAAAATGCCCAACCTTTTCTAGCGGATAGGCTTTGGGAATCATTTTCGACGACATATCCGAAGCTCCTTTTATATGAAAGCCCAAAAACGCTTCGTCTACAATGTTAACAATGGGGTTGTCTACCTGAAAATAGCTCAGGTATTTTACGCCGCGCTTTTTTAATTCGTCCAGCGCGCCGCTTTTTACTATTGCGCGCAAGCTGCCGCCGTGGCCGTCGGGCGAAAGGGCTATTTTGCCTTTGTCTTCCATTATTATTTTCCCGTCGGGGGTTGCCGCGGGCATTCTGCCCTGTTTAAAGAAAATAACGTCGTTTTTATCGAGGCCGAAAAAGTTGTTTTCTTCAAAATGCGCGCGGGTAGCCGCGTCGTTTATATGGCTTGTCATTATAAGCCACGGAATTTTAACGCCGTATTTTTGCGAAGCCCTTAAAATCTTTTCGGCAAAAACCTGAAATAGGCTTTTGTGCATTATTGGCGTTGCTTTGTAGGTACCCTTGGGACCGTTGTAGCCCAAGCGCGTGCCCTGCCCGCCGGCAACAACAAAGCAGGCAAGCTCGCCGCGCAAAATTGCAGAAGCGCCCGTCTTTGCAGCGTCTTCCCACAAAGCCATATTGCCGCCGTTTTCGGGGTTGGCAATAAAGGGGGCTGCCTGCAGCTTGTTGTAGTCTATTGCGCTTTTAGGCTGGGCGCCGTTAAGCATTTTGCAAAGGCCTTCAAACTCGTTTAAGTCTATTTGCGCGCAGTCGTCTAGCAGCGATTTTTTTTGGGCGTCGTTTAGATCTTCAAAAAAATCGAAAACCTGCGATTGCCCCGCCTTTTTAAATTTTTCGATAATTTCCATCTTACTTTTTAAAACCTTCGGGGTGCGATTTATGCCATTTCCAAGCGGTGGCAATAATGTCTTTTACGTTTGTGTATTTAATTTTCCAATTAAGCTCTTTTTGGGCTTTTGAAGAATCGGCATACAAGGCGGCGGGGTCGCCCGCGCGGCGCGGAGCCGTTTCGTAGGGAACTTTAAGCCCCGTAATTTCCTCTACGCCCTTGATTATTTCCATAACCGAGTTGGGTGTGCCAGTTCCCAAATTGTAGGCAAAGAATTTTCCCTTTTCGTTAAGCTTTTCGAAAGCTGCAATGTGGGCGCGGCTTAGGTCGTCTACATGTATGTAGTCTCTTAGGCAAGTGCCGTCGGGGGTGTCGTAGTCGGTGCCAAAAACTTTTAGCGCACCTACTTTGCCCGTTGCCGCCTTAATCGCCAAGGGTATTAAGTGCGTTTCGGGCGAGTGGTCTTCGCCTATTGTGCCGTCTTCGGCGGCTCCGCTTGCGTTAAAGTAGCGAAGGGCAACCGCGCTTAGCCCGTAGGCTTTGCCGCATGCCTTTAAAAAGTTTTCAACATCAAGCTTGGTTTGCCCGTAGGGATTTATCGGCAGCTGGCCGTGCGCCTCCGAAAGCGGGAGTTTTTGCGGCACGCCGTAGGTTGCGCATGTAGACGAAAACACGAATTTTAACACGTTGTTTTCAATCATCGTTTCTATTAAGCGCGCGGTGGCAACAAAGTTGTTTTCGTAGTATTTAACCGGGTTGCTTACGCTTTCGCCCACGTTTATAAAGGCGGCAAAGTGCATAACCAAGTCGATATTTTCGCGCTTTAAGATTGCAGAAACTAGCCCCTTGTCGGAAATGTCGCCCTGATAGAACGAAACCTCGGCATCTAGCGCCTCTTTATGCCCGTAAACTAAGCTGTCTAACACAACGGGACGGTGCCCCGCCGCTTTTAACTGTCTTACGCAGTGGCTACCTATATAGCCTGCGCCTCCAACTACCAATATATTCATAGAAACTCCTCTTATTATATTATGTAAAAATTTTACATAAACTTTAAGTAATGCAAAGCTTCTTGCAAAACAATTCTCTTGCTTGGCGCAGAATTTTTATCGATTATATGCAAACTATGGCCAAGTTGGATAAAGACGGCAAGCTTGCCGATTTGCTTAGAATTAACCGAAATTTGTCTAAAAAACTGTTTAGGCTAGACGCGGTTTTTAACGCCCTGCACGAATCGGTGCTGGTTATGGCTTTAGACAATTCTATTTCCTTTGCAAACGAAACGGCAAAAAAAACGCTTTCGATGCCCGACAATTTCGAAAGCTACCCCATATTTAAGATAATACCCGACTTAAAGCCCGATTTGGATTCGGTGCGCAGCTCTCTTTCGCCCATAACAAAAGAGTTTCAGATAAGCTATCCTGTTCCGCGCTATCTAAAGGCATACATTGTTCCGCTAGAAAGCGAATTTGCCAACGAAGAGCCACTTTGTGTTATAATACTTTCGGACGCTACAAAGGAAAAACTTTCCGAAAAGGAGACCATAGACAACGAAAGGATAAACTCTATTTTAAAGCTAGCCTCGGCAATAGCGCACGAAATAGGCAACCCGCTAAACTCTATGGGGATACACTTGCAGCTTATAAACAGGCTTGCCGCAAAGATAGACGACGAAGCTTTAAAGGCAAAAATTTCAGACAGCATAGGCATTTGCCGCAGCGAAATAAGCCGGCTAGACTCTATAGTAAAAAACTTTTTAAAGGCGGTGCGCCCGCAAAAGGCATTGCTTATAGAATGCGATGCGCTAAAGCCCCTGCTCGAAACCGTAAAATCGCTGCAAGCTCAGTTGCAAGATTCCAACATTGCCGCCGACATACAAGTTCCCTCGCAGCTTCCCACTGTTTTTGCCGACGAAGCCCTTTTGCGCCAGCTGTATTTTAATTTGCTTAAAAATTCAATAGAGGCAATAGGGGCGGACGGACAAATTACAATAAAAACATCGTTTGACGATGCGTTTTTAAATTTGCTGTTTTGCGATACGGGTTGCGGAATTTCGGCGAAAGACCTTACCCGAATTTTCGAGCCTTATTTTACAAGCAAGGCAAACGGCAACGGACTCGGAATGCTTATTGTCGAAAACATAGTAAAAGCGCACAACGGCAAAATTTCGATAGAAAGCAAAGTAGGCCGCGGCACAAAAATTACGGTGTCGCTAAGAAGGGCGCACCCCGAGATAAGACAGATACAATAAAAACAACTGCCGCTTATTGCATTGCAACAACAAAAAAACCCCGCAAAACTGCGGGGCTGCTTGCAAAAAAACAATCTTTCGGTTTACTTTTTGTTTTTGTAGTCGGTTTGGTAGTAGCCCGAGCCGTGAAATATTATGCCTGCGCCCTCTCCTATGATTTTGCGCAAGGTGTTTTTCCCGCAATAGGGGCACTTTTTGCGCGGTTTGTCGTTCATAGAATGGAAAATTTCCATATCCTTTTTGCAGTTGTCGCAATGATAATCGTATGTGGGCATATCTTTGTATAAATTAAAATTAAAAGTTCTATACTTGCCCGAAAATATTTCAACAAAAATATAATCAAGCCAAATAAACGCGGGCAAAGGTTTTGCACTTTGCCCGCGAAATATTTATGCGTTAGGTACTACCGAATTAGTACATTCCGTCCATTCCGCCCTGAGGCATTGCAGGAGCCGCGGGTTTTTCTTCGGGTTTTTCGGTAATCATACATTCGGTTGTAAGCAACAATGCCGCAACGCTTGCCGCGTTTTGCAAAGCTTCACGAGTTACCTTGGTAGGATCAACAACGCCCGCTTTGATAAGGTCTTCGAACTTGCCTGTAGCTACGTTGTAGCCCATTGCGCCCTTGCCCTTCAAAACTTCTTTTACAACCAAGGCACCTTCTTCGCCTGCATTCAAGCACAACTGGCGAAGAGGAGCTTCTATTGCCCTGCGTACAATCTGTGCGCCAACCAATTCGTCGCCTTCAAGCTGCATTTTTTCGATTGCCGAAGCCGTTCTAAGCAACGCTACGCTACCGCCTGCGCTTATGCCTTCTTCGACAGCCGCTCTTGTTGCGTGCAAGGCGTCTTCAACCCTCATTTTCTTTTCCTTCATTTCGGGTTCGGTTGCCGCCCCTACATTGATAACCGCTACACCGCCTGCCAATTTAGCCAAGCGTTCCTGCAACTTTTCGCGGTCGTAATCGGAGGTTGTTTCGGCAATCTGCTTGCGCAAAATCTTTACGCGAGCTTGAATGTCGGCCTGTTTGCCGCCGCCTTGAACAATTGTTGTGTTTTCTTTTGCAATTGTTACGCGCTTTGCCTTGCCCAAGTCGGCAAGCTCTACGCTTTCAAGCTTAATGCCCAAGTCTTCGGTAATGCAACGGCCGCCTGTAAGAATTGCTATATCTTCAAGCATTGCCTTGCGCCTGTCGCCAAAGCCGGGGGCTTTTACCGCGCATACGTTCAAATTGCCGCGCAATTTGTTTACAACCAAAGCCGCCAAGGCTTCGCCGTCTACGTCTTCGGCAATTACCAACAGGGGCTTGCCCGACTTTGCAACCAACTGCAATACGGGGAGCAATTCCTGCAAATTCGAAATTTTCTTTTCGTTGATGAGAATGTATGCGTCTTCGAGTACGCATTCCATATTTTCGGCGTTGGTGATAAAGTAGGGAGACAAATAGCCCTTGTCGAACTGCATACCTTCAACAACGTCCAAAGTTGTGTCGATGGTCTTGGAGTCGTCTACGGTAATTGTGCCGTCTTTGCCAACCTTGTCCATAGCGTCGGCAATGATGTTGCCGATTTCGGCGTCCCAGTTTGCCGAAACTGTGGCAACCTGGCGGATTTCTTCGCGGTCTTTAACGGGCTTAGAATTCTTTGCCAATTCTTTTGTTGCAGCGTCTACAGCTTTGTCGATACCTCTTTTTAGGAAAATGGGGTTCGAGCCTGCTGCAACATTGCGCAAACCTTCGCGGTAGATGGCTTCTGCCAAAACGGTTGCCGTTGTAGTGCCGTCGCCGGCATTGTCGGAAGTTTTCGAGGCAACTTCCCTTACCATCTGCGCGCCCATATTTTCATAGGGGTCTTCCAATTCAACTTCTTTGGCTACGGTTACGCCGTCTTTAGTTACTGTGGGAGAGCCGAATTTCTTGTCGATAAGAACGTTTCTGCCTTTGGGGCCGAGCGTTACTTTAACTGCTCTTGCCAATGTTTCTACGCCCTTAAGAACTTTCTTTCTTGCGGCTTCATCAAATAAAAGTTGTTTTGCCATAATATTTATTTTCTCCTTATTGGTTTATTATTTTGTTATAACGGCCAAAATGTCGTCCTGGCGCAACAAAGAATACTTTTCGTCGCCAATCTTAACTTCGGTGCCGCCGTATTTCGAAATTAGAACCTTGTCGCCGACTTTAACGTCGAATGTAAAGGTTTTGCCGTCTTCGCACTTGCCCGTGCCCAAAGCGACAACTTCGGCTTCCTGCGATTTTTCTTTGGCGGCGTCGGGAATTATGATTCCGCCCCTGATTTGTTCTTTTTCTTCGGCCTGCTTAACCAAAACGCGGTCGCCGAGAGGTTTAATATTTATTTTTGCCATGGTGTTATTTTTCTTGTTTGTTGTTTTAAAAAAATATGCAAGAGCCGATTTTTTCGCAAAACTGCGGCTCTTGCAATATTATTTATAAATTACTTGTTGTCCTTCTTGTCGTCGTCTACAACTTCAAAGTCGGCGTCTACCGGGCCTTGTTTGTTTGACGAAGACTGTTGCTGCTGTTGGGCTTGCCCTTGTTGAGCTTGTTGGGCTTGTTGAGCGCCCGCGCCCTGCGGATACAAGTTCTGGGCTTCGGCCTGCAAGAGAGCAGTTAACGCGTCGATTTGAGCTTTAAGCTCTTCTTTTGTGGCGTTCGATTTTGCAAGAACGTCTTTTGCCGTTTTAAGGGCGGCGTCTATCTTGCTCTTCGAAGCAGCGGGAACCTTGTCGCCTGCGTCTTTAAGCTGTTTTTCGATACTGTAAACCGCGTTGTCCAACTGGTTTTTAGTTTCGATAAGCTCTTTTTGGGCGTTGTCTTCAGCCGCGTGCATTTCGGCCTCCTTACGCAACTTTTCTATTTCCTCCTTCGACATACCGCTGGAGTTTGTAATTGTTACGTTCTGCTCTTTGCCAGTGCCCTTGTCTTTTGCCGAAACGTGCAAAATGCCGTTTGCGTCTATATCGAATGTTACTTCAATTTGGGGCAAGCCACGCGGAGCGGGAGCTATGCCGTCGAGCCTGAAGTTGCCGATAAGCTTATTGTCTTTAGCCAAAGGTCTTTCGCCCTGCAATACCCTGATGTCTACAGCCGTTTGATTGTCCGAATAGGTGGAAAATACCTGACTTTTCTTTGCGGGAATTGTGGTATTTCTGTCTATCATTGCAGTAGATACGCCGCCTGCGGTTTCTATAGCCAGCGTCAAGGGAGTTACATCGAGCAAAAGAACGTCGTTAACTTCGCCTTGCAATACGCCGCCTTGAATTGCCGCGCCGCGAGCTACAACTTCGTCGGGGTTTACGCCCTGGTGGGGGGCTTTGCCTGCCAACTGAGCCGCAATTTCAACAATCTTGGGCATACGGGTCATACCGCCAACAAGAACCAATTCGTTAATAGAGCTCTTTGTAAGGTCTGCGTCTTTTAAGCACGCTTCGAAAGGAGCCATAGTACGATTTGCCAAGTCTTCGGTAATCTGTTCTAGTTTTGCCCTTGTAAGGGTTACATTCAAGTGTTTCGGGCCGGAAGCGTCGGCCGTAATAAAGGGCAAATTAATGTCGGTTTGTTGGGCTGTAGAAAGCGCAATCTTGGCCTTTTCGGCTTCCTCCTTTAACCTTTGCAATGCCATGGGGTCTTTGCGCAAGTCTATGCCATTTTCCTTCTTAAAGCCGTCTACCAACCAAGAGATTATAGCTTCGTCCCAGTTATCGCCGCCCAGGTGCGTGTCGCCGTTGGTGGCTTTAACTTCAAATACGCTGTCGGCAATTTCCAATATCGACACATCGAAAGTACCGCCGCCTAGGTCGTATACGGCAATGGTTTCGTCTTTGTCTTTATTGTTGTTTAGGCCGTACGCCAAAGCAGCCGCGGTAGGTTCGTTTATAATTCTAAGAACTTCCAAGCCTGCAATTGTGCCCGCGTCTTTTGTAGCCTGACGCTGTGCGTCGTTAAAGTAGGCGGGAACCGTAATAACAGCCTTTGTAATCTTTTCGCCCAAATATGTTTCGGCGTCGGCTTTCATTTGTTGAAGAATGTCGGCCGAAATCTGTTCGGGGGTGAAGCGTTCGGTTTTGCCCGCAACTTCGCATTCAATCAAAACTCCGCCATTGGGACCTTCTACTACTTTGTAGGGAAGGTTCTTGGCTTCTTCCTGAATTTCGCTAAACTTGCGGCCTATTAAACGCTTTGCCGAAAAAATTGTGTTGTGGGGGTTTGTTATGGCCTGCCTTTTAGCGGCTTGACCAACCAAACGTTCGCCCGTTTTTGTAAAAGCGACAACTGAAGGGGTTGTACGCGCTCCCTCTCTATTGGGGATAACCTGCGACTGACCGCCTTCCATAACAGCCATGCAGGAGTTTGTTGTACCTAAGTCAATACCTAATATTTTACTCATACCATTTCCTTTAGCATATTCCGTGCCAGTTTTAAGATTTTTACATAACTGGCTATTTATAAATGTGTATCGGAGTTTTTTGGCGTATTTTGCAAAAATTTTAGAGCCACATAGTGCGACATATTGTCTCGCCCGTGCGCGCTAAGTGTGCCATATAGGCGGCCCAATTGGCACACAAAAGCCGTGTTTTACAATAACCGCGCAAAAACGCAATAGCATACAAAAAGCTTTTTAGCATTGACTAGCTAAGTTATGACCCTATCATTCGCACTCAATTATGAAGTATATATCGTTAAAGACATCTGTTATGTTCGCCTTAATGGGAGCGGCAACTTCGCTTTTCGCGGAATCGCAAGACGTTAAAAATTTCGGCGCAAAAGCCGACGGCGCGTTCGACAACACCGCCGCAATTCAGGCCGCAATAGACAAATGCAGCGCAACGGGCGGCGGCGAAGTTATTTTCTCGGAAACGGGAACGTATATGACAAGCACTTTCGACATTAAGGACAATGTTTGCCTTAACATTCCCGTTGGCACCATATTAAAGGGCAACCCGCCCAACAAAAACTACAGGCTGCACGCGCTTGTTGCGGCAAACAATGTAAGCAACATCGGCATTGCAGGCGGCGGCATAATAGACGGCAACGGAGCTAGCTTTGAAATAAAAGACTGCGCCCCAAACAGGGCAATGCTTGTTTCCATAAACGACTGCAAAAACGTAAAGATAGAAAACATAACGTTGCAAAACCCGGCCACTTGGACGCTTTCGCTCGGCTATAACGACACTGTTATCGTAAAAAACGTAAAAATTTTCTCGATTTGCAACTTCAACAACGACGGCATAGACATTTCCTCGAAAAACGTTGTAATTAGCGACAGCATTATAACCTGCGACGACGACGGCATTTGCATTAAAAATATGCGCAAAGACCGCAAATTTGTTGTCGAAAATATTACCGTTAAAAACTGCGTTGTTGCCTCGAACTGCAACGCCTTTAAAATAGGCACGGAAACCTGGGGCGACATAAAAAACATCACGGTTTCCAACTGCGTTGTGCGCCAAACGCCCTTTTCGCACCTTAGAAACTGGCACAAGAAAAACCCGAAGCAAAAGCACTTTTTCCTTAAAGAATCGAACAACGCCATTACGGGCATTGCCATAGAATCGGTAGACGGCGCGCAGGTTGAAAACATCGCATTTTCGAATATGGTGCTTACGGGCGTTCAATGCCCCCTGTTTATAAGGGTTGGCCACCGCAATAAGGACGAAAAGAAAAGCGCAATACGCAACGTTGTAATTAAAAACATTATTGCAAAAAGCGCAAGCTGCATACCCAACACAATTTCGAGCATACCCGAACACACGCTAGAAAACGTTATAATTAGCGACAGCATCTTTGATATGAAAGGCTGTGTAGACGAAAGAACAAGCGAAACGCTTGCAAGCAAACCAGTGCCCGAAAACATAAAAAGCTACCCTGAAGTCAGAAGCTTTGGCATTGTTCCCGCCTACGGCTTTTATATGCGCCACGCAAAGAACATTACAGTAAACAACGTTCAAGTGCGCTACCAAAACGAAGACTTCCGCGCCCCCTTCTATTGCGACGATATAGACTACCTTCGCATAATGAACTGCAAAATTCAGCCTTCGGCAAACGGCGACGAAGACCCGATTGTTCTTAAAAACGTTAAAAACGCTACACTAAAGAACAATTCGCCCTTGCTGTAATCAAACAATAAAAAGCCCAAAACAAAACACCGAAGCCTGCGAAAAGCTTCGGTGTTTTTTTATGTAAATTGGCCGCGTTTGCTATTTGTCGGCGCAGCTTAAATTTACCGCCGAAACCAACGCCTTTAAACCCGCAAGCTCTATGCTTGGGTCTACGCCGCATGCCCAGAAAAGCCCGCCCGAATTTTTCTCTATGCAAATGTAGGCGGCAGAATTAGAAGCCGAGCCCGCGCCTATTGCATGCGAGCGGTAGTCTTTAACCTTAAAGTCTTTTAAGCCGGCCTTTTCCATTGCATTTACAAAGGCATTTATTGGCCCGTTGCCCGAGGCCGCAATTTCAGTTTCCTTGCCGTTTACGGTAATCTTTGCCGTAAGGTTAACGTTCGAGCTGTCGGCGTCGGAAAGTTTTTCAACCTTATGGCTTATAAGCTTTATGGGGCTAGAAAGGTTTACAAACCTGTCGCAAAACAGTTTGTATATTTCGCTTGCCGAAAGCTCTTTGCCCAGTTTGTCGGCCTGGGCGTTAACATAGTTGCCAACTTCAGGGTGCATGGCCTTTGGCAGGTCAAAGCCGAAATCGGTATTTAAGATATAGGCTACGCCGCCCTTGCCGCTTTGCGAATTTATGCGGATAATGGCCTCGTAGTCTCTGCCTATGTCCTTGGGGTCTATCAGCAAATAGGGGACTTCCCAAGCGCAATTTTCGTCGCCCGTCCTTTTGCGCATATCCATGCCCTTTTTAATTGCGTCTTGGTGCGAGCCGCTAAATGCGGTAAACACCAAGTCGCCGGCATAGGGCAGGCGCGGCGGAACTTTCATGGAAGTGCATTTTTCGTATTCTTGCACAATTTCGGGCAGGTTCGAAAAATCAAGCTCGGGGTCTACGCCTTCGGCAAACATATTTAAGGCGACATTTACAATGTCGAGGTTGCCGGTTCTTTCGCCGTTGCCAAAAAGCGTGCCTTCCACCCTATCGGCACCCGCAAGCAGGCCAAGCTCGGTAGAGGCAACGCCCGTGCCCCTGTCGTTGTGCGTGTGCACGCTAATAAGCACGTTTTGTCTGTCTAAAATATGGCGGCTTACCCATTCTATTTGGTCGGCATAAACGTTGGGCATTGCATACTGCACGGTTTCGGGCAAATTTATTATAATTTTGTTGTCGGCAGTAGGCTGCCAAACAGCCTTTACGGCTTCGCATATTTCAAGCGCAAATTCAACTTCGGTGTCGGAAAAGCTTTCGGGCGAATATTCCAGCGTAATCTTTGTCCCATCTTTTTCGGCGGCTTTGGCGTATTCTTTAACAATCTTTACTCCGTTTACCGCCAAGTCGATAATCTCGGCCTTGCTCATTTTAAAGGTAACCTTGCGCTGCAGCACCGATGTGCTGTTGTATAAATGCACAATGGCGTGCTTTGCGCCCTTTAAGGCGTCGAATGTGCGCTTTATCTGGGCAGGCTTGCTTTGCGTTAGCACCTGAAGCGCAACGCCTTCGGGAACAAGGTTGCCTTCGATAAGCCTTCTTAAAAAGTTGTATTCGGTATCGCTTGCGGCGGGAAAGCCCACTTCTATCTGCTTAAAACCGACTTTTAGCAAGGTGTTGTACAACTCAAGCTTTTCCTCGATATTCATCGGGGTGGCAAGTGCCTGATTGCCGTCGCGCAAATCTACACTGCACCAAATCGGCGCTTTTGTAATGTGCGCCGAAGGCCACTTTCTGTCGGGCAGGCTTACAAAGCTGCTCCTCTTGTATTTTCTCAACAGTTCCTTGTTCATATTTAGTGTGTTATTCCATTTTATTGCATAAAAAAAGGCAACGCTATTTTACATAGTATGCGCCGCCTTTTCTTTTTTAAAAGTGTGTTTTTAAAACGCAAAATCAGCGCACTACTACGGCTTCGAGACGAAGTCGCAACAATAGCCCGGATAATGCAAAGTTTTTCATATTAGCTTAATTTAGAACGAATATCGGCTTCTTTGCCGAGCGAGTCAAGCAATTTGTCGAGATTTTCGCGCGCGGCGGTTTTTGCCTTTAAAAGAGCTTCGTCGTTGGCGGCCGCTTCTTTTGCAAAAACGTAGAACTTGATTTTCGGCTCCGTTCCCGAAGCTCTTACTGCAATCTTGTAGCCGTTTTCAAGCTCGTAAAAGAAGAATGTTTCTTTTGGAACTGCAATGTTGTCGGCGTCTAAAATTGTGTCGGTTGCAAAATTTGTAAACTTTGCTATTTTTTGCCCCGCCAATTCCTTTAGGGGTTGTTCTACCAAGCTTTTTAGAATGTTGGCAATCTTTTGCGAGCCGCTTGCGCCCTCGTAGTAAATGCTCTTTAAGTCCTCCAAAAAGTAGCCGTATTTTTTGTAGATTTCGTCTAGATAATCCTCTACGCTTTGGCCTTTGCTTTCCAAATCGGCAAGCATTTCCGAGAACATTATCACCGCCGAATTTGCGTCTTTGTCTCTAAGCGAATCTACGCCCAAAAAGCCGTAGCTTTCCTCGTCGCCCATAACAAAGAATGTAGAGTATTTCTGCAAAAGTTTTGCCCTTTCAAGATATTTCGAATTGCGGTAGTCGAAGTCGGGAACGGCTGCCAAAAGCTTTTTTTCGTAGGCAAGCATGCGCGCGCCAATCCATTTAAAGCCGGTAAGAACGTTTATGCACTTTACGCCCTCGCCCTCGGCAATGGCGTCTTGCAAAGGCGTTGTTACAAACGACTTTATTATTGCGCAGTTCTTCGGGTTTTCGATTATGCCGAGCTTCTTCATTTTGCCTATTCTGTAGGCTATAAGCAACGCCCCTATTGTGTTACCCGTAATAAGGCGCATTTTGCCGCTTTTTGTGCGTATGGCCGCCCCCATTCTGTCGGCGTCGGGGTCGGTGGCAACAAGGCACTGCGCGCCGCATTTTTCCGCCAAAGCCATACCCATCGACATCGTTTCGGGATATTCGGGGTTGGGCTGCTTTACCGTGGGGAAACGCGGATCCATAACCATTTGCTCTTCCACAAAAACGGGGTCTAGCCCGAAGTGGTACATAACCTTAGGGCACATAACAGCCCCAGTGCCGTGAATTGCCGAATATACTATTTTGGGCTTTCTTTCCCTTAAAATTTCCTTGTCTACAACGCAGTCTTCTATGCTCGAAACATAGGCGTTTTCAACACTTTCGGGAACGGTTAAAACGCGCGAGGCATCTATTGCAACAAACTTTGCGGCCTCGGCAAGCGGGGTTTTGTTTACGTTGTCTACAATGCCTTCGGCGTGGGGGCTTGTAGCCTGCGCGCCGTCGTTAAAGTAAACTTTGTAGCCATTGTCGGAGGGCGGGTTGTGCGAGGCGGTAATTACAATGCCCGCGGTTGCATTCATTTTCCTTACCGTATACGAAAGCTGCGGGGTTGAACGCGCGCCGTTAAAGATATAGGCAGTTCCCCCCATTTTTGTCCAAACGCTTGCGCACAAGTCGCAAAAGTGTTTCGAAAAGTGGCGAACATCGTGCGCAATTACCAACAATGGCGTGCCGGCGTTCGTATTTTTGCAGAACTCGGCGCAATATTTATACAAGCCCAATGTTGCCCTTGCCACGATAATGTCGTTCATATTGTTCGAGCCTACCGCCGCGTGCTCGGGGGTGCCTTGTGCGGAAACTTTGCCCAACTCGAACTTTGTGGGGTTTTTTGCAATGGTCTTGCCGCGCATACCGCCCGTACCGAACGCCAAGTTCTTAAAAAAGCGGTCGTTTAATTCGTCAAACTTTTTTTCGGACAACAATTCGCCTATCGAATTTAACGCCCAATCTTCCAAAAAGCCGCCGCCAACCCAGTCTTTCAGGTTTTGCGCCGCGCTATCTAGCAGTTTATTGTCGTTTTTTGCTGAATCAATTTGCTCTAATAAAAGTTTAACGTTCATAGCTTAATGGTTTTAATCGCATTTTTTGGAAAATCAACAAGTAAACATCTTGTTTTGTAAAAAAATTTTTCGCGTTGACTATGTTTCAAAGTAAAAATTTTATGTAGATACATATGGTGAACTCGAAAAATTTTAATATCGGAATTTTAACTATGACATTATGCGTATTTGGCGCAACCGCATTGCACGCCGGCTATGTTGTAGCCCACAGGGGAGAATCGCATTTGCGCCCGCAAAATACAACAGAATCGATGTCGCTTGCCTGGAAAAACGGCATAAAGTATGTAGAGGGCGACTTCCATTCAACAAAGGGCGGCGACATTGTTTGCGTGCACGTTCAGCACGAGTTCGAGGAATTTTACGGCATAAAAAAGCCCATTGTTTCTCTTACAAAAGAAGAGGTTGCAAACGCCAAGCTTGCAAATAAAAGATGGGAAAAATACAACGGCCTGCCGCTGCCCAAAATAGAGGATATTTTTAAAATTCAGCCCAAAGACGGCGTTTTGGTTTTGGAGATTAAGGATATGGACGAAACCTTTATGCAAAAGGTAGACTCTGCAAGAAAAGCGAACAATTTGCCAAAAAGCGCCATTGTGTTTATTGCCTTTAACTTTAACAATTTAGTTGCCGTAAAAAAATTCGACAAAGAATACAAATGCCTTTGGCTTTACGGGCTTAACGAAAAGAACGCAAAAAAAGACCTTACAGCTGAAAAGGTAATTAAGCGCGTAAAGGCCGCGGGCTTTGAGGGCGTAGACGTAGGCGGCACAAAGTTTATAGACGAAGACTATGTGCAGGCCTTTAAACAGGCAAACCTTGAATTTTTGGTTTGGACTGTAGACAGCGACGCCGAGGCAAAACGCCTTTTGGAAATTGGCGTAGACGCCATTACAACAAACCGCGCAACCGACATGAAAAATAAGCTGCGCTTGGGCAAATAACCACACACAACAGACACAAAAAATGGGCGAAGCAAAAAACTTCGCCCAAATTTTAAGGGGTCGGGAAAACCACGGCGCCCAAGCTTGCAGACTACCGTTGCTTTCTTCCGAATCTGGCGGGGTTCGCCCGAAGACATGCCGCATGGCTCCCAACCTTAATACAAAAGCTTTCATAATCGGCCGCCTTTATCAAGCCTATTTTTTGTCGAAAAAGCCTTTCGGGTATATCCCGTAAAAATTGTTGTATACCCTTTTAAAAAATGTACGCGAGTATATGTTTTCGTCGGCGTCTAAGTGGCGCATTTTTAAAAGCACTCCGCGCGAGTCTCTGCCCCCGAACGCCCCGGGGAAAAAGTACATTTCAACCTCAACTTTGTCGCCCTCGCTATACGAGCTTATGTCGTGAAGGCTGTCGTTCCTTAGCGGAATAAAGGTTTGGGGGGTGTAAAAAGTCTCCTCTAAGTAAATGCCTATGCGGCGGCGTTTGTCTTTTGTAAAAAGCCCCCTTGTTTTAAAGGTTTTGCCGGCCTTCATTAAGGCGTATTCGTCGCTTGTTGCCATAGAAGGGTTGCGCGCAATTCTAGCGTCTATCCATTCGCCCTCTTTTTCGGAATTTTTTGGAGAAAAGAACGATGCCTTTTCGCTGATTTCCGCCGCCGAAGCGGATTTATGCAGCCCCGTATGGCACAAAATTTTTTCGGCAAAAAGCACGCGTCCGTTTTCTATTTTTAAGTACACGTTTTCAAGCCCCAAGTAGTTTTCGGTATCTTTTGCAAGGGGCTTGCTTGCCCTGATAGAGCCGCTAAACCAGTCGCAAAAAAGGGGGAATTTGGCGTTTTTGCCGAATAGCTTTTCGGCGGCAACAGCAACATCTTTTACCATAACAAGCGGGCTTTTGCCCTCTATGCCGTAGCGCGAATAGTCGGTTCTAACAACAACGCTTTCCAGATAAAGCTTTGCGTCTTTAACCGAAAAGCTTGCAATATAGCCGCGCGGTATTCTGGGGTTTGGCAGGCGCGTTCTTAACGCCGTCCATGCCTTTTTGTTTTTAGCCAAATATTTTTCCAGCGGGAATTTATATAATTCGTAATTTTCGCCCTCAAAAACAAAAATGTCGGGCTCGGTATACGGCGATTCTGCGCGGGCGAAAAGCGCCAACGAAAGAAAGGCTACCATATACACTAGCAGTTTCATATTTCTTCGGTTTTTGGCAGGGCTTGGCTATAGTTTGCAAAGGCTTCGGCAATAAGTTTTTTTGCCTGAATGTCGTTTAACCCGCGCGAATTTAGGTAGAACACCTGTTCGGGCTCGGGCATTGAAACCGCGCAACCGTGCGAACACTCGACATCGTTCGCGCAAATTTCAAGAACCGGGCTTGCCTGCACTTTTGCATTTTCGCTTAAAAGCAGCGTTTTGCACGACTGCTTTGCCTCGCACAGCTCGCCGCTTTCGCTTATGTGAACAACGCCCATAAATGCCGCCTTTGCGGAATTGTCTAAAACGTTTTTAACGTCTAAAAAGCTTTTGCACGACTTTGTTTTGTGAATTTGCTCGCTGCAAAAATCGTGCTTGCAGCTTGCCGAATTTCTCACAAAGGCTTTGCCCTTTAACTCGGCGTTTGTGCCCTTAAACAAAAACGAAGCCTCGCATCTGCTGGAACTTTGCCCCGTTTGCACGTTGTAAAATTCCAAATTGCTATTGTCGTTTAGGGAAAAGATATGCTTTGCATATAGCAACGAGTTAGCGTCGGTATTGTTTAAATACGAAATTTTAAGCTTTGCGTTTTCGCCCAATTCTATGTGCGAAACAAAGTCGGCAAACGAATTTTCGGGAACGCAATTTTCTATGTAAATTTCGGCAGCGGCGTTTTTTTGCACGCTTATTTTTAGCGCAAGGGGGCTAAAAACCGCATTGTTTGCAAGCCTTATTAAAACGCCCTTTTGCAAAGCTTGGGCAATATTAAGCTCTAAAACTCCGTCGGCATTTGTGGCCGCCAAAAGCCCAATTTTGCCGAAATCTTCAAAATCTTTATTCGCATTAGAGCTCTTAAGCGACAAGTTTTCGTCGGCAAATTCCGCAAAAGAAATTCCGCCAAACTCAAATTTGTAGAAATCCTTTTCGGGCAATCCGTCGAAATCGAAAAACGAAAACTTTTTGCCTAAAACCTCTTTTTTTGAAGCCAAAAAGCTTTCGATATTTTCCTTCGAAAACGCGGTAAAATCGGCAAAGCGCCAAAATTCTATTTTTTTGGTGGGATACGCCAACGCCGAAAACTGCTCTTTTAAATTTGTTTGCATTAGCCTACCGCCCCTTCCATTTCGATTTCGATAAGCCTTTTTAGCTCTACCGAATATTCCAAGGGGAATTCCCTTACCAAGTCGTTTACAAAGCCGTTTACCGAAAGGCTTATTGCCTGCTGTTCCGACAAGCCTCTTTGGCGCATATAAAATATCTGCTCTTCGTTTAGCTTCGAAACGCTGGCTTCGTGGTGTATAAAGTTCGACTGCCCCGAACACGTTATTGCGGGATATGTATCCGAACGCGAATTTGAATTTATTAGCAAGGCGTCGCAAACGGTGTTGTTTTTGCAGCCCTTTACGTTTTGCGGCATATAAACAAGCCCTCTATACGACGCCCTGCCGTCGGCAATGCTGATTGATTTCGACGTTATATTCGAGGTTGTGTTGTCCGCCAAATGTATCATTTTCGCCCCCGTATCTTGGTGCTGGCCTTTGTTGGCAAGGGCAATAGAAAGCACTTCGCCCGAAGCGCCCTCGCCCTTTAGCACAACTGCCGGATACTTCATTGTAAGCCCCGAGCCGACATTGCAGTCTATCCAGCGAATCTCGGCGTTTTCTTCTGCCATGCCGCGCTTTGTAACAAGGTTGTATACACTGTTCGACCAATTTTGCACGGTTACATACTGTATTTTTGCGCCCTTTAGCGCAACAAGCTCGACCACTGCCGAGTGCAGATTGCCCTCGTCGAATTTCGGGGCGGTGCACCCTTCCATATACATAAGCTCCGAGCCTTCGTCGGCAATAATCAAAGTTCTTTCGAACTGACCAAAATTTTGCGCGTTAATTCTAAAATAGGCCTGCAATGGTTGCGAAACCTTTACGCCCTTTGGAACATAAATAAAGCTGCCGCCACTAAATACCGCGCTGTTTAACGCCGAATATTTGTTGTCGGAGGGCGGAATTATCTTGCCGAAATACTTTCTGAATATTTCGGGATATTTCATAAGCCCTTCGGTTGAGTCTACAAATATAACCCCCAATTTCGAAAGGTGGTCTTTCATATTCGAATACGCCGACTCCGAGTCGAACTGGGCTTCTACGCCTGCCAAAAACGCCCTTTCCTGCTCGGGCACGCCAAGCTTTTCGAAAGTGGTTTTTACGTCGTGCGGAACTTCCTCCCACGAGCGCGTTTTCTTTGCGCCCTTTGCCAAATAGTACCTTATTTTTTGAAAATCTATTTTGGCTATTTGCGGATTTGCCCAATTTAGCGGGTTTTCCTTTGCAAAAAAGGTCTTTAGCGCCTTTAGCCTGAAGTTTAACACCCACTCGTCTTCGCCCTTAACCGAAGATATGTATTTTACAACGTCTTCGTTAAGACCCGAACCCGCGTCGTAAGCGTAGTCTTCGGCGAATTTAAAATCGCCTATGTCGCGCTCGAAACCAAGCTTTATGTTCTTTTCGGCGGGCATACTACTTTTCGGCCTCCACAAAATCGTAGCCGTATTTTTCAAGTTCCAACGCCAAGTCGGCGCTGCCCGACTTTACAATTTTCCCGCCGCTTAAAATGTGCACAACGTCGGGCTTAATGTGTTCCAACAAACGGTGGTAGTGGGTAATCATCAAAATGCCCACGTCTTTGTTTTTGTACGAATTTATACCCTCCGAAACAATGCGCAGGGCGTCTACGTCTAAACCGCTGTCTATTTCGTCTAAAATCGCAAAGCATGGCTTAAGCATTAGCATTTGAAGAACGTCGCACCTCTTTTTTTCGCCGCCCGAAAAGCCCTCGTTTAGGCTTCGCGCCGAAAAAGACGAATCCATCTTAAGCTGCGCCATCTTTTCGCGCAACTCTTTGTAAAAGGCGGGAACGTTTACCTCTTGCCCCTCGGGCAGCCTTGCCTGCAAACACGCCCTTATAAAATTGGCTATGCTTACCCCCGCAATTTCTACGGGGTTTTGGAACGCCAAAAACATTCCCATTTTGGAAATTTCGTCGGGGCTTTTGCCTATAAGGCTTACTCCGTTTAGCTCGGCCTTGCCGCCCGCAATAACGTAGTCTTTATGCCCCGAAAGGGCTTTGGAAAGGCTGCTTTTGCCCGTGCCGTTCGGCCCCATTATAACGTGAACAGAACCGTTGGGAACATGCAAATTAAGGCCGTCTATCAAAAGCCTGTCGCCCAATTTTACTTTTAAATCTTCAAGATACAATCCGTCCATAAACTATGCCTTAAAACATTTTACAAATGCCGTATCAAAATCGTAGCCGTTGTCGAAATCCTCTATTTTGTCGTCGTCGTTTTTCGAAAGCTCGCCCACCTTTATCATATTAAACACAATTTCGCCGAAATCTCTGCAGGTTTTAACGTTCCATTCGTCTAGCAAAACCTTTGCCATAGGCCCGAATGTTTCTATGCCGAATTCGCGAATGCCGTCGAGCAACTCGGCCGCGCTAACGTGCCTGGAACCCCTGCCCGCCTTTTGCGCAGCCGCCTTTTTAACCGTATAGTCTAGTGCCATTCTGACAAAAACGTACGCGCCCAACGCATAGCGTTTGTCGTCCTTAAAAATAAGTTCCAAAGCCTTTTCGAAATCTCTTTGTGCCATAATTGTGTATATCGGCTTTTAGCGTTAAAAATATCCTGTGAAAGTTATTACAACAATAGCCTCTTATCAACAATATTTTAACGCACATCAAAAATATGTTTGCAAGAAGATGCACAGCGTCAATTATAGCCTGTGTTATGCGCTTTATCTTTATGGGAACGGGCACAAGCCAGGGCGTGCCGCTTATTGCTTCTAAAAACGAGGGGTTGGACTTGTCGAACCCCAAAAATTGGCGCACGCGCGCCAGCGCGCACCTAAACATAAAAGGGCTTGACATTCAAATAGATGCAGGCCCCGAATTTAGGCTGCAGTGCCTTAAAAACAACATAAAGAACATAGACTTTTTTATTTTAACCCATGGCCACGCCGACCATATTGTAGGTATGGACGACCTGCGCCGCTTTTGCGACCTAAAGCCCGACCATATTGTAGACGTTTACGGCGAAGACGGCGGATTGGAAAGGGTAAAAAGCATATTCCCCTACGCCTTGGGCGACAGCCCCGCCCAAAGGGGCTACCCCTGCTTTAAGTTGCACAACTTGCCGCCGCTTACCGACTTGGGCAACGGTGTAAAAATACATAGCACCCTTTTGCCGCACGACACGGTAAAAACATTGGGCCTTGTTTTCGAGGAAGACGGCAAAAAAATAGCCTATTATTCCGACTGCAAATCGCTGCCCGACGAAGCCCAACACCTTGCCTATAAGGCAGATGCGCTTGTCATAGACGGACTGCGCCCGGGCTACCACCATTCGCATATGTCCATATACGAAGCCATAGAATACGGAAAACTGCTTAAGGCAAAAAGCGTTTATTTAACGCACACAACCTGCCAAATAGACTACGAAACCTGGCAAAGGCAGCTGCCCGAAAACTTCTTTATTGCCTACGACGGCCTTACTTTTGAAGTTTAGAGCCTTTCGACTCGTTTTTTTCTTGTAATTTACAACGGCTACATTAACTTGGCAGACAATAATACAACCATCAATCAGACAAAGGAAAAATGAAAAAATACATACTTACACTCTTGGCGACTGTTCTGGGAACTAGCGCGGCTTTTGCGCAAGACGGTAAATTTCCGCTCGACTCAGTTGCAAATCCCTCGATTTCAAACCTCAGCATTTCGACATCGGTAGGTATAGAATCGCAATACGTTTTCCGCGGCGAAAGGCTTGCGGGCATTTCGCTTCAGCCTGAAGTTCAAATTTCGTACCCGATTGCCGGCTTTGACGTATACGGCGGCGCGTGGGCAAACACCCCCTTGGAAAAGAAAACCCCCTACGAAGGCGCAGAAGTTGACCTTTGCGCGGGCGCAAACTACCAAATTTCGGCTTTCACGCTAGACTTGGGCTATGTATACTACTGGTATACCGACAATGCTCCCGACAGCATCACCCACGACCAAGACATTTATTTCGGCGTAAGCTTCGACACTTCGTCGTTTATGCGCGGCTTTAACATTAACCCCGCCTTGTATTACTTCTACAACCCCGATTTGAACCAGCATGTTGTAGAAGCCTCTATTGGCCACGAATTTGAATTGGGCGCCTTGGCTGGCATAGAAGCTTTGACATTCCCCGTAAGAGGATATTTGGGCTGGCTTTCGGCAAAGGAATACGAAGGAACCCCCGACAACAAATATTCCTACTGGTATGCGGGAGCAACTGCCGACGCCGCCTATGCGGTTACCGAATTTTGCAAAATCAGCGCGGGCGTTCGCTACTCGTACAAGCACCACGGCGACGAATCGCTTAATATAGACGACAAGCACGAAATTTGGTGGGGCGCAAAAGTAAGCTTCGGCTTCTAAAAAAACAACCCTTAACTTTGGGCGCAAAGCTTAATACTTTGCGCCTTTTTATTTTAAAGAAATGCTGGCAAAACTCTATTCTGGCGCGCTTATCGGCGTAGACGCCCTAAAGGTTGAAGTTGAAGTAAATTCGGGGCAAAAGGGCGAACCGCGCACTTTTATTGTGGGCTTGCCCGATGCCGCAGTTAAGGAGTCGCTCGACAGAGTTTCGGCCGCAATTTCAAACTCGCAGCTGGCAGTTCCCTCAACAAAAATCACCGTAAACTTGGCCCCGGGCGACATAAAAAAAGAGGGCTCTACCTACGACTTGCCCATTGCGTTGGGCATTTTGGCGTCGGCTGGCAAAATAAGGGCGGAGAAAGCCGGCGAATATATCATTGCGGGCGAACTTGCCCTTTCGGGCGAGCTTAGACCCGTAAGAGGGGCCGTTAGCCTTGCGCTGCTTGCCCGAAAAGAGGGGCTAAGGGGCGTAATTTTGCCGAAAGAAAGCGCAAAAGAAGCGGCTTTTATAGACAAAATAGAGGTTTTGGCGGCAAATTCCTTACGGGAAATTTGCGGATTTTTTAACGGACAAAACGAACTTGAAAGCATAAAAACAGCGGAGTTTCCCCATATAGACGAGGGAATGTTGGGCTTCGACTTTGCCGAAGTTAAAGGCCAAGAAAGCGCAAAAAGGGCAATAGAAATTGCGGTGGCAGGCTTTCACAACATTCTTATGATAGGTTCGCCAGGCTCCGGCAAAAGTATGATGGCAAAAAGGATTCCCTCTATTATGCCCAAGCCCGACAAAGAAGAGTTTTTGGAGATTTTGGGGATATATTCGGCGTGCAAAAGCACAAAACTTTTGGAAAGCACCCCAAATTTGCGCCCATTTAGAGCCGTGCACCACTCTATTAGCGACATTGGGCTTATAGGCGGCGGCTCTATACCCAAGCCGGGCGAAATTTCGCTGGCGCACAACGGCGTTTTGTTTTTAGACGAATTGCCCGAATTTAAGCGCAACGTGCTTGAACTTTTAAGGCAGCCTTTAGAGGACGGAAAAATCTGCATTTCGAGAGCTGCGGCAAAGATAGAGCTTAAGTGCAACTTTATGCTGGTAGCTGCAATGAACCCCTGCCCTTGCGGGCACTTGGGCGACCCCAACAAAAAGTGCAGGTGCACCCCCGCGCAAATACAACGCTACCAAAGCAAAATTTCGGGCCCGCTTGCCGACAGAATAGACATTCATATACGCGTAAATTCGCTTTCGCTGGAAGATTTATCTTCGGCAAAAGAGGGCTTAAGCTCGGCGCAAATGCGAAATAAAATAGAGATTGCCCGCCAAATTCAAAAAGAGCGTTTCAAGAACGAAAGCTTCCTTTCGGCGGCAAAAAACAATGCCAATATGAGCGGCGCGCAAATAAAAAAGTTTTGCGCCCTAAAGCCCGAAGAAGCCAACCTTTTGGCAATGGCAATGCGCGAGCTAAACCTTTCGGCAAGGGCGTGGAACAAGGTTTTAAAAATTTCGAGAACCATTGCCGACATAGAGGAGAGCGAAAACATACAAGCCCCGCACCTTTTAGAGGCGATAAACTATAGAGGGCTGGACAAAGCCTAGGGCTTTTCTAAATTGTGCCCGAATCTACAAACAGGTTTTGCCCCGTAATAGATTTTGAATTTTCGCTTAGCAAAAATTCCACTGTTTTTGCAACGCTTTGCGGGCATGTGGCCTCTTTTAAAGCCGTGCGCTTGTAGATTTTTTCTTTTTGCTCGTTGTTTAACGAGGCACTCATATCGGTTTGCATAAAGCCGCAAACAACGCAGTTGCTGCGTATGCCCCTTTGCCCCCATTCGCGCGCGGTGTTTTTAGAAAAAGCCTCTATTGCCCCCTTTGTTGCGGCATACATTGCCAAGCCCTTATAGCCCGTGTGCGCGCTTATAGAAGATATATGCACAATAGAGCCTAAAACTCTGTTTAAAATCATATTCCTTATTGCATATTTTACCAATATCATGGGCGTAAAAACATTAACGGCAAACATATCTTTTGTGCGCGCAATGTCGATATTCGAAACAAGGTCGTCGTAGGCAATGGCGGCGTTGTTTACAAACCCGCTTAAGGGTATATTGTGGGCAATAAAGTCGTCGGCAAACAGCGCGGTTTTTGCCGAAACAGCATCGCTTAAATCTGCGGCCTTATAAAACAAACGCCCCGAAAATGTTTTCAACAAAGTTTCAAACTCTTGGCTTTTTGTGCGGCTTGTTGCATAAACGCAATATTGCCCGCTTTCGAGCAATGTTTTGCAAATTTGCAACCCCAGCCCCCTAGAAGCCCCCGTTAACAATACGTTTTTCATCTTTTCAATTTTCCCGTTGCGGTTTGTTTTAAGCTTTCAACAAAAGTTATCTTGCGCGGAATTTTAAACGGCTGCAACCTTGCCGCCAAAAATTGCCTTATTTGCGGAATTTCCAATTCGGCGTTTTTTGCGGGCTTTATGTCGGCGCACAAAATATTGCCTATAACCGAATTTTTTTGCCCGTAAACTGCGGCGTCGGCAACCTGCGGCATTTGGCGCAAAACGTCTTCTACCTCTTCTATATTAACTTTGTAGCCGCCCGTATTTACAAGGTTGCATTGGCGGGCAATGAATCTGAATTTTGTTTTTTCTGTGTCTACAAATTCAACCAAATCTCCCGTTTTATACCATTCGCCAAAATCGGGCAATGAATCGGAAATGCCCATCAGGCTTTTATGCACAAAAAGCGAGTTGTTTTGCACTTTTATTTTGTCGGACAAAGAATTTGGTATCGAAAAATATTCGCCGCTGCAAACCAGCAAAGTTCCGAATTCCGTTGCGGCATATATGTTGTTTATTTTGGCACAGGGGAATAGTTTTGCCAATTTTGCATACAAAATATTGTCGGACTTTTCGCCCCCGCAGGTTATGCGCAAAACGCTTTTAAAAACCGAATCTTTGCCCAAAAGCATTCTGTAGAAAGTGGGCGTTGCCGATATGTGGGTAATTTTTTTAGAATCTATAAGCGAAAAGATTTTGTCGGGCATTTCGCCGAACAAAAATACGATTTCGTTTAAATTAAAAATCGCCTGCAAAAATACCTGAAGCCCCGCAATATGGGTTGGGTTATATGCAAATCCCCAAACGTGTTTTGCATATTTTTCGGAAATTCTTACGGCACGCGAAAGGGTTTTTACAGTGTGTATAACCTTTTTGGGCAAACCCGTTGTGCCCGACGTAAACAGCGTTATTTTAGAAGTCGAATTTTTTACGCATTCAAGCAAAGCTAATGGCGAATCTATTTTTTTTGTTTCGCAAATAGCCTGCGCTTTTTCGGCGTCTTCTATGCCAAGGGCAAAAAGCTCGCTTTGCGTTGCGTCAAAATCTACAAGGCAAATATCTTTGCCGTATGCCAAGGCGCAAACCAGTTCAAAAAAGAATTGTTTTACGTCTTTTGCCGACAATACGCATTTGCAGGTTTTTGCATTGCCAACATAGCAAAGCAGCTCGGAATACGAAACCGCTTTGCCTTTGCAAAACAAAAAAGGCATTTCGCTCATTGCGGCTTTTCAAGCTTTCGGCAAAGCTCGCCGAAAGTGCGTATGGGACCTTCGGCAAAAACGTCTACCTTAAATTCGGCCTCTATATTTACGGTTAGCTCCGCCAAATCGAAGGAATCGAAGCCGAACGTTTCGCGCAAGTCGCTTTGTTCGCAAACGTCTTTAACGGGAGCTTGCCCCTTGTTTTTTCTTATAGAGTTGGCAATTTCCAAGAGCCTTGCTTTTACCATAAAACCCCTATTTTTTTGCGGAAGTTTCCTTCTTTGTTATTGCGTCGAACACAATTTCGGCAATTTCCTTTGCGCCTTCGGCATTCGGGTGAATTTTGTCTTTTTGGAAAAATTCAATTTCGTCTTCCTTTAAGATAGAATAAACGTCTATTACGGGAAGTTTCTTTTTCTTTGCAACGTCGTTTACAACCGCCCTTACCCTTGCCAGATTAACCTCCTGAATTGCGTGTTTAGACGGAAAACTTGGCGGAACCGTGCATATGTATACAACAGGTTTTTCGGGAAGCTTTATATAGCTTTCTACCAAAGACGAAAAGTCTCTTTCCAATTCTGCCAAAAACGCCATATTTTGCGGGGCGGCGTCGTTTGTGCCGAGCATAATAACCACAATGTCGGGCTTAAATTCAAGAGATGCCTTATACGCCTTTTCCTTTGTGTAGCACAATTTTGTTTTTTTGCCTATGCTGCGCCCTCTTACGCCGAAATTTTCAACCTTATATTTGTCGCCCAGCATTGTCTGCAAAACGTAGGGGTAGTTTAAAGTTTCCCTGCCTTTTATGCCAAATCCGTAGGTTATGCTGTCGCCTACGCAGGCAACTTTTTTAACTTGGTCGGCAAAGCCTGCGCCTAAAGCCATAAACAATGCAAAAGTAAGTGCTATAAGTTTTTTCATACATTGTCGATTTTCCGCCAAAAAATTGCGTTGTCGAGAAAATAAGCTATACTTTGGGCTGTTTTTTATATAGCCTGCATATTTTTAAACTATGAACGAACTGCATGTAATTTCCACGGCAAAGGCGTTGAACATTGCCGTTAACGCCGTAGCCGAAACCGCAAAGTTGCTTGAACAGGGAGCCACCATTCCCTTTATTGCCAGATACCGCAAAGAGGCAACGGGCTCGCTAGACGAAGTTCAAATAGGCTCTATAAGAGACGAGCTTGAAAGGCTGCAGGTGCTAGACGCCCGCAAAACGGCAATAAAAGACTCTTTAAAAGAACGCAATTTGCTTACTAGCGAATTGGAAAAATCCATAGACGAAGCCGAAAGCATGGCAAGGGTAGAAGACATTTACCAACCCTTTAAGCCAAAGCGCAGAACAAAGGCAATGATTGCCAAAGAAAAGGGACTAGAACCTTTGGCAGACTACATTTTGGAAAACCAAAACGCCGAATGCGCCGAATACGCCAAGGGCTTTGTTTCGGAAGAAAAAGGCGTGGCCAACGCCGACGAAGCCTTGCAGGGAGCAAGAGACATTTTGGCGGAAAAGATTGCCGACGACCCCGACACGCGCTCGCAAATGCGCGCTTTTTACGAAAAAGAGGCAGTATTTTCGTCGAAAGTGCTTTCGGGCAAAGAGGAAGAGGCCGCAAAGTACCGCGACTATTTCGACTTTTCCGAAAAGGCAAAAGACGTGCCGTCGCACAGGGTTTTGGCGGTGCGCCGCGGCGAGGCCGAAGGCTTTTTGATTATGAGGGTTGTGCCCGACGAAGACTCTGCAATTTCGCTGCTTAAACGCCGCTTTGTAAACGGCAAGGGCGACTGCGCAAACCAAGTTGCCCAAGCCTGCGAGGACTCGTATAAAAGGCTTTTAGGCTCTACAAGCGAAACATATATGCGCTTAGAGCTAAAAAAGAAGGCCGACGAAGAGGCAATTAAGGTTTTTGCAAACAATTTAAGAGAGCTTTTAATGGCGTCGCCTTTGGGGCAAAAAAACACTTTGGCAATAGACCCCGGCTTTAGAACCGGCTGCAAAGTTGTTGTTTTAAACAGGCAAGGCGCGCTTTTGCACAACAGCGTAATTTACCCCGAACAGGGCGACCACAAAAGACAGGAAGCCCAAATGGAAATACTTAAGCTTTGCCACCAATACGACATAGAGGCAATAGCCATAGGCAACGGCACGGCGGGCAGAGAAACCGAAAGCTTTATACGCAGCTTGGGGCTGCCAAAAAGCATTGTAATTGTAATGGTAAACGAAAGCGGAGCTTCAATCTACTCGGCTTCGGAAGTTGCCAGAGAAGAATTCCCCCAATACGACATTACGGTACGAGGCGCAGTTTCGATAGGCAGAAGGCTTATGGACCCATTGGCGGAACTAGTTAAGATAGACCCGCAATCGATAGGCGTAGGCCAATACCAGCACGATGTAAACCAGCAAAACCTTAAAAAGTCGCTAGACGACACCGTAGTTAGCTGCGTAAACAACGTAGGTGTAGAGGTAAACACCGCCTCAAAGCAGCTGCTTGCGTATGTTTCGGGGCTAAATTTGTCGACGGCGGCAAACATTGTTGCCTATCGCAACGAATTTGGCGCGTTTAAGTCGCGCAAAGACCTTTTAAAAGTAAAGGGCTTGGGGGCAAAAACCTACGAGCAGGCGGCAGGCTTTTTGAGAATTAGAGACGGAGTAAACCCGCTAGACGCCAGCGCAGTTCACCCCGAAAGATACGCGCTTGTAGAGCAAATGGCGCACGACATTTCGTCGAACGTAGCCGACCTGCTTAAAGACCCGTCTTTAAGGGCAAAAATAAACCTGCAAAAATATGTTAAAGACGATGTAGGTATGCCCACTTTAAAGGATATTTTAAACGAGCTTGGCAAACCCGGGCGCGACCCGCGCGAAAAGTTTGAAGCCTTCTCGTTTATGGAAGGCGTAAACAAAATAGAAGACCTTAAAGAAGGAATGCGCCTAAACGGAATTGTTACAAACGTAACGGCGTTCGGAGCTTTTGTAGACATTGGCGTACACCAAGACGGCCTAGTACACATAAGCGAATTGTCCGACTCGTTTGTAAGCGACCCGCACACGGTTGTAAAGCCCCAGCAAAAAGTAAGCGTTTATGTGCTTGAAGTGGATATTCCCCGAAAGAGAATTTCGCTTTCAATGAAAAGCAATCCGCAAAAGAAAATCGCCTCGGCTTCGGATATGGCAAACAAGGGACGTCGTCCGCAAAAAAGCGGCGGCTATTCCGCCCGCAGGCCTTTCGAAGACAGAAGCTTTAACAACCCCTTTGCAAATCTCTAACAACATAGGCAAACGGCAAAAAAATTATCGGGCACTATTTGGTGCCCGATTTTTTGTGCAACCATAGCTGCCCCTTTTGTTGATTTTTTGTGCGTTTTTGTTGTTTCTCTTTAAAATATTGTGTTTTTTTGTCAAAAACCTTTGTTTTTTCCAAAAAATTGCGTTGACAGAAAAAGAGAACGCCCCTTCAATTAGATTGTCATTTAACCGCGCACATAAACACAAGTGCGCACAACCAAAATAGCCACTATGAAAACAACTAAAGCTTCAGACTATCAATCGGCAAAAGAAATTTACGCCTCGCTGGGCGTAGACACCGAAAAGGCAATATCCAAGACTTTGGCAAACCCAATATCGCTACAATGCTGGCAGGGCGACGATGTTGGCGGTTTCGAACGCGACGCTTCGCTTAGCGGCGGCATTGCAGTTACCGGAAACTATATGGGCAAAGCACGCACCATAGACGAGCTTAGAGCCGACGCCGAATTTGCGCTAAAGCTTATCCCCGGCAAAAACAGGTTTAGCTTGCACGCCATTTACGGCGACTTTAAAGGCAAAGCCCCAGAAAGAAACAAGATTGAGCCCAAACACTTCGAATCGTGGGTAAAATGGGCAAAAAAATTGGGAATTGGCCTAGACTTTAACCCCACTTTCTTCTCGCACCCGTTGGCTGCCGAAGGCTTTACCCTTAGCCACCCCGACAAGAAAGTAAGAAATTTTTGGATTGAACACGCAATTGCCTCGCGCAAAATCGGCGAATATATCGGCAAATCGTTAAAAGATACAACCTGCAACAACATTTGGGTTCCCGACGGCTTAAAAGACACTCCCGCCGACAGATTGAAGTTCCGCGAAAACTTAAAAGACAGTCTCGACAAGATTTTAAGCGTAAATATTTCCAAGAAATACAATCTCGACGCTGTAGAAAGCAAGTTGTTCGGCATAGGCAGCGAATCGTATGTGGTTGGCTCGCACGAATTCTATATGGGCTATGCAGTTAAAAACCAGATTATGCTTTGCCTCGACAGCGGACACTTCCACCCCACCGAAACGATTTCCGACAAAATCAGCTCGGCGTTGCTGTTTGTGCCCGACGTATTGTTGCACGTTAGCCGCGGCGTTCGTTGGGACAGCGACCACGTTGTTCTCTTTAACGACGACACAAAGGCAATCTTCCAGGAAATTGTAAGATACGGCTTTGAAAAGCGCGTACACGTTGGCCTAGACTTTTTCGACGCAAGCATAAACCGCATTGCAGCTTGGGTAGTGGGCGCCAGAAACACCAAAAAGGCAATGCTTTCGGCGTATCTCGAACCGCAGAAAATCCTTAAGGAAGCCGAAAAACGCTTCGACTTTACAACCCGTTTGGCGATTTCAGAAGAGGCTAAAAGCCTTCCATTCGGCGCCGTTTGGGACGAACTTTGCCACAGGGCGAAAGTTTCGGCCGACTGGTTCGAAAAGATTGAAGACTACGAGCAAAA
>SAMEA104315426__coassemble_428_pt1 | contig 26427 bp, 22 predicted proteins | sample SAMEA104315426__metabat2_low_PE_002 | metagenome-assembled genome bin SAMEA104315426 (sample SAMEA104315426) | gut metagenome | biome: Monkey gut; feature: monkey-associated habitat; material: faeces | place: China | collected 2013
CCTCCCTTTTTTTCTACTACTTTTCCCCTCATCCCACTACCTTTGACGATGAGCGCCATTTTCAAATTCCGCACCGCTTCTAAACGCCCGTTTAGAAGTTTTTTTGTTTTTAGCCCCCGTACATAACGCAACGCCAATCCTAACGCGCTTTTTGGGTCAACACCAAAGAGAGTGGATTTTAATGAAAGACGCCACATAGAACCAAGATCCTTAATATGCAATTTTTACTCGCGTTTTCATACACTAACCATCTCGCCTTTAAGGACTTTTGCCATTAGCTACAATCAAATTTTCTTTTATATAATAAAGACATTTAAGCTACAAAGCTTTATTCCTTTTACTGCGTATTGCCATATTAAAGAATTCCCCTAGGCTCAAAAAAGCATTTTGCTTCAAAACGCGAAATTCCGCGCATATTTATGTAGCGGTTGCGAAGAAGAGACAAATCGCTATGCCCCATATTTAGCTGTAGCCGCGGCAAATCCGCATAGTTTTTTGCGTGGTAGCTTGCGTAGGTATGGCGCAGAATGTCTTGAACCCAACGCCCGCTAAAGCCCGAATTATCCCTAATTTTGCGCCAACGGCGTTGCCAGTCTTTAGGGCAAATAAGCGAGCTATTTTCGGGTTTGTAGGCAATTAAAAATCTGTTAAGAACGGGAGGTATTTCCACTTGGCGAATGCCGCCGGTCTTTGAACATTGCGAGCGAACAGTAATTATCTTTTCTTCGGTATCAATATCGCGCCAGGCAAGCTTTCTTACTTCGCGAGGGCGTATTCCCGCATATACCAAAAGCGCAGCGGCAACGGCATATTCTGCACTTTCGTGCTTTGCGGTTTTTATTAGCCGCCTTGTTTCGGCCAGGCTTAGGGGTTGTATTTCCCTTTCAACAACCTTGCGGCGTTCTATGTGTTTTATGGGGTTTTTGTCGCACCACTCGCGACGTATTGCAAATTCAAACAGCGCATGCATCATAGCCCGCGCCTTGTTAAATTGCGGAGAAGTATTAAACGCCATATTCAGCCATTCTTCGCATTCTAAAGCATTTAGCTCCGAAAAGTTGCGCCTGCCAAGCTCGGGCTTAGTGCGCAAAAGCCTATTGCCAATGCAACGAATATCTCTTATAGAATCTGAACGCAAATGTTGCTTGCTTTTTAAATACACACTAAACCCGTCGGCAACAGACATTTCTTTTGTGCGAATATTGCGCAACCCTGTGGCAATTACCTTTAATATAAATTGCGTGTCGCTTAAATTGCTGCCCGTCGGTTTTGCGTCTAGAATGTTTTTTGCATATCGGGCAGAGTCGAGAACCGAAATTCCCGAACCGTGTAAAATTTCAATCGCTGAGTTTAATAAATTTTTCATCGTATTTAAAATACGATTGTCAAACTAAAAATTCCAAAAAACTTTTGAATCGTTTGGAATAAAATAGTTATGGCATTAGACTAAATATTCGGTACCCCTTATTCTTTTAGTATTACGCAAGTTTGTTTTTCGAAATCTATTGTTATTCAAAGTATTGCAGCGCAGCAATGCATATCGTATTTTAAATACGACACTCATCTCCACAACATAAACAATAAAAAAGGAGATTAGATGAAAATAATAAAATTTATCTTTGGTAGAATACTTGCATTTTGCATATGCTTTGCCTTTTTAGTTTCGGGCGGCGACCCTGCAAAAGCTATGATGCTTGCTGGATTAGGTATGATAATTCAATTTGCCGTACATTATTCAGTAATATTGGTAATGTATATACTGTCGTCGTGGTTTGGCATTGAATGCTTTAACAGCGACAGATTCATAAGAATGATTGGCCCATTTGCCGTAAGCTATTTTATAACCATTGCAGTCGTTGCGGGGCTAGCAGGCGTAAGATAGGTTATGATAGCAATAGCATTCGAAAGAAATTCGCTTGTATACATCTACGATGTAAAAGGACAACAGATTTCGTTTATAACGCTTCGCGGTGGAGCGTCTTTGCTATCTTTTACTGCAAATAATGTAAATATAAGCGACGGAAAATACATCTATATTTACAACGAGCGCGGAATTTTAACTGGAACAATTCGCTGCCTGTAATTTTGCGCAAACAACTTTCTCTGAATATACGGAGAATATTAACAATCAAAACAAAAGGAAATAAAATGAAATATTCAAAACCAAAACTAATCGCAAAAAACAACCCCAATGGCAGCTACGCTGCAGGGTGCCCAGCTTATAACAATGGAACTGGCCCCATGTGCAGAGACTGCGATAGAGCTGAATAATTAAAAGAAGAGCATGTGGCAGGGATACCCCCTGCCATATGCAACATAAAATTTCAAATTTCAAACGACAGCGCAATTATGATTATATGCAATTTTACCATATCTAAAACGGATTTTTACACCACAAAAAGCATAAAATTTCCCAAAAACTCTTCCATTATAACAGATTCTACATATGTGTCGATTAATGTAGAATGCCTAAACGATAATAAGGAAATACTTTTAGATTGCCCGACAAAATCCATTTCAAATACAAAGAAAGCTGCCGAAGAAGAGTTGAGAAATTATGTCGCACAAATGTTTGGCAACGATTTTGTTTCCTACATTTCGTATTCGGTGGGTATAGTTATGAAATTTCGCCTTAACAAAAACAGTTTTGTTAGGCAAATTGGAGATTTAGGATACATATATTCGCAATTAACAAAACACGATAGAACTTACGATGCAAGCGGCGCAGTTTTTTTAAATGCCCTTTCGCGCAAACCGCAAGAATTTAGCGTTATATTACATAAAGCATTGCCTGCCTTTACAAACCCGCCAAAAGAAGAAGTAGCGGCTGACTTAAAAGAGTTTTTGGAAGGGCTTGTTGCCGACAACTACATTACATACGGGCAAAGCGATGCTGAGTGCGACAAAAACGAGCTTTTGTTTTCATATTCAATGGAAAATCCGAAAACTACGGCAAACAATTTTCTTCAAAACAAAGAAGACCTTGCTCGTTTTGCCGATACAACAGAAGTTTTTTCGAAGAAGTTTCGCGAAACTCCCCGCATTCATTCCTGCCAAATAGAGATAACAAACTGCTGTAACGAGCGTTGCATTCACTGCTATATTCCTCATAAACTAAAAAATAAGGTTCTTCCAACCGAAATATTGTTCGATGTTTTTGAACAGCTGCACGAAATGGGCACTTTGGGTCTTACGCTTTCGGGCGGCGAGGCTTTGTCGCACCCCGACATTTGCAAAATTTTGCGCAAAGCACGCGAACTGGATTTTTCTATAAACTTGCTTTCCAACATAACGCTTTTAAACGACGAAATTTTAGAGTGCATAAAAGAGGTTAATCCTTCGTTGGTTCAAACTTCGCTTTATTCGCTAGTTCCCGAAGAACACGACAAAATTACCCAGTTAAAAGGCTCGCAAGAAAAAACTTTGCATAACCTTGAACGCCTTATCGAGGCACAAGTTCCCGTTCAAATTTCGTGTCCTACAATGCGCACAAATTTTCATTCGTACAAAAAAGTTTTGGAATGGGCATCGGAACACCGCTGCAAAGCGCAAACAGACTTTATAATGATGGCGCGCACCGATTTTTCGACAGATAATCTCGGCGAACGCCTAACGCTTGACGAGACCAAGCAGCTTATAGAAGATATACTTATTGCCGATGTCGATTACGGCGAATATCTAGAAGACTATAAGCCAGATACCGACATAGAAGAACTTAAAGAACGCCCATTATGCGGAGTTGCAGTAGACAACATTTGCCTTGCAGCCGACGGAACATATTACCCGTGTTCGGGCTGGCAAGGGCTGTCCGTTGGAACTGTAAAAGAGCGCTTAAAGGACGTCTGGGAAAATTCTCCCCAACTAAAAATATTGCGCGGCATAAAGAAAAAATCGTTCCCCAAATGCTTAACTTGTGAAGACAAAGATTTTTGCGCAATGTGCCTTGTCCGCAATTTCAACGAAAGCGGCGGCGATATGATGAAAATCAACGACCATTTTTGCAAGGTAGCCCGAATAAACAGAGTGCTTGTGGAAAACAAATTAAAATCCCGAAATAGTTGATTGTTTTTTAATGCAATAATCGGGGTGTTATGCCAAAAATTTGCGATTCGCATATTCATGTAGGCGACTTCTTCGGCGGAATACGATTTTGCCCCGAAGAAGTAGCCTCTTTGTGCGAGTTGCAATGCATAGATAAATTTCTTTTCTTTCAAACGGCGGCGGATTTGCGTTTTTTGCCGCGCTATGAACAATTTTTGCGCGATGTTGAAAAAATGCACGAATTGCTGGGGAAAGATAAGGCAATTCCCGCGTTGTGGATTCCCTTTTGCGAACTAAAAAATTTAAAAAAATATTGGAAAGACGAATTTGCGGCGCTTAAAATTCACCCTGCAGTAGAAAAAGCGCTTAGCGATTCGAATTATAAATATGCAATGGAATTGGCAGCCGATACGGGCGTTCCTTTGATTATACATACATCGTACGATGATGAATATTCGTGCTTAAGATTTGCAAAAATTGCAGAAGCAATTGATAACTTAAAACTTGTGTTGGCACACGGAAGGCCATTTGAAAAATGCGTTAAAGCTTTGCAGATAAGCAAAAATATATTTGCCGACACAGCCTATATGCCACCTGTGGAAGCCAAAAAAATTTTAGAGGCTGGCTATGGAAATCAACTAATATTCGGCAGCGATTTCCCGTTGGATAGATTTCATTTTCCTTCTGAGAATCCAACCGCAAGGTATTCGAAATTTAAAGACGAAATGGCGCGCATATTGCCCAAGTGTGCGTTGTCGCAAAACTTCAACTTCCTTTTTGTTAAACACTAAAAAATACCGCGCATATAACAATTTGCCTATTACTGCAAATGCTGCAAAAAGAATTGCGCAATGCTTAACTAGCTCCGCAAACTTAAGGCATAATACATTGGGTTTATAAGTTTTTCTTCCTCGCCATAGTTTTATCCGTTCCAGTACCTTTGATGTAGTGCATATTATCGTTTATAATGCGGAAAAACTGAGAACCATTCAACGTCAAAATAAAGAAGCCAATGAGTTGGAACGCAAAGATCGAAAAATGTCTCTTTTGCAGAAAATCAAAAAAATCGATAGGAAAATTCTCGAGTTAAAGAAAATACGCACAATTTCCGCCCACTTGAGAAAAAGATAACAACCCAACGCAATTTAATAGCTGCTGAAACGGAAATAACAAATCTACTCTACAAACCTTTCGTTTCCAAGTCATAATCGACGACGAACGCGATAAACTAATTGCCGTCGCCGAAAAATCATTGACTAACAAGATAACATCGCAAATAATATTCGCAATAGAATGGAGAATTGTGTAGCATGTCAAAACAAAGGCTTATAGCTGGACTATTAAGAGTAGGGTTGTATTTTATATCCCTCTTTTGGTTGTTTGTATTGCTTATAATATGTGAATTTAAACCCAGTAGTAATATTGCCAATTTCAAATATTGGTTTTTTGACAATTTAATCACTACCATTTCACTTATGTGTCTAATACTTTGCGGCGTTTCTTACAAAGTTTTTTGCCATATATCGTCGCACCCTCGCGGGAGGTCTCGCAAGATCCTCTCGATAGAAGATGTGAACTCTGAACAACTTGCTTTTTTAGCAACCTATATATTGCCATTAATTTTATATGATTATTCAAACATTAGATCCGTATTGAATATATTTATAATAATGACAATAGTCGGATTTATATTTTGTAAGACAAATTTATTTTATGCCAATCCAACTCTTGCAACACTCGGATATAAAGTTTATAAGGTTAAACTTGAAGGAGAAGAAATGCATCTTTATGTAGTAACCAGAAAATCTGATAAACTTCATACAAATGACAGCGTGTATTTAAGTAAACTAAATGATGCAACCTATTATGCATATAACTGCAACAATCTAAAGAATGGAGATGTAAAATGAATGTCGCTGAACTTAAAGAGTACATTATAAGAATAATGGGAAACGGGATTATAGAGCTTTACTTCTTAGTGAAATCTAAATCTGGTTCGTTATCAGTAGAGAATTCTAATATTAATATTTCTGCGTTGAATATGGTTAGGCAAGCATATCTAAAGAAAATAGAAGATATTTTCTCAAACGAAGATCTTTCCATAATGGGCTTGACAACATCTGACGATAGAAAAAATGTTATTTATAAATACGATTTAAACGAACCGCTAGAAATTTTTTCCACAATTTTAAACTCAAAACAGTATACCGATGAATCTTTCTCTTTGAAAGAAATCAGTTCTCTTTGTGGCTTTATTGTAAAGTTTAAAAATGATAAAGAGGAAATATCATTGTTTACAAAACATTACCCCACATCATTCATATCAAGCAGTAGGTTTTTCTTTTGGGAGGATGAACTTAGACTAACATATCTAAATAAGAGTATATTGGAGTTCACTGGTAAAGTTGACTTTATCAATATCAATTCCGATAGTTGGTACATTTTTAAAATAGACACCTTAGTGAAGGTATTTGGATTCCATGAAAAAATCAAAAATGTTGCCTTAAATCGAGCAGAAGTAATTTATCAACATGGACTGGTTTCAAGCATAGATAAACTTTCGTATTTAATTGACACTAAGTTTACAATAGCTAAGAAAGTAGCTAAAATCTGTAAGGATTCTAAAGTCTTCACCTTAGGCAAAGATAAAATAATGGCATATATAAATACATCACCTGTATTTAATGGGCAATTCAAAAAAGATACGGATGGGAAATTAATAATAGATTCAGAAAAGAAAATTAAACTGTTCCTAAAACTATTAAATGACGATATTCTAAAATCCGAATTAACGGAACTTGAATATGATGTAAAAGCAAAAGACTTGGTTTTATCCGATGATTTTGTCCTCCCCTCAAATTAATTCCATTTATGCTAATTAAAATTATGTCTAAGCAGAAGTTAGAGTTGGTTTGGGTGGGGAAGGAGAAGCGGGCGCGGTTGGAGCCTCGGATTCTTATTGAGGATCCCGCGAAGAGTTATCATGCCGCAAAAAGAGTGTCGAATGACGATATTTTCGACAACATGCTTATTCATGGCGACAATCTTCTTGCACTAAAAGCTCTCGAACAGGAATATACAGGCAAAATTAAGTGCATTTATATTGATCCTCCCTACAACACGGGCTCGGCATTTTTACATTACGATGATGGAATTGAACATTCCCTATGGTTGTCGTTAATGCGAGATAGACTTGAAATACTGCGACATTTGCTTTCTGAAGATGGAAGCATTTGGATCAACTTAGATGATTGCGAATCGCATTACTGTAAAGTTTTATGTGATGAACTTTTTGGTAGATTCAATTTTGTTTCAAATGTTATTTGGCAAAAAAAACACACACGCAGCAATGATGCACGATGGTTCTCGGATAATCATGATCACATTTTAGTATTTGCAAAAAACAAAGAAACATGGCTTATTAACAAACTGCCACGAACCGAAGCTCAAGATAAAGGATATTCAAACCCTGATAACGATCCTCGTGGAGTGTGGGCTTCTGGTCCCTGCCATGCAAAAACACCGAGCGAGAGTGCCATATATCCAATAACAACTCCAAGCGGACGTGAATTATTTCCGCCACCAGGGACTAGTTGGCGTTTTTCAAGGCAACATTTTCAAGAGTTAATCAACGATAACCGTATATATTTTGGAACAACAGGTAATAACGTACCGAGGTATAAGCGTTTCTTGACAGAAGTTCAAGATGGATTGGTTCCTCTTACGATCTGGATGAATGACGAAGTTGGTGAAAACCAAGAAGCAAAAAAAGAAGTAAAATCCTTTAATTCTAAAGATGTTTTCTCAACTCCCAAGCCTGAACGTTTGATTGAACGAATTTTGACTCTCGGCAGCAACAAAGGCGACTTGGTGCTTGATTCGTTTTTGGGGTCGGGGACCACGGCGGCGGTTGCGCACAAGATGGGGCGACGGTGGATTGGCATTGAATTGGACGACCACTGCGATACTCACTGTGTGCCGCGTCTTAAAAAGGTTATCGACGGCGAAGACCAAGGCGGTATCACTAAATCGGCGAACTGGCAGGGCGGCGGCGGTTTCCGCTACTACAATTTGGCTCCCAGCCTCATCAAGTTCGACGAATGGGGAAACCCCGTAATCAACAAGCAATTCGACGAGCATATGCTTGTGCGTGCGTTGTGCAAAATAGAGGGCTTTGATTTCAACCCCTCGCCCGATACGTATTGGAAGCAAGGAAAATCAACCGAAACCGACTTTATCTACATCACGACCCAGCATCTAACGGCGCAAATGCTCACAAAGTTAAACGAAGATGTCGGACAAAAGAATTCGCTTTTAATTTGTTGCGGCTCATTCGACGGCAACGCGGAAAGATACGGAAATCTTACAATCAAGAAAATCCCAAAGGCGATACTCAAGAAGTGCGAATGGAACCACGACGATTATTCCTTGGAGATAAAAAACCTCCCCTTTGCCGAGCCGACTCCACCACAACCCGTGTCCGCAAAAAAATCCTTCAAGAAACGAAAAGCCGACAAAGCCCAACTCGATTTATTCGGGGAGAATAAATAATGAAAAGCATCGACGGACAGAGTTTGCAAAATGCGTATAGGCTATTTGAAAGCGGCGCGATTGAGGTCGGCACGTTGCGCGGCTTGTTTGATATGATTTTGAAAAAGCGGTTGGGAAAAGTCGTAAACTGGCAAACGGTTGGCAAAGACCGGTATTTACAGGCAATGGAGCGCAGTCCGATAAACGACATTGAAATACGGACATTGCTTATGTTCGCCCTAACCGATGATGTAGACAACAGGGAAACAATTTTCAATGACATAGAACAATCATATTATTACGAGGGATACAAAAAAGGACTGATTGGCAATGGCTGAAAACGATATCATAATTTACACGTCGAAAGACGGCAAGACGGAAATAGGGCTTACCAAGCTTGGCGACAAGATTTGGCTTACTCAACCCGACATTGCAAAACTTTTTGGCACCTCCATTGCCAACATCAGTATGCACATAAAAAATATACTGGAAGACAAGGAGTTGGGTAAAAGTTCAGTTGTTAAGAATTACTTAACAACTGCCTCCGATGGTAAGAATTACAACGTTGCCATTTACTCTCTCGAAATGATTTTGGCAATAGGATTTAGGGTTAGGAGTCCGCGTGCAGTCGAGTTCAGGCAATGGGCTATCCGCAATTTGGTTTCGTATCTCGAAAAAGGCTTCCTTATCAACGAAGAGCGGCTAAAAAATCCCAATGCGTTTGGCGCGTTCGACTACTTCGACGAACTGCTTGAGAAAATCCGCGATATCCGTGCTTCCGAAAAGCGTTTTTATCAGAAGGTTCGCGACTTATTTGCTCTAAGCTATGGTTATGATCCGCAAGACAAGGCAACGCAGATGTTTTTTGCGGAAGTTCAAAATAAGTTGCTTTACGCTGTAACAAAACAGACCGCGGCTGAAATAATAGTCTCGAGGGCGGATCCGACAAAGCCGAATATGAATCTCACTTCGTGGAAAGGTTCTATTGTCCGCAAAGGCGACATAATAATAGCCAAAAACTACCTGAAAGCCGACGAAATTGACACGCTTAACCGCCTTGTTTCAATCTTCTTGGATTCCGCGGAATTGCGCGTAAAGCGTCTCCAAATGATAACAATGGACTTTTGGAAGGGGGCCGTTGACAAGCTTCTAATGTCGAATGATTTTCAAGTGCTGAACGGTTCGGGAACTGTGAGCCGCGTAGAAATGGAACAAATTGTCGGCGACAGATACGACGAATTTGATGCAAAAAGACGCGCACAGGAGGCTTTAGCTGCCGACCAAGAAGACATGAAAGAGCTGGAGGACATAGAAAAGAAAATCTCTCAAAAGAAGAAAAGACAATGAGCGTATACGATGTAAATCCCATTTCAAACAGGCTTAGCTTGCGCGAGCCGCAAAAGATTTCGCTCTCCATTCTCGACCGGATTTGCGAGATTACGGATTTGTCGAAGGACTGCGACATTGCCAAGGCGTTAGAGGTTGTTAAAAGCGAGTTCCCAACGGTCTCGGATTTCGAGCGCAAGTTCCCGTCGCTTTGTTTTGCGCTTGCAACTGGCGTTGGCAAAACGCGTTTGATGGGAGCGTTCATTGTGTATTTGCACACGGTGCACGACGTAAACAATTTTTTTGTGGTTGCTCCAAACCTCACTATCTACAATAAGCTACAAACCGACTTCACGCCCAACACGCCAAAATATGTCTTCAAGGGAATCGGCGAATTTGCAAGGAATCCCCCGATAATCGTAACGGGCGACAACTACGAAGACGGAATCGGCGCGCGCGACGACATGATTTCGAATGTCGTAATAAACATCTTCAACATCGCAAAAATTACCGCCCGCGATGGAGGGAAGCTCGCAAAAGATGACAAACAGCGTTCGGTTACACGTATTCGTCGCCTGAACGAGGCAATCGGCGACAGTTATTTCAACTATCTCGCCGAAAAAGAAGACCTGGTCGTGATTATGGACGAGTCGCACCGCTATCGGGCAAGCGCGGGCTGGGAAGCGTTGAACTACTTGAAGCCCGTCTTGGGATTGGAGCTAACGGCGACTCCGCAGGTGGAAAAAGCGGGAAAATCCGTACCATTTAAAAATGTTATTTACGATTACCCGCTCGCTCTTGCTATCCGCGACGGATTTGTAAAAGAACCGGCGGTTGCCACGCGCGAGAATTTCGACCCGAAGCAGTATTCGCCCGAAGAACTTGAAAAAATCAAACTTCACGATGCCGTATGCATTCATGAATCGACGGCAGCGGCGTTGACTGTCTATGCGCAAAACAAAGGTGTAAAACGCGTAAAGCCGTTCATTTTGGTTGTGGCAACCGACACAGCGCATTCGGCACAGCTGCGCGCGTATATGGAAAGCTCGGACTTTTTCGACGGCCGCTATGCGGGAAAAATTCTCGAAATAAATTCGGCGACTTCGGGCGAAGAAAAGGACGAAAATATAGCCAAACTTCTGACTGTGGAAGACACGAACAATCCGATTGAAATTGTAATCCACGTCAACATGCTAAAAGAGGGCTGGGACGTAACCAACCTATACACGATTGTTCCGCTACGCGCGGCAAACTCTAAAACGCTTGTAGAGCAGTCCATAGGGCGCGGATTGCGTTTGCCTTACGGCAGGCGGACTGGCGAGCCCGAAGTGGATACGCTCACGATTGTCTCGCACGACAAATTTCAGGAAATTGTAGACTATGCAAACAGTCCAGATTCGCTCATAAGAAAGACGGTTGTTATCGGAAGGGACATCCCGCCCGAAGGAAAAGTTTCAGTAACGGTAAAAAACGCGATAGACTCGATAATCGATGGCGATGTAGACGAACTTTTCGACGACGGCACGACAGTTTCGCTCGGCAATTCGCAAGATTCTATAATCAAAGCCGCGGCGAAGAAATATACTTTCAACACGGAAGAGGAAAGGAAAATCGCAAAAATCACAAGAGAGGTAATCAGCGAGGATTTCCAAAATCAGCCGACTGTCGAAGCACTCTCTACGCCCGAAGTAAAGGCATTGATTGTAGAAAAAGTTAAGGAGAAAATTTCGCAAGAAGTACCGCAGACAGAACTCGATTTTGGCAAACAAAACGGGCAACTACACCTCGAAGAGAATGTCGGTAAGACAATCGAAATGACCCAAGAAATGACAATCGATATTCCGCGTGTAATCATCACCCCCAAAGGCGAAAGTCGCCGTACCTTCGAAATGTTCAATCTCGACTGCTCTAGGCTGCGCAAATTCCAGCGAGTAAGTCGCGACATCACTGTGCGACAGCTTCAAACAAATATCGGTTTTGTAATTTCCGCGGAGGAAATGGACGGGGAAGAATCGCCCGAACAGATAATCGTGAGTGCGTTGATGGATTTAAACGACATCCCATACGACGACAATAACGCCGTTATAAATGTAATCGCCAAACAATATGCCGACTTTTTGCGTTCGTATGAATCGGACGAAAACGAAGTTCGAAAGATAATTCTTTTTAACCGCACCGAAATTGCAAACACGCTTCACGACGAATTGTTCAAGCACGTCAAAACGGCGGCGGTTGAATATAAGGCGGACGTTTTTAAGGGCTTCAACATTGTGTCGTCAAACAGCTATACGCTCACAAAAGGTGATAATCGTCAAAATTTCAGAAACCCGGTCTTTACAAAACGCAATATCGGCGACATCATTTTTGACGGTTTCAAAAAGAGCCTGTTCCCGCTAATGAAATTCGACTCCGACACGGAACGCAGATTTGCCGTAATTTTGGAGGATTCGCCCGAAGTTTCGCGCTGGTTCAAGCCAACGACAAAAGATATTTCCATCTACTATTCCGATGGCAGGGAGTATGAGCCCGACTTCATTGTGGAAACGCCTACATGCAAATTGCTTGTGGAGACAAAAGCGGGGAAAGACGTCGATTCCACACAGGTTCAGGCAAAAGCGCAGGCAGCAATACGTTGGTGCGAATATGCAAGCGAACACGCCTTAAAAAACGGTGGAGTTCCGTGGAAATACTTGCTGATTTCCGATACCGCAGTTCTCTCCAACGCAACTCTAGAAGGATTGGTTGCCAAATTCGCGAAATAAGGAGATTGTTGACTAATTTTGACGACAAAGTAGACTTCATTAAATGACAAAACCCCCGTTTACAATTTCAAGCAAGGCGATTTCGATGATTGCGGAAATTTCCGCGCTTGTCGAGCGGTTTGCCATTCGCTTTGAACGCGATGCGTTGAAGCTTAGGCGGGCAAACAAAATCAAGACCATTTATTCGTCGCTCGCGATTGAGGGCAATACCCTTTCGGAAACGCAAGTTGGAGACATTTTAAACGGCAAAAATGTAGTCGCGCCGATTCGCGAACTTCAAGAGGTGAAAAACGCGATTGCCGTATACGACAATTTTGCCTCGTTCAATCCGTTTTCGCTCGAAGACCTTTTGAGGGCGCACGCACAGATGATGTCGGCACTCGTCGAAACTGCGGGACAATTTCGGCAAAGTGGAGTCGGTGTTTTTGACGGAGATCGCACGGTTCATCACCATTCGAATGCGTCCCCGAACTGATGAAAAATCTCTTCGACTGACTCAAAAACGCCGACGACCATCTATTGGTTCGGAGTTGCGTCTTTCACTACGAGTTTTAATTTATCCATCCGTTCGCTGATGGGGACGGCAGAATGGGCCGTTTGTGGCAATCGCTGATTTTGCCAAAGCTGGGCCCCGTCTTTCAATATCTGCTCGTCGAAATGTTCGTCCACGACAACCAGCTGAAATACTACTAAGCCATTAACGCGAGCACAGCAAACAACGATTCTAGCACATTTATTGATTTTATGTTCGGAGAATTGCTCAATGCACTGAAAATCCACCAAGGTGAGCCTATTGGCAGTGTAAGTGGCAGAGTAAATGAAGTGTTCGGCTACATAAAAGCACACGAAGATTGCAATGCTGGCGAGCTCTCCGTCGAGCTTTCGGTTCCAAAGCGGACTCTTGCCCTCTACTTGAAAAAGCTTGTCAACAAAGTCGAATTCCGTGGTGCGCCCAAGCCCGGCGGGTATTATTTGAAGTAATTGAGAGTCGGGCGTTATACGCGTTCCGTATAACAGAAAGTCAGCGAGGTGATTTTATACATTATTTTTATAATGATTAAAACTGAACTAAAACTTTGCGATTATGTAAATACAAGCTTTCTGTCAGCCGAAATGCAAGATGCTTTTTGTGGTTTGATAGCAGAAAAAGTAGGCAGATTGTGGTAGGTTAAATTAAAGGGCTTATTGCTGCCAAATATACAGAATTTAAGAAAGCAACAGTTTTAGCTTGGCGCATCTAAAAAAAGAGTCTTCAGATGAACCGTGTCTCTGGTAGCCCAAGAGGAAAATCCACTCGCCCCAGCACGACTTCACCCGAAGACAACGCGACTGTCTTACATAAAAACTTTTCGGTCAAGAAAATTTATGCATATATTTTAGAAAAAACAAATAACTGCGTTTCTTTGAAAAATATAGCGCAACAAGCTGTTGTAACATAATCTACAACTTTAAAAGTGTTTTTATTCGTCAATTAAAAAAGGTTGCATATTTGTATTTTGTAGCTAATGTTGCTGCAACAAAGTTTAACTGAGCAATATAAAAATTGTATAGGAGAAATAGGTATGCAAAAAATGTATCTTGCAATTCTTGTGCTTGCGCTTTGGCTTACAGGGTGCGGCAGTTTAGAAAAACCCGTTGTTAAAGAAAGGCAAACAGCCATTACAATAGAACAAATATATGATGCGTTTTTAGGAGGCTTGCAAAGCGTGCAGTTTCCCGATTCAAACAAGCTTGAACGTCGCATTGTTGGCGGCGTTTACAAAAATGGGCAAATAATGCAAATGCTGGTTGCCGATTTTAATTCATTTCCAGTTTCCCTATACGAAGTCCCGAACAAATCCATTACAATTTCGAAAACAAAAGACGCCAAGCGCGAGTTTTTAACCTGCGCGCGTTCACAACTCGGCAAAACAGAAGTTGTGGGCGTTATTTACAGCGATGCAATAAAAAACTCTCTTAGTTCAAGAATTCTAAGCTGCGCGCACTACCCAGACGGCACTACAATGTTTTTAGCCGTAGTACTCTCCTTCGACATAAAAGAATTCGACGAACAAAAAATAAAAAATATTCAGTAGACGATATTTATGCCTCTTTTTCGGCAAACGCATAAAAGGCAATAAAAAGAGCAGGAAATATCTAAAAACGTGTGGAAATTTTAAATGGTTGTTATTTGAATTGCTGGAATTTAAAAGGGTTTTCTTGCCAATGATAAGAGGGTTTTCAAAGAAATAGTTGTTGTAAAAAAAACCTTTTTTGCGTTTTCTGTTTTTTTATACAACTTTGTTGAAAATGAAAGAAGGATATAGAAAATATACTAATATATGCCAATATTCTAATTATGATTGACTTTATAGCTAAGCTATGGTCTCATTACAGCTTTATCCGGCCCCTGTAGTTCAACGGATAGAACGAGCGTTTCCTAAACGCCAAATCCGTGTTCGATTCACGGTGGGGGCGCGGATAAGTTTTTCTTGTTATTATGCTGGGTAAGACTATTCAGATATATTTGCCGAATGGCGATCCTAAATCCGTAAAACAGGCGACTATCACCACGGATAAAATTGAAATCATTCAAATTCCAAGATCAATCTTGCCTGAAAACAAAAAAATCTTGGATTTCAATGGTGTTTATATTTTGGTCGACAGTTTAAAGTCGGAAAAGCCAAAAATATACATAGGCAAAGGCAATGTAAAGTCTAGGGTTTATCTACATGATAAAAGAAAAGACTTTTGGAATGTGATATTTGCCATAAAATTAAACGACAATAACGGATTTAATGATGCCCATAATAGTTATTTGGAACATTATTTTATAGAAAGGGCTGTTGATTTGGGAATATCTACCTTAGTTGAAAATAAGCAGGTGCCCAAATGTCCTAAGTTGTCAGATTCTGTACTTTCAGATCTGCAATGTTATATAAATACTATTGAAATTTTGCTTCCAACTCTTGGTTTGAAATGTTTTCAGCCCAAAGAAACTCAAAATAATTTGGTCTTTGTGTGCAAAGATAAGCATGGCAACATTGGAGAAGGGGAATATTCCGAAAACGGTTTTACATTGTACAAGGGCGCTAAATGCAGATTGGAATTGCATAAAGGGACAAATACAGTGCCATACAGAGATGATTTAATAGATTCCGGAGTGCTAAAGCAAAAAGATGGTCATTATATTTTGCAAGAGGATCGAATCTTTTCGTCGGTATCTGCAGCGTCTTCTATCGTGCTGGGCAGAAGATCTAATGGTTGGATAGAGTGGCAGGCCAATAATGGCAAAACTCTCGACGAATTGTTTAGAAAGTAGTTTTTGTATTTTCCCGCTGAAGATATTTTGATTTTGAAAAGGATATATTGCGCAAGGAATTTGTGGCGTATCTGTATAGAATTTTGAAACGAAATATTTTAACCGCAAAAAAACAGGCGGTTTAGTGCCGCCTGTTTTTTTTGTTGTTAAAAATTCTTTTTAAGAGAAAAGTGCCTTGATTTTTCGGGTTTGGTGCGCGTGCCGCTATGGGTGCCGTTTTGCCCAAAGTCGATAGAGGTTGCAGATGAAATATTGTTGTATAACACCATTACTCCTGCGGGCGGGCAGGTGTAGTCTCCCAGCCATGCGCGTATTTGCACGGGGCATTTTATCCTTTGGGCTGCTATTGTAGCATCAAAATATCTTATTTGCGGGGTCCACTGGGGTTTAAATTCGCAAGGCTGGCGCGCAGAATCGCAGTCAGACGCCCAAAGGTCTGTCATCCACGGAATGTCGGCGCAGCACAAGCTTACGTCTTTGTCGAGAGCCGCCACAAACAGCGCCTGAAAGCCGCCCATACTGCCGCCTTTAACCGTCAAATCTTTGCCGTTCCATTCGGCTATATTTTTCTTGGCATATTCCAATACCCTAAGGTCGCGCATAACCATAAATTTAAAATAGCAGTTTTCGGGATTTTTATTTTCGCTTGCGCTAAGCCCAAAGCCTTTAAGTTCACCGTTTGCCTTTGCCTTGTAATAGGCGGCGTCTTTTAGTGCGTCGTACGAATGCCGCAAAACCGCAAGCGTTATTGCGTTTTCGTTAAACTCGGGGTTAATTCGGCTAACGCCGTAGCCGTAAAACTGCGCAATTAAAGGCAAAGATTTTTGCTTTGCGTTTTTTGGAATTGTTATAAACGCCTTTGCGGGTTTGCCAAGGCAGTCTATGCTAAGCAGGTAAGTTTCGAAATTGCCTTTCGAAAATTCCGGCAAATTGGTTATTGTGTGTTTTGGCTCGATTTTTGCCTGGGCGGCAAGCTGGCGTTGCCAAAAGGCGTCGAAATCTTCGGGGGCTTTGCCCGAATTTTTAATCTTTTCTATTTCGGCACCGGCACCGCCCTGAAAGTCTACGGTTGTTGTGTTGCCCCATTGCTTTATAACTTGGCTGTTTATTTTTTTGCCGTTGTCGTCTACCGCAAAAACTCTAACCCTTACAAAGCCGGGCTTATTGCACTTTGCGGTAAGCGCAAGCGGCTTTTCGCCCGAAATAGCCGTGCCCGATTGCGGAGCTTGCCCGTCGTCGCCGTTAATATGCCATATAAGTTTTTGCCCGGTTTTAATTTTGTCGCCGTCGAAAAGCGATATGTTAAAAACCATTTCTTCGCCGCATTTATATGCAAGAGGGTTTTTGTCGGAATTGCCTACAAAATATAGTTGGGCAAAAAGTTGTGTCGAAATGCAAAGCGCAGCGAACGCGGCGAATATTGTTTTTATGTTCCTCATCATACAATACATTTTTTTGTTTTACTCTTCCAATTTTTTGTTTGCGTAAATTGTAAGGCGAATGTTTTTGTCGCCGATAATGCTTCGGGCAAATTTTATTGCGCGCGCCGCCGAAAGGGTGGGGTTTGTCTCGTCGTTTTCGAATATATTTTCGGCTCCAATAAGCTGCATGCCGCCCGAATTTTTAAATACGCGCATTACGTCTTGCCTGGTCTCGCACAAAATAAGCCTGCGGCCCGACTCTTTCATTCGGCTTGCCAGTTCCTCTATGTCCAGCACGCTGGTAGCGTCCATATTGATTGCGTTGCGCAGCTTTATTATAAGAATTTTAAGGTTTGGGTCGGCGGCAATTCTTCTAAGCTGGTTTTGCACAACGTCGGAAGCCCCAAAAAACATATTGCCTTCGACGTGAACGATGGAAATTTCGGGGGTGTTGCTGTCGTTATGCTGTTTTATGGGGTCTAGCTCGCCATTGTCGCCTATGGCATATTCAACAACTTCGGGCGCGCTTGCCTTTTTAAGGAATAGCAAAATCGAGGCGATAATCCCCGCATATATGGAAATGTCGAGCGTAAAAACTACGCCCGAAAGAAAAGTTATTAAAAACACAATGGCGTCGGAGCGCGTGCTTTTTAGCGCAACTTTTATTACGGCCGGCTTTATTAAAGTTATGCTTGTATATACCACAACCAAAGCAAGAGTTGCCTTTGGCACATACGAAATTGCCGAGCCGAACAAAAGCGTTGCAATTATCGTAAAAATTGCGGTAAACAAATTAAACACCGTAGTTTTTGCTCCGCTATTTACCGCCAAAGTCGAGCGCGTCATAGAGCCCGAAGCCAGCGTAGACGAGCTTAGCGCGCAGGCGGCGTTCGAAATTCCCAAAGCGAACATCTGCTGGTTTGTATCCAGCCTGTCGGCGCGCTGTGCCGCCAAACTCTTGCCGATAGAAAACGCTTCGATAACAACCAATATTGTTATTGCCAATGCAAAGTTTGCCGAATCCTTAATTCCCAAAACCGAAAAATCTGGCATTGTAAGCTGCCAAGACGATACGCTTATTTTGCTTAGGCAGTCTATTTTAGCCCCGAAATATTCTATTGCCACATACGAAATTATGCCGACTAATATAAGCGAAATCCCCTCTGCCGGCAGCTTTTTTGCATAGCGTTTAAGGGGTATAAAAATAAATATCGTAAGCAAAAGCATTGCCACCGAAGATGCCTTTGTGCCGCCAAGCGATGCAATGGTTACGTTTACGGTGTCTATAAGCGTAATGGGGTCGCTGCCCTCTGGGTAGGAAAACCCGAACATATTGCCCATTTGGTTTGCCACAATAAGCAGTGCCGATGCCGTTACATAGCCTACAATTACCGTTCTTGATATGTACGAAATTACAAATGTAAGCTTAAATACGCTTATAAGAACCATCATTGCCGCCACCATTAAAAGAATGTTCGGCAGCGCCGCCACTTTTGCGGCTTCGCTTGTAAGCGAGCCTGCAGCAAACGCGCTTAAAAGCATAACCGCCGAAGCGTTGCTAGGCCCGAAAGTAAGGTAAACCGAGTTGCAGAAAATAAGGCCAATAATAGAGGCCGCAATGCCGCCGAAAATACCGTACGAAAGCGGAAGCCCCGCAACCAGCGCATACGCCATATTTACGGGGAAAGACAGCACCGCCACATTAAAGCCCGACCGCATATCGCACAAAAACGACTCTTTATTGTAGCCCTTTAGCTGCTCTGCCAAAGGAAAGAGGTTTACCGAATTCCAGTTGTTTACATACGACTTAAATCTAAATTTCATAACGCGCGCGGCAAAAGTGGTTTTGTTCGAAGCTAGCCATTAAGACCGATAGTACACATTGCCAGCCTTTGCGGTCAAGCCGTATTTTGAATTTGTGCGGTGCTGTTGCGCTGTTTGCTTTTGCATTTACACGCTATGCGCAAAAACAAAAAATGCGTTAAGAAAACTTAACGCATTTTTTTTGAAAGTGGAGCGGGCAATGAGTCTCGAACTCACAACCTCGACCTTGGCAAGGTCGCGCTCTAGCCAATTGAGCTATGCCCGCAGGTGAAGTAAATTATTCGCCCAATACTGCATATTTATTTTATCGTGTCAAGCTCGAAAATGAAATTTTTTCGGAAATTTTCGGGCACGGGGTAAAAGCCGTTCCTATCTATCTCTTTTGCAGTGCTATCGTTAAGCAATGCTTTGGCAAATGCCTTAACTTTTTTTGCATTTTTTGGTTTAAATGCAATGTAAAACGGCAAATTCATAACGTAGTCGTTGTTGTGCATGCTTTCGCACGAGGGCAAAACCGAATACAACTTGCCGCCGTCGGCATTTGTTGCCGAAACGGGAATTGTTTTTGTGCCTTCCATGGGTTTGCCGACAATGGCTATTGTGGAATTGTTGTTTTCTACAAACCTTTTAAGGTCGGCTTTATTGTCGATGATATTTACCCATTCGCCCAAGTTAAAGCCCGCAAACGCCTTGTTTTTGAAAAGTTCAACAACAAGGTTGTCGTGCAGACCCGTTGTTGCCGCCTGTATAGAGTGCATATTCTTTATGCCCATATTCTGCCACTGGTCGGCCTTTTGCTTGCTGCTTTTGCAGAATATGGATTTTAGCTGTTCCATTGAAATTTCTCTAAGCGAGTTTACGGGGTTTACAACCACAACCGCGCCCTGATAGCAAAGGGGAATAAGTTTTATGCCATCTAGCGAGCTTTCGGTGCCGCGTATTACGGCAACAACCGCCATATCTATTTTGTCGTTTTTAAGCTCTTTAATTGCCGACATAGAGCCCATCATATCAATCTTTAGCGATATGTTGTCGGTTTTGGCAACTTCGTTTAGCGGAGCTTGCACGCAAGGCGCCAGCAAGTCGGAGCCGCCAATGCTTACGCTTTCGGCCGCAAGTGTAAAAGTTGCAAAAAGGGATAAAAATGCGGTTAAATAAATTCTCATAGCCCGAACAATATTCTATATTAAAGTAAAAGTTCAAGTTTTTTATGGCTTTACTACAATTTGCTAACGGCAAGTTTTATTGCTTGCAAAATTGCAAAATTTACCCAAATATTGGGAATGTATTTACCATACAAAGATTGTTAGACAACAGATTATGAACGATAAAACTCTTGAATTAGTATGCGCGCAATTTGCACAAAAGCGCGAATATCTGGTTCCGGCATTGCAAATGGTTCAGGAAAAAGACGGGTATATTTCGTCCGAAGCCGTAGAACGCCTTGCAACGCATTTTGGAATCACCAAAAGCGACATTTATTCGGTGGCGAGTTTTTACGCCCAATTTAAATTTGTAAAGCCCGGCAAGCACGTTGTTAAGGTTTGCAGAGGCACTGCCTGCCACGTTAAGGGTTCGGCAAATCTATTGGCTGCAATAGAGCAAAGATTGGGCATAAAAGAGGGCGAAACCACACCCGACGGGCTTGTTTCTATAGAGCGCGTTGCGTGTTTGGGCGCGTGTGCGCTTGCCCCTGCCATTGTTATAGACAACCAAGTTTACGCAAGGGTAACCTTGCCGCAGCTTGAAAAGCTTTTGGGAGAGTTGAAATAATGAAAGTTTTAAGCGATAAAATTGTTGCCGAAAGCAAAAAGGCTTGGGAGGAATTTTCGTCTCCCAAAAAGGCAAGGGTTATGGTAGGGGCCGCCACCTGCGGAAGAGCCGCGGGCGCGCTAGACATTATTGCCGAATTTAAAAAGCAGCTGCAAAAGGCGGGCATTGCCGACAAAGTAGAGCTTGTAGAAACCGGCTGCATAGGTCTTTGCTATGCCGAACCTTTAGTTGAGGTTCGCGCCGAAAATGCAGACCCAATTTTATACGGCAAAGTTTCGGTTGCCGATGTCGAAAAGCTTGTTTTTGGACACCTGCAAAAGGGCGAAATTTTAAAGAGCAAGGCTTTGGCAGTTATGGGCGAAAATGCCGTAGACGGCATTGTTCCCTTTAAAGAGCACGAAATGATAAAGCTGCAAAAACGCTTTGTGCTTAGAAACACAGGGCTTATAAACCCCGAATCTTTCGAGCACTATGTTGCGCGCGGTGGGTATCAAGGATTGCAAAATGCGCTGAACCTAACGCCCGAAGACCTTATCGAGCAAATGAAAAAGAGCGGGTTGCGCGGCCGCGGCGGCGCAGGCTTTTTAACGGGATTGAAGTGGAGCTTTGCCGCCGCTTCGAAAGCCGACGAAAAATATATAATATGCAACGCCGACGAGGGCGACCCGGGCGCCTTTATGGATAGATCCGTTTTAGAGGGCGACCCGCATTCTGTTATAGAGGGCCTTATGATAGGCGCATATGCCATAGGCTCGCATTGCGGCTACATATATGTGCGTTCGGAGTATCCGCTGGCGATAGAACGTTTGCAAATTGCAATAGCCCAAGCCGAAGAGGCCGGTATTTTAAAGAATAAAGACGGCTATTATTTTGAAGTTAGAATAAAAAAGGGCGCTGGCGCCTTTGTTTGCGGCGAAGAAACTTCGCTTATGGGTTCTATAGAGGGCGTAAGGGCAATGCCAAGGCCAAAGCCGCCGTTCCCCGCAAACAAGGGCTTGTTCGGCAAGCCCACAAACATTAACAATGTGGAAACACTGGCTGCGGTATCGTCGATAATGCGCGAGGGTGCCGACTACTACGCATCGCTTGGCACCGAAAAAAGCAAGGGCACAAAAACCTTTTCGCTTGCCGGCAAAATTGCCAGAACCGGCTTGATAGAAGTTGAAATGGGCATAAAGCTTGGCGACATTATCAACAAAATAGGCGGCGGCTGCGCCGACGGCAAAAAGTTTAAGGCGGTTCAAACAGGCGGGCCTTCGGGCGGCTGCTTGGTTCCCGAACATTTGGATATTTCGGTAGACTACGAAAGTTTGGGCGCGGTAGGCTCTATTATGGGCTCGGGCGGCATGGTTGTAATGAACGAAGATTCCTGCATGGTTGAAGTTGCAAAGTTCTTCCTTTCGTTTACCGAAAGCGAATCGTGCGGTAAGTGCGTTCCCTGCAGAATGGGCACGCAGCACGCCTTAAGAATTCTCGAAAAAATAACATCGGGCGAGGCGACTATGGAGGATTTGGATACGCTCGAAAAAATCGCCTTTACAATGAAACAGTCGTCTCTATGCGGTTTGGGGCAAACAGCTCCGAACCCGATTTTGACAACGCTAAGGTATTTTAAAGACGAATACATTGCCCATATTAAAGATAAAAAATGCCCGGCAAAGGCGTGCAGAAAACTTGTGCACTTTAAGATTAATCCCGAAAAGTGCAAGAGCTGCTCGATGTGCTCGAGGGCGTGTCCTACAGGGGCAGCCCACGGCGAAAAGGGCAAGCCCTACAGCATAGACGCAACAAAATGTATATCGTGTTCGGCGTGTTATCAGGCATGCAAATTCTCGGCGGTGGAAAGGTACTAATATTATTATGGCAAAATTTAATTTGACTATAGACGGCGTTATTGTTGAAGCGCAAACCGGTATGACCGTTTTGCAGGCCGCCAGAAACGCGGGCTTGTTTATCCCTTCGCTATGCGCGCACGAAGAGCTTGAACCCTACGGGGCTTGCAGGCTTTGCGTTGTGGAAATAGAAAAGATGAGGGGAACCCCCACGGCGTGCACAACCCCTGCCGCCGAGGGAATGATTGTAAGAACAAATACCGAGCAGCTGCAAAAGCAGCGCCAAAGAACGCTAGAGCTTTTGATGAGCGCGCACCCGTCGCCGTGTTTTTCGTGCGATTCGCGTTTGGATTGCGAAAGCGTAAAGAAAACCCCCACAAAGGCGGGGGCTTCTACAAGGTGCGGCGCGTGTTCCAACCGTCCGGTCTGCGGGCTAAGGGGCATTGCAATGGGCTCGTTTACAAGAGAAATGAATTTGCCCGTAAGCTACGATATTTCGAAAATCGACAAGCGCGACCCCTTTATAGACCGCGACTACAACCTTTGCGTATTGTGCGGTATTTGCGTTAGAACGTGCGCAAAAATGCACAACGGCAAACCCGCAATTTCAATTTCCAGCCGCGGCAAGTTTGCAAGGGTAACAAGCGCGTTTAACAACCCCTGGAGCGACGAAGAATGTATGTTCTGCGGTGCCTGTGTAGACGAATGCCCCACGGGCTCGCTTACCGACAGGTGGTCGAAGTGGTATGGAGCCGCCGAAAGCGAGTGCATTGGCAACTGCGAATTTTGCGGCAAAAAGTGCGAACTTAAATTAAAGATTAAAGAGGGGCGTTTAATAGGCACTTCGGCAAAGGCGTTAAAGCCCGAAAACGCATTGTGCGTAAACGGCAAATTTGTATATCCGCAAGTTGTAAACGCAAAACACAGGCTTGGGCTAAGCTCGGTTTTGCGCGGGCGCGACCTTGTTCCCGCCGAAGAGGCAGAACTTGTTGAATACATTGCCGAAAGCCTTAAAAATTCGCAAAACAAGCTTTTGGTTTTGGCAAGCTCTATTGTGGGCGATAATGTAAAATCGCTTTTAAAGGGCTTGGCGGAATTTAAAAACGGGCATGTAGAATTTATAGAATCGGGCTCTAAAGAGTTGCCCTGTGAACTTGCAGAACGCATTAAAAACGGCGAGTTTAAAGACGTATTTTCGGTTGGCGACTATATCTCCGAAGAATTGGCAGACAGCTTCGAAAATATCTTTGTAGCCGATTTTCTTGCAACCAAAATACAGAAGAAGGCAAAGGCGGTTATTGCCGCCCGCGTGTTAGACGAACGCAACGGCAAAATAAAGCCATTCGGCAAGTCGCTTAATTTCGAGGTTGTGCTAAGCTGCATTTGCTCGGCATTGGGCGTAAAGGGCGCGGTTATCGAAAAGAAGGCGCCTCCTGCCCATAGCAAGCCCTATTCGCATAGCATTTTGCCCAGATATTTCTTCGGGCACAGCCTTGTTGAATTGGTGCCCGACTTGGAGCTTTTGGGCTTCGAAAAAGCCCCCGAAAAAGAGGAGAATGTAGACAAATTCAACGCCTGTTTGGTGTTGGAAAATATTACGCTAGCTCCCAATTTCCATGCGCTAAAGATAAAGGCTCCCGAAATTGCAAAGTATGCAAAGGCGGGGCAATTTGCGGTGTTGCTGGCAAACAAGCACAGCGAACGCTCGCCCTTTACAATTATAGATTGGAATGCCCAAGAGGGTTGGATAAGGTTTATAATAGAAGAAGTTGGCCGCTCTAGCGCGGAATTGGGCGCAAAGAAAGCGGGCGACTATATAGCCCACGTCAGCGGCCCATTGGGAACGCCCATAGATCTTAGCGAAGTAAAAAGCACCGATTCTGTTTTGCTTAGCGGCGGCTGCTACGGAATAGGGGCGGTATACCCAATAGCAAGAGAGCTTAAAAAATTGGGCGCAAAAGTTGCGGTTTCTATAGAGGCTTCAAGCTCGTACCTGCTTTATTTCGAAGACGAATTAAAGTCGGTTTGCGACGAGCTTATTGTTTCTACTCGAGACGGCACAAAAGGCCTTAAGGGCGGTTGCGCCGATGTTATGAAATCGCGCAAAGACCAGTTTGATATGTTCGTTTCGATTGGCTGCGTGTTTATGATGAAACAGGCGTCGAAAGTTGCCGTCGAAATTCAAAAGAAAACACTGTGCGCGCTAAATCCGATTATGGTAGACGGCACGGGTATGTGCGGTGCCTGCCGCGTAAGCGTTGGCGGCGACGTAAAGTTTGCCTGTGTAGACGGGCCTTTCTTCGACCTAAAGGGCGTAGATTTCGACGAACTGGCAAAGCGCAGAAGCGCATATACTTTGCTTGAAGTAGACGCAATGCCGCGCCATCACAACGGAAAATGCCATCAATAAATTTAAACGGAAAAGCAAATGGACAATAACCAAACTCCACAAAGAAAAATAAAGGCTTCGGGGCTTCCCAGAACGGCTATGCCCGAACAAGACCCCAAGCGCAGAGCCACAAATTTCGAGGAAGTTCCCTACGGGTTTTCGTTTGAAGATGCCGTAAACGAGGCTACGCGCTGCCTGCAATGCCCCAAACCAAGGTGTGTTTCGGGGTGTCCTGTAAACATAAATATACCGGCTTTCATACACGAAATTGCGCTTGAAAACCCCAAGGGCGCGGCGGAAAAACTTAAGCTGCAAACGGCGTTGCCGGCAGTATGCGGCAGAGTTTGCCCGCAGGAAAACCAGTGCGAAGGCCACTGCGTTTTGGGCATAAAGGGCAAGCCCGTTGCAATCGGCTCGCTAGAGCGTTTTGCCGCCGACTATGTGCGCGAAAACAATGTAGAGGAACTTCCCCAAAAAGCGCCGTCTACGGGCAAGAGGGTTGCGGTTATCGGCTGCGGGCCGGCCGGTATTACGGCGGCGGCAACCCTTGCAATTTCGGGGCACGAAGTTGAGGTTTTTGAAGCTTTGCATTTGCCAGGCGGTGTGCTTAGCTACGGCATTCCCCAATTTAGGCTTCCCAAAAGCATTGTAATGTACGAGGTAGAGCAAATTAAAAAGCTTGGCGTAAAAGTACACCTAGACTATTTAGTAGGCAGAATGAAAACCGTTGAAGAACTTATGAAAGAACTTAAGTTCGACGCCGTATTTATAGGTTCGGGCGCGGGTCTGCCGCAGTTTATGCACATCGAGGGCGAAAGCAGCGTTGGCGTATTTTCGGCAAACGAATTCCTTACAAGGTTTAACCTTATGAAGGCGTATAATTTCCCCGAATTCGGCACAACACCAATAAGGGCAAAGCACATAGTAACCGTAGGCGGCGGCAACGTTGCAATGGATTCGTGCAGAACGGCTCTTAGAATAGGGGCAAAGTCTACTTTGGTATATAGAAGGGCAAGAGAGCAAATGCCAGCTCGCGCCGAAGAGGTTCACCACGCCGAGCAAGAAGGCGTAAATTTTAGCCTTTTAACCAATCCCAAAAGGATTATCGCCGACGAACACGGCAGGGTAAAGGCAATAGAGTGCATAAAAATGGAGCTTAGCGAGCCGGACGCTTCGGGCAGGCAAAAGCCCGTCGAAATCCCCGGCAGCGAATTCCAGATAGAGTGCG
>SAMEA104315426__coassemble_488_pt1 | contig 22639 bp, 24 predicted proteins | sample SAMEA104315426__metabat2_low_PE_002 | metagenome-assembled genome bin SAMEA104315426 (sample SAMEA104315426) | gut metagenome | biome: Monkey gut; feature: monkey-associated habitat; material: faeces | place: China | collected 2013
GCGCCCCATTTTGCGCTCTATTTGCTTTAAAAAGCAAAGCAGCTCGAAAGGCGTGCATAGCGTAGTTCCAAAAACCGCTCCGTTAAGGAAATCGCCCTGGTCTAGGTAGCCTACGGGCTTTGTTTCGTATATGCGCGATTTTTTTAAAACGCCAACCTTTTCGGACAACGCGGCAAGCGAGCTTTGCAAATTTGCAAGCCTGTCGCCCATATTCGAGCCCATTGCTATTACGCAGTATGTCATTGCCTATGCCTGTTTATTTTTACCGCAATTTTCGAAAGCCCGAAGTTTTTTTCGCACAAAAGCTTGCGCAGCTGCAATTCAATATTTTGAATTTTGCCGAAATTAAAAAACAAATCCTGCGCGATTTTTTCGGCAAGGCTTTCTATTAAATTGTATCTGGTATTTGCAACGGTTTGCCTTACGCACTCTATAACGCTAGGGTAGTCTACGCTGTCGGAAAGCGAGTCGCTTTTTGCGCATTCGGCGAAATCGAAACCGAGTTTTAGCGATACGTTAAAATCCTGCGTGTGCAGTTTCTCCTCTTCGGTGCAGCCGCAGCTGCCCGATGCTATAATTCCCTCTAAAATAAGCTCGTCCATTTTATGCTATTTGTTTTGCAGCAAAAACAAGTCCAGACAAATTTTTGCCGCCCTTACATTGTGTGTTCTAAAAATATCCGCCCCGCATTTTGCCAGCGCAAATGCGTAGGCTGCAATAGTTGCAAAATCCAAATCGCCCAGGTTTAAGCCAGCAACTTTTTTTAGTGTAGACTTTCGCGAAACGCCCAGCAAATGCGGATATTCCAGCTCGGAATAGTCGCATATATTTTTAAGTATGTCGATGTTTGTTTCGGCATTTTTGTTAAACCCGAAACCGCAGTCTATAATTATGTCGCTTTTTGGCATACCGCATTCTTGTGCGATTTTGGCGGAATCTAAAAGATCTTTTACAACGTCTTTTGCAAAAGTGCGCGGCTTGTTGTGGGTTATAACAACTGGGCACTTTAGCTCGGCACAGGTTTTATACATATTTGTTTCGTCTCGCGCGCAGTCGAAAGCTCCGCCAAAAACATCGTTTACAATGTCGGCTCCCTCGCCTATCGCGTAGCGGGCAACCTCTTCTTTATAGGTATCTACCGAAATGCAAATGTCGGGAAAGTTTTTCCTTAAATCGGGCAAAATTTCGGAAAGGCGTTTTACCTCCTCTTCGGCGGAAATTCTAAGCGAATTCGGTCGCGTAGACTCCGCCCCCAAATCTATAATTGCAGCCCCTTGCAAAATCATTTCCTCGGCGTGATTTAACGCCGAAGTTTTGTCGAAATACTTGCCGCCGTCGGAAAACGAGTCGGGGGTAAAGTTTAATATGCCCATAATTTGGGGCGTATTTAAACTTATAAAGCCCGAGTTGTGCGGCGTTCTAATTTTTAGATTTTTCATCTTTAATATAGTGCGCCAAACTTTCTATGGCGGCATCGTATTTTTGCGAATTAAATTTTGATTTTAAGTCGGTTAAAAGCTGCAAAGCCGTTTTGTAGTCGCCGGTTTCGACTGCAATTTTTGCAAGCATTGTAGTTGCGTTTTTATAAAAAGCTTTGTCTAATGCGGCCTTAGAATAATAATATTGGGCCTTGGAATATTTTTTTTGGGCGTACAAAACATAACCCATTTGACACATAATTTCTGGGCTAGGCTCTGCTGTCTGCAAAAACGCGCGCTCAAAAGATTTTTCGGCATTCGAATATAAGCCTTTGCCGCTATAGGCAATGCCCTTTGCCGCGTTGCCAAAAAAGGTGTCGCAAGCAAGGCTAAAAGCTGCTTCGTATTCGCCGGCTTTTGCAAGCAAAAGCGAAATTCTGCCCAATCTTTCCGGAGCAATGGCTTTGCCCGCCTTTTTGTAGGCATCTACCGCAAAAGAATACATTTGCAGGTTAAAGTATAAGTCGCCCATAACGGAATAGTCGTCGGCGTTTGCCAAGTTTTGGCTTTGCAGGCTTTTTATTGCGGCAAGCGCGTTTTTGTAGTCGCCCAATTTTGTGTAGGCTGAGCACAACATACGCCAACTTTGCGCATCGTTTTTATCGAGCAAAACAAGCTCTTTTGCCTGCGCTACGCACTTTGCGTTTTCGCCCAATTGCGAAAGGCAATATAGCCTGTTTTTCTTTAGCAAAACATCGCTTTCGCCCAGCATTATTGCGTTGTTTAGGGCAAAAAGCGCGCTTAAATAATCGCCGCTTTGCATATGGCAAAGCGCAATACATTTATACATATCGGCGTCTATCGAAGATGTTTTTGAAACCTTTGCCGCATACTGCAAAGCCGTTTTATAGTCGCCAAACTTTGCGCATTCGTAAGCCGCGTTTTTTAATGCCGCCGTAAATTCGGGCATAATTTTTAGCGCGCGTTCGTAATAGGCAATTGCCCTTTTATGGTCGTTATGGCTTGCGCATATATTGCCCATATTAAACAAAATTACGGGCGAATTTTCGCAATGCTTTTCCATATATTCCAAAGCCTCTTTTTTATCCGCAAATTGAGCCGCCTTTTTTATAACGGCAGCCTCGCTTGTGTCTATTTTCGGAGAATCGGCAAAAGAGCTAAAAAATGCAAACAGCGCAAAAAGTGTAAATGTTATTTTTTTCATTTTAAAATTCTAAAGGGAATGGGCAGCGTAAAGCGCGCCCTTACCGGTTTGCCGTTAATTGTGGGGGGTTCGTAGCGCAGTTTTTGCGCGGCATAAATTGCCTGTTCGTCAAATTCCGCATAGTCGCTTTTTTCAACTTTTTCTACGCTTAAAAAGCCGTTTTCGTCTATAACCACAACAAGAACAACCGTGCCTTGTATGCCCCTTTTTAAAAGATTTTTAGGGTAGTTTATTTTTACGGAATTTAGCCTTTTTGGAATTTTGTCGAGCGATGCAAGTTCAAAAATTTGCATGGAATATCTTTTTGCATCGCCCTTTTGCATTGAATCAAGCAAAGCATCGGAATTTGCGGGGGCGTTAAATTCGCCGAAGACTGCATATTTGCCGCTGCCTGCCAACGAAATTTGCATCGGCTGCATTTGCATTTTTTGCAGATTTATATCCAAAACAGGCGTTTTTAAGGCGGCGGTTTTTTCGACTGCAATGTCGCAAAGCAACTTGTCGGGCGGCGTTTGTTTTTTTTGCAATGCCTTGGGCTTTTGCGCAAGCGAAAACGAAATTCTTTGCTTTTGTTCGGGCTTTGCAACAGTGCTAGCATTCAGCAAAAGATGCAGCAAAAACACAAATATAAGCGAAAGAAAAAGCGGCAGCATTCCCTTTAAACACATAAAAAGTTTTTGCCAGGGCATTTTCATTTTTGTTTTTCGGCAAGTACAAACACGTCTTTTATGCCGACCCTTTTTGCGGCGTCCATTAAAGCCACCAATTCGCGCACGTTTGCCGAAGCATCGGCATCTATCAGCAAAACGGGGTTTTCTTTGGCTTTTTGCGCCAACTGCTTTTCTATAAAGGTCAAATTTTGCTCTTTGGAATTTAGGTAGTAGCGACCAAGCTTGTCTATTAACACGGTAATTTCGCCGCCCTTGGGCTGCTGGGCTTCGGTGGCTACGGGGCTTTCTATTTGCAGCGCGCTTTTGCGCGAAAACGCCGTTGCCACCGCAAAAAATATCAGCAAAATAAACATTACGTCTATAAGCGGCGAAATGTTTATTTCGCTATCGTTTAACGGCTCGCCTAAATCGTGGCGTCTCATAATGCACCCCCGTTTTTTTTGCAAGGCAATGCCGCATTTTGCAAATTACCGGCCAAGCGAGTTTTTAAATGTTTTACGCAAAAAACGAATACGAACGACGGCAGCGACAACACCAAACCAGCCTGCGTTGTAAGCAATGCCTTAGACACGCCAAAAGCCACAATATCAAGATTGCCCGAGCTCGACACAAAGCAAATTTCCATACCCAAAACAGTGCCCAACAAACCCAACAGCGGCAACGCCGCCGCCAGCACCGCCGCCAACTTAAGCTTTAAATTTACTGCCTTAAAATATGCAAAATATTTATTTTGCAAACTCCCAAATTCTTCGTTTACGCCCGATTTTTGCACGCTTTTATTTTTGGAATACAGTTCCAATATTAGCGAAAACAAAATGTTGTATAAGACAACCGCCACCGCAAGCATTGCGTAGGCCACAACGCCCGAAGTTTCGAAATAGTAGGCAAACGAATTTTGCATTCGTTAATTTTCCCTTTCGTTAAAGTAAAGAGCAAACGCCGCCGATATTTGCCGCATATTTGCCGAGACAGTTTTTGCCCTGCGCGAAATTACCGCAAAAACTATGTACGACGGAATTGCCAAAACCAATCCGAATTCGGTTGTAATTAAAGCTTCGCCTATGCCGCCGCCGAGCATATCGGCATTTACGCCGCCGTATAGCGACAACGCCGAAAACGTTTTTATTATTCCCGTTATGGTCCCCAAAAGCCCCAAAAGCGGCGCAACCGAGGCCGTAATAGAAACTATGGGCAAAAACGAACACAGCTTTGAATTGCCCGCAAATTCCAGCGCATACGCCTTTTCAATAACATAGTCTTTGCCGAAAGGCACGCTTTCAAGCAAGTCGCACGCAAACTTTGCGTAAAATTTCGGCAGATTTTTTGCGGCTTTTTGCGCCGATTGCAAGTCGCCTTTTTTTAGGCTTTCGGATAGCGCGTTTAGGGTTTCGTCTTTTATGCCGCCAACGCAATATATGCGTATTGCAGAATATAGAGCGGCAAGAAACGCCAAAACCGCAAAAAATGCTATGGGGTAAACCCATATGCCGCCGCGCTCGAATTTTTCGGCAAACGACATGGGTTTTTCGCCGGCAAACCTGCCCGCGCTTAAATCTATGCAAACGCCGCTTTTTTGTGCGGAATTTTCGCCAAAGGCATATAGATATTTTTGCGGGAACTGCGAAAGTTTTTCGAAATTAGCCGCGCCTTTTTTTAGGTCGAAAACAACGGCGTCTAAAGTGTCTAGCGCCTGCAAAGTTTTTTCTATTTGGCCTTCAAGCTCGGCATTTTGCCCCGTCAAGAAATCCAAATTGGGCGTTTTGTTATCGTTTAACTGCGCTTTTAAGGAATCTATTTTTTTATAGGCTTCGTCTTCGCGTTGCGACAAGCTAGCCATTGTTTTTTCGAAACTTTGCGCGGTTGTGTGCTGCGTTTTTGCAACGCCGCTTTGCGAAAGGCAAAAGCAAAAAAATATGCATAGAACAAATTTCATTTGCCAACCTCCAAACATACCGGAGTTACTTTAGCCGCGTTTTGCGCCATATCAAAAAGCTTTTTAAGGTTTGCGTCTTTAATTTCTACCGGGATTTTGCCGCGCATTTTGCCGCACTCTTTGGTAGACAAAATTTGATAAAAGCTGCAGTTTAGCCCGAAAGTTAAAAACTTTGCAGCCTTGCCGTTTAAGGGATATTCGTATAGCTTATATTCTTTGGAGTCTGCGCAAATGCCCTCTAAAAACGCTATCTTGCGAGAAAGCGACGAAACGCCTGAGCCTGCAAGTTGCGCTTTGTTTGCCTTTGCAGAATATATTTCGTTTAGCGGATAGGGCAAAGTTTTTACATATTCGGCGCACTCTGCAAAAATTTTTTCGACTGCGTTTGCAAGGCTTTGCAACTGCTTTTTGTTGTTTTCTATTTTTTCCAGCAAAAGTTTTTCGGCATTTTTTGCCTTGGCGTTTTCGGCTTGTTTTGCATTTAGCAGCTTTTGCATAGCGGCAATTTGCGCGTTTAATGCCTCAAGCCTGGAAGTTAGTTCGGCAATCTTTTCCCTTGCAAGCGATTCGGTTTTGGCAATGGCAATTTCCGACTCTACATTTTTTGCGGAACGCTCGAAAAGCGTTTGCGCGCTTTCGCCCAAAAGCGAATGGCAGGCAATGCAAAGGCAAAATGTGGCAAACAAAGCTTTCATTTGCTAGAACAATATTTTTAAGCTTGCATACGAGTAGCACCGCAACGAACCTTTTTGGTTTTCAAACTCGTCGCTTTGAATCATAAAAGTGTAGTCTAGCTGAATATAATCGTAGCGCAAAGACGCGCCGAAACGCGCAGTTCCTACCACATATTCCTTTTCCACACTGCGTGGGCTATGCCTAAAGGCGTTGCCGTCTAAAGTAATGTCGTAGCCTACAACCTGGCCTGTTGCCCCCGCAAAAAGGTAGGCATGCCAATTTGCGCCGTTTGCTTTTGCAATGCCAACGTTTTGGGAATTACTATAGTCTATGCAGCCTGCGTCGAAAGAATCGGGCAAATTGTAGCCAAACCTAAGCAGAATGTCGGCTTGCCCCGAAACTTTTATGTTGCCCAAGTTTGCAGAACACGAGGCTACAACGTCGCCCCCGAACGAGCCTTTTTGGATTTTATAAACCCTTTCGGCGTGGCGGTAGTTAAACAAAAATGCGGGCTCTGTTTCTATTTGGTTGTGCCAACCCATTGGCCATTTGGCTTCGGTATTTATGCTGTGCACAAATTTTTGGGTTGCTTCGGCAAACGAGTATTTGCCCGTAAGGCCAATATTAAGCCCAAAGCTGTCCAGCGAATTTTCGCGCATTATGTGCGACGTTGAAAAAAATACAGCAAGCCGCAATAGGGTCTGTCGTCGGCTGGGGGGTTCGGATCGCTAATATCGTAGCCTACATACATCCCCTGCCCAAAGCCGGCGGTTTGAAATTTTTGAGTCTTTGGGGTTTCGTCTATAAAAAGTTCAAGCAGCTTAAACTGCAATTTGTTGGCAAGCCAATCCGAATCGTTGTCGGTATACGAAAGTCTTACGCCGTTTGTGTAGTAGCGGTCGGTAAAGCCCAAATCGTTTTCGAAGTCTAACGCCAAAACCGATTTGTATTGCTTTTCTTCGGCAAAAACCGATATTGGCAAAAGTACAAAAAATAAAGCTGCATTTAACCACTTCATAATACGCGACTATATGAGAATAAGCTCTGGATTGGCAAGAGGATTTAACCTAAAAAGCCCCAAATCGGACAAAACCAGACCCGCCACCGACGCGGGCAGGCTTGCGCTGTTTTCGTCGCTGGCAGACTCGGTAGAAAACGCAGCCGTGCTAGACCTTTTTGCGGGAACGGGAGCCTACGGGCTTGAAGCTTTAAGCCATGGAGCGGTTTCCGCAACTTTTGTGGAAAAAGACAAATCTGCCCTACAGTGCCTAAAGGCAAATTGCAGCGGCATTGCTTCCTACATAAAAAACGCCGATATAAAAATAAGCGCGTGCGACTGCTTTAAATTTAAAAGCACACAAAAATTCGACTTTATATTTTTAGACCCGCCCTACCCGCTGCTTTTGGCAAATACCGCCGAAATTTTTAAGCTTGTAAAAGGGCTATGCTCTGCAAACACAACCGTTGTGCTGGAAGCCCCGTTCGAATTTACGCCTCCAGAAGGCTACTTTGAAATAATAAAAAGACTGGGCAAAAAATCGCGCGGCAAACCAACCGAACTTATTATGCAGCCGATTTTAAGCGAAAGCGAATCCGAAAAAACAAGCGCAACAGAAAACACCTAAAGCCTGTTTTTTGCAAACTGCATAACCGCCAAATTGCCCAACGCAATACCGAAAGCCGCGGTAATAAAAGGCGAGCTGCCTATAACCTTTTTCTGACCCGCCGCCGACGAAACCAAATGGCTTTCGCCGCAAAGCTGCTCGTCGGAAAACACGCAGTCGAATTTGCCGAATGCGCCGCGTTTTCTAAGCTCTTTTCGCATACGCGCGGCAACGGGGCAGCCGCACACCTTCCAAAAATCGCCGGTTTTTATTTTGGTTAAATCCTTTCGGCGCGCGGCTCCCATGCTTGAAACGAGCACCTTGCCGCTTTTTTGGGCAAATTCGGCAATATCGCATTTCGACGAAATGCAGTCTATTGCGTCTACAATAATGTCGCATTTGCCGAATAGATTTTCGAGAGTATCGGCGGCAATAAAAGCGTTTACGGCCTCTACATTCGCTTCGGAGTTTATCGACAAAATCCTGTCGCGGGCAACAAGCCGCTTTTCCATTCCCACAGTGGTTTCCAACGCGAAAAGCTGGCGGTTTATGTTGCTTGGGTCTACCGTGTCGCAGTCGACAACAACAAAATTTTTTGCGCCGAAGCGCGCAAGGCTTTCGGTTGCATACGAGCCAACCGCCCCCAAGCCCGCAATGCCGAACACTGCAGTTTCAACTCTTTGCCTAAGCTCTTTTGTATATAAAATGTCGCTGCGCTGAAATTTATTCATTTGCCGTATACTCTTAAAAAATTTTCGTTTAAAATTTTGCCTATCTCTTTTTTGCCCCTAATTGCCGCCAATTTTGCTGCGGCGTCTTCAAGACTTTGTTGGATGCAAAATCCGTCGCTTTCTATAAGCAGGCGGTCTATTGCCACAGTTTGTGCGGTTTTTTGCGCCTTTTTAAAATCCAGACTTTTTGCCGAAAAAGAAAAATATGCGTTTTTTAAAATATCGCTTTCGGGAACGAAATTGGGCGAATGAAAAATCGTTTTTAGCCCGCTGTTTTTAAGAATTTCGGCAAGGGTTTTGTAGGCATTTACGCAATGTATTACAAGGGGCAAAGCAAAATCTTTAGCCAAAGAAATATGCATCTTAAAAACCTCTATTTGCATTTGCGCAAACTGCATATATTGCGGGCGAAAATCCAAACCCGTTTCGCCAATGGCAGCAGCCCCTTTTAAAAATTCGGGCAGTTTTTCCATATCGGCAATTTGGTTTGCGCGCATAGGGCAAAGCCCGTACGCCTTTTTTTTGCACGCAAAATCTTTCAATACAAGCCAGTCTAAATAGTCTATTGCGCTCGACACAAACACGGCGTTTTCGGGAATTTGCCTATCTTTAAATTCCGCAAAATGTGCGTGGCAGTGCGCATCGAAAAGCATTTTTACTTAAAACTTTCGAATAGATTTTGCAATTCGCGCTCGTCGGAATACTCGGTTGTAAACGATTGCCCTATGCCGCGCATAAGCACAAACCTAAGCTTTGCTCCGTGCGATTTTTTGTCTTTGTGCATTGCGTCTACCAGTTTTGCGCTGCTTAGCGATTTGTCGATTTTTACGGGAATTGCGTATTTTTCGAGAAGCAGTTTTGTCTTTTGCGAAATGTCTTTTGCTAGCCCAAGCTTTTCCGACAATTTTGCCGCCATAAGAAGCCCAATGCCCACAGCCTCGCCGTGAAGATAAACGCCGTAGCCTGCGCAGTTTTCTATTGCGTGCCCGAAAGTGTGCCCCAAGTTGAGAAGCGCCCTGCCGTTTTCGGGGCTGTTTTCGAACTCGTCTTTAGAGACAACATCGGCCTTTATCGCGCAGCAGCGTTTTATTGTAGCCGCGGTTTTTGCGCGGCATTCCAAAACGTTGCCGCCGCTTAGAATATCAAAAAATTCCGCATCGCAAATAAGGGCATATTTTATAACTTCTGCCATACCGGCGGCTATTTCCCTTTTAGGCAAAGTATCTAAAAACGAGGTGTCTATATAAACCGCTTTCGGCTGGTGAAATGCCCCAACCAGATTTTTGCCCGCCTTTAAATTTATGCCCGTTTTGCCTCCTACCGAAGAATCTACCATAGAAAGCAATGTTGTGGGAACCTGATAAAAATCTATGCCGCGCATATAGCTTGCAGCCGCAAAGCCGGTAATGTCGCCTACAACGCCGCCTCCTATTGCAAACAGCGCACTTTTGCGGTTTAAGCGCAAATCGGCAAGCTTTTCGCAAATCATCTCAAAGTTGGCAAAGCTTTTTGTTGTTTCGCCCGCTGGCAGAACAATAAGGCTGCCGAATTTCGAGATTTGCTCGAGCTTTTCGGAGTGGGCTGCCTTTACGTTTTCGTCGGTTATAAACACGTTTTTCTTGCCCAAAGCGGCAAGTTGTGCCGCCTTATTTTGGGCGTTTGAAAACGCGTTTTCGGCAATTTCTATTGTATACGATTTTTCGCCGAGATTTACATTCAGGCTTTCCATTTTAATTACTCCAATCCGAAAATTCCGTTAACGTAGGCCTTTGGGTTGAACTTTTGAAGGTCGTCTACCGATTCTCCCAAACCGACATAAAATATTGGAAGTTTTAGCTCTGAATACACGCCCGTAAGCGCTCCGCCTTTAGATGTGCCGTCTAGCTTGGTTACAATAAGCCCGTTTAAGGGAAATGCCTTGTTAAACGCCTTTGCCTGCTGAATACTGTTAGAACCCAACGAACCGTCGGCAACCATAAACGAATAGTGGGGGCAATTTGGGTCGCACTTTTTAAGAACGCGCTCGAACTTTGAAAGCTCGTTCATTAAATTTTCCTTATTATGCAGGCGGCCTGCGGTATCTAAAATAAGGTATTTTGCGCCTCGGGCTTTTGCTGCGTGCCATGCGTCGAATGCCACGGCGGCAGAATCGGCACCGTGCTGGCTTTCTACTAAATCTATATTAAGCCTTTGCGCCCAAATTCTAATCTGCTCGTTGGCGGCGGCTCTAAAAGTGTCGCATGCACCCATTAAAACCTTGCCTTGCTCGGAAAGCAACTTTGCCAACTTTGCGCATGTGGTGGTTTTGCCCGAACCGTTTACGCCTATAAGGCAAATAACCGTCGGGTTTTCGCCGCCAAGGGGTTTAATTTCCGCCTGCGAACCGTCTAAAATCTTTTCCAAAACGGCTGCCCCTATTTCGGCGGCCTCTTTGCCCCTAAGCTCTTTGTTTTTTGAATATTCTTTTTTTATGGCGTCGACCACCTTTTCGGTTGTGTCGAAGCCGAAGTCCGCGCCGTATAGAGTTTCCTCTATAAGGTCTATGTCTTGCGGTTCGATTTTTTTTGCGAACAAGCCAGAAATTGCGCCCAACGCATTTTGGGCGGTTTTCTTTAGCGAGTCTCTAAACTTTTTGAATATCGAAAACATTATTTTTTAACTGCTTGGCGCATTGGTCTTTTTAGCGACAGCGAAATTTTGTCGAGCAGGCCGTTTACAAAGCGTTTCGAATCGTCTCCCGAAAACTCTTTTGTAAGGTCTACCGCCTCGTTTATGGTAACAACTGGCGGAATGTCGTCTCTAAAAAGCAGCTCAAAAACGGCAAGCCTTAAAATTGCCAATTCAACTTTTGCGATTCTGTCTATAGACCAGTTTTTTGCGTTTTTAGATATTTCGCCGTCTATTTCTTTTGCATGGGTAAAAGCCCCAACAATAAGCTCTCTTGCAAACTGAAAATACCCCTTGCGGACGGCAAGCTCGGTTTCCTTATTGGTTAAAAAGCTTTGCAAAGCCTCTTCAAAAGGCCCGCTTTCGTTCATATCGCGCATATAGATGAACTGCATTGCCGCAATTCTGTTTTCGTGTCTGCCCCTTAATGCGTGGGGCTTTTCGTTTTGCGAATTTTCCGATTGCATATTAAAACTCCGTTTCGTCGAGCAATAAAGATGTCTGCCAAGCCATTTGAATTGCGGCCTCGGCAAATTCAACGCCTCGGGCAATTTTGCCTATGGTTCTGTTTGCTGCCTGTTCGTAGTTGTTGGCTACAATAACGCCGTTTATTACGGGCACTGTAGTTTCTACCGCAATTTTTTGGAAAGCGTTGGCGGTGCTGTGGGCTATAATTTCGTGGTGCGGGGTTTCGCCCGCAATTACAACGCCAAGGGCAACAATGCAGTCGTATTCCGAAGAATCTGCCAAAATAGAGGCAATAACGGGAAGCTCGCAAGCCCCCGGAACGCGCACAATCTTAACCGATTTTTCGGGAACACCTGCCTTTTTAAATGTTTTTACGGCGTCGTTTAAAAGGGCGTCTACCATATTCTGGTTAAAGCACGAGGCAATTACTGCAAACTTAAAGCCGCTTGCGTCTACGTCGGGCATTTTTGCTTTGTCGAGACTCATAAGAACTATATAGTTTTGTTAAATTTTTGTTTGGGATACAATCTGCAAGCCGTAGCCTTCGGGCATATAGTGCGCACCGGGGTGCGTTGTTAGCAGGTTTATCTTTTTAAAGCCAAGCTCCTTTAAAATTTGCGAGCCAATGCCGTAGTCTACCTTGTTGGGCAAAATAGGCTGGGCGGCGTTTATGTCTACCCCCCAGTTTTCGACATTAACGCAAACAAGCGCGCCGCACTTTGCCTCGGCAATTTTTGCCATTGCGCGCCTAAAGGAATCGGCGGCGTCGGAAAACGACTTTGCGCGGAACAAATCCGCAAAAATATTCTGCGCGTGAACCCTTGCAAATGCGCCGTCTTTCGACAAATCGCCCATAGAAAGGGCAAAATGGAATTTCTTGTCGGCTTCGTTTCTGAAAATGGAAAAATCGAACTCGCCGAATTCGGTGTCTACCTTGCTCGACGAAATTTTCTTTAAAATTCTGTCGTTTTTAAGCCTGTATTCTATAAGGCTTGCAACGCTTATAAGCCTGTAGCCGAACTTGTTTTTAAATTCTATTATATCGGGCAGGCGCGCCATTGTGCCGTCGTCTTTAATTATTTCGCAAATTACGCCAACGGGCGGCAAGTTTGCCAACTTGCACATATCCACTGCAGCCTCGGTATGCCCAGCCCTTTCGAGAACGCCGCCGGGCCTTGCCCTAAGCGGGTTTATGTGGCCCGGGCTTACAAAGTCGGCCCCAGTAGAATCAGGCTGTGCCATAAGCTTTAAAGTTCTTGCCCTGTCGGCCGCGCTTATGCCCGTGGTAATGCCCTCGGCTGCGTCTACAGTAACGGTAAAGGCAGTTCCCTTTTTGTCGCGGTTAATCTTTACCATATCGTCTATGCCCAGCCTGTTTAGCACCGCCGTGGTCGCGGGGGCGCAAATCAGCCCCTTGCAGTGGCTTATCATAATATTAACCGCCTCGGGCGTAATTTTGCTTGCCGCAACAATAAGGTCTCCCTCGTTTTCGCGGTTTTCGTCGTCTACAACAACAATGGGTTTGCCCATTGCAACGTCGGCAATGGCATCTTGAATATCGTCGAAAATCTTCTCCATTTTGTTATCCCCTTATAAATGTTTTTTACGACTGCATTAGCAGTTTTTTAATGTCTACTTGCCCAAGCCTTTTATATTGCCCCTCGGGAATGCGCTTTAAAACGTAGCCGCCAATTTGGAACCTTTTAAGCTCTTTAACAAAGTAGCCAACGCACTCGAACATTCTTCTGATTTCCCTCTTTTTGCCCTGGTGCAGCCAAACTTCAAGCCTTTTGGTTTCGTTTTGCTCTCCTTCTATGCCAAGCGGGATTATCTTTGTAGCCACAAGTTTTTCGCCCTCGAAAACAACGCCGTGCTCTAGGGTTTTAATAAGTTTGTGGTCGAAAGGTCTGTTTAAAAGCACCGTATACTTTTTCATTACCCCGTACGACGGATGCGTTATTCTGTTGGCCAAATCGCCGTCGTTTGTAAGTATAAGCAGCCCCTGCGAATTCATATCAAGCCTGCCGCAGCAAAAAAGTTTCATCTTATTATAGGGCATAGGCAGCAGGTCGAACACGGTTTGCGCGTGGAAAGGGTCTGCATTGCTGCACAGATAACCTTTGGGTTTATTGAAAGCCAAAACAACCTTGTCTTCTACCGGAAGCGAAATTTTGCGCCCTTCAAAAACAACGCTGTCGGAATTTTCGTCTATATCCTGCCCTATCTGGGCAACTTTCCCGTTTACGCTTACAACGCCCTCGGCGATTTTCTGCTCGGCGGCTCTGCGCGAACAAACTCCGCATTGGGATATGAACTTTTGTATTCTCATTTTCGCCGAATAGACTTTCAAATATGGCCGAAAAACGCAACCATTTTTGAAAAAAAGCTTGAGGAAAGTCGCATAAAGGCAAGCATACTTTAACTTATCGTGAATATATTTACATACATATACGGCAAATTGAACAAAATCGGGCTGGACTGGTTCATTTTGGGACTGGGCGGCGCAATACTTTTGGCGTACATAGCCCCGCAAATAGGCTGCACAAGGGAAAGCTTTTCGCCATCGGAGCTGGCAAACTGGCTTTTAACCCTTATCTTTTTCTTTTACGGCCTTAGGCTGGACTTTGCGCAAATAAAAAAGGGGCTTTCAAACTACAAGCTGCACATAGTCGTACAGCTGGCTACCTTTGCGCTGTTTCCGCTTCTGCTTTTGGCGTATACGGCCGTTTTCGGAGCGTTTAAAGACCAGTATCTATATCTGGGCGTGTTCTTTATGTGCGCGCTGCCGTCTACGGTGTCGTCGTCGGTAGTAATGGTTTCGATTGCAAGCGGCAACATACCCGCGGCGATTTTCAACGCAAGCTTGTCGGGCATATTGGGCATATTCATAACCCCGCTTTTAATGAGCTTTGCAATGCAGGGCGCTATGCCCGACGCCGAATTGGGCCCAATTTTTGCCAAGCTTTTTGCGCAGGTGCTGCTGCCCGTTGTTTTGGGCGTTTTGCTTAACAAAAGATTCGGCGAATGGGCAAAGACAAAAAAACGCCTTTTTAGGAACTACGACCAAAGCGTTATTCTGCTTATCGTATACACTTCGTTTTGCGACAGTTTTTATAAAGATATGTTTAGCGCGCTTTCGCTTAAAGACATTGTTTTGCTTACCATGGGGTTGGCGGCAATGTTCTTTGCCGCCTACGCCGTAATTTTGCTGGTTTCAAAGCTGCTAAAATTCGACCGCAACGACACAATTACAGCCCTGTTTTGCGGCTCTAAAAAATCGCTGGCGCACGGGGCCGTTATGTCGAAAGTTATAGTACCCGACCCTTCCAAAATTGCCATAATAATTTTGCCGATTATGATATACCACGCATTCCAGCTGGTGGTAGCCTCTATAATAGCAAAAAAACTGGCAAAAACCGCGCCTAAAGAAGACTAGTTTTAGGCGAATTTGCCATGCAAAAAATGCGCTCTTATCTGAGCGCATTTTTTGTTTGAATTTACGCAATGTAATTTTACTACTTTGTCTTCAGTTTAACAATCTTAGTCGGCAACCCGCCGGCTTTAATTGTCAGTTTAATCGAGTCGTCGGCACTTTTGCCGGCGCGAAGTATTGCAACCGCCCTACCGCAATATAGCGAACGGGAATTGCCAACAGCCAGTTCGTTGCTTGCCATATCTCCGTTGTCTACACCGATAAGCTTTGCGTTTCCTTCAAGCGAAAACGTTAGCTTGTTATCTGCAATCGGGTATAGGCGGCCAAACTTGTCTACCGCCGAAATTTTTACAATCTGTAAATCCATTCCGTCGGCCCTCCAATTTGCATTTACCAATTCTGCGGCAAGTTCGGCGGGGTCGTCGGCGCTTTCAAGGCTATGCTCGCCCACAACTTTGCCGTTTGTTTTTGCAACCGCTTTTAGCTCGCCTTTTTCAAACTTTACATTTTCCCATATAATTTTATTTCTTATACGAATATTAGAACGGTCGTTTTTACGCACACCCAGCGATTTGCCGTTTAAAAACAATTCGGCTTCGTCTGCATTTGTATAGACAACCACATCGGCAAAACTGCCGTCTTTGCGGTTCCAATTTTCGTTTTCGGGCATAAGCCCTATGGTTTGCCCCGTAGGCGCAACATAGACACCGGTTTGTACATCGCGCTCGCAAACTCCGACATAAACAACCGGGGCTACTCCGTCTAAGAACGTGGCTTTCATCCAATATCCCTGCGGCTTTATGTTTAGGGCGGTATCTATATAGGCTTTGGTGTTCCAGCCCTTTTGCGGCCAACCGCCAGACTCGCCCCAATAGGCGATAACACCCCAATAGGCAGCTCCCGCTACCTTGCTATGGTTTAATTCGTAGAAATTTTCGGCCAAACCTCCCGTAGTCATTTCGCTTTGGTAAAAAATCATATCAGGATAGTTTTTGGAATCGTTTTCAAAAAAACACCCCGTATAGTTTTGAGAAGAAACATCGGTGGCAAACGCAAGCTCTGCAGGCTTGGTAAGTTTCCATTGTTCTTTGCTTATGTGCCACGGGTCTAACCCCTTTTCTCTGGCGGGGAATTGCCCCACTGTATAGGGGCGCGTATCGTCGAATTTTTTGGCATAATCCCGCTTTATTTTATACATTGTTACAGCGTAGTCTCCATACTTATCTGTAGGGTTAGGATATGTTCCGTGTTGACAATCTAGTTCGTTGCCCAAGCTCCACATAATAACGCTTGGATGGTTTCTGTCGCGCTTGATAAACTCGGAAAGCGCGTAAGGCCATACCTCGTCTTCGTGTTTTCTCCCGCCCAAATAGGCTTTGCTCCATTTATCGAAAACTTCGTTTACAACCAAAATACCGTGCTTGTCGGCCAAAGCTACAAACGACTCACTATATGGATTGTGCGAAGTTCTTATATTGTTTACTCCAAGCGATTTTAAAAGCAAAATGCGCCTTTCTATTTCAGAATCGTAAACGGCGGCCCCAAGTGCCCCCAAATCGTGGTGAAAATTCGACCCCTTAAGCAAAACTTTTCTTCCGTTTAGCAAAAAGCCCTGTTGCGGGTTAAATTCTATGGTTCGCACGCCAAAGTTAGATTTTTTATAATCCAACACTTTGTCGGAATCAAGAACTTGCACGGCGACCGAATAAAGCGTTGGCGAATCAATGTCCCAAAGCGAAGGATTTTTTATGTCAAAAAAAGCTTCGTCCGTTGCTGTCGAATTTGCGGCGACAACAACTGACTGTGTTTTCTCTGCAAGTTTTTCGCCTTTTGGAGAATACACCGTAGATTTCACATGTATTTTGCGTTCGGCGTTCAAAGTGTTTTCAATTTCCGTTTGAACTTTTACTTTTGCCGATTTTCTCGAAATTTGAGGCGTTGTAATATAAAGACCGTGTCGGGCAACGGAAATGGGCTCTTTTTGCAATAAGTATACATTTCTGTAAATTCCCCCGCCCGTGTACCAGCGCGATACATATTTCGGCGAAACCTCAGCAAAAACGGCAATTACATTTGGGTTGTTGTAATCTATGAAGTTTGAAATGTCTACCTGAAAACCGCTATATCCATATTCGTTCGACGCAACTTTATGTCCGTTAATATACACGTCGCAAACTTGCATTACCCCTTCAAAATCCACTATTACTCGCTTGTTTTTCCATTGCGGATTCGCAACAAAAGTTTTGCGATACCATGCCTGGCTGTAGGGTTTAAAACCTCTACCTTTATCCTCCGTTTTATTTTTAATTTGCTCTTTAGTAGGTTCTATAAAGGGCTGTTCAATTTGAAAATCATGGGGCAAATCAAGCAAACGCCATTTAGAATCGTCGCAATCTCTCGAATGTGCTTCGTCGTTTTTCCCATAATAGAATTTCCAATCAAAATTCCATAGTTGCCGCTGCGTTGCATTAACAAGCAACACAGCAAACAACATAAACACAAAAACAATCCTTCTCATCATATACCATCTCCTTCTCATATATTATATCGAATAACTGTCAGCCTAGCCTATCAGATAAATCGTTTTTATATCAAGACTAAAATTCAAGAAAACTAAATCAAAACAACCATTTTCGCATACATTTCTTTGACATTTTTATTGTTTTTTCCGTTTAACATGCAACAAAAAACCCTTTCGGGATTTCCGAAAGGGTTTTGTTTTTTTAAAGAGCCTGTTATTCTTTTACTTCGTACACGCCGTCTTTTGGAAGCGTGCCCGATATAATCGCCCTTGCCAGCGGGTTTTCTATCTTTTCTACAATCATTCTCTTTAAGGGACGCGCACCGAAAGTCGGGTCGTAGGCGGTTGTAGCCATATTGTCCAAAGCCTTTTTCGAAAGCTTTACATACACGCCCTGTTTTTCCAAACGCTTGTTTAGGTTTGCAACTTGAAGTTGGACAATTTGCTTTACCTGATCGAGCGTTAGCGCGTTAAAGATTATAATGTCGTCTATTCTGTTCAAAAACTCGGGCTTAAAGTGCGCCCTTAAGTCGGCGTTAATGGCGTTCTTTGCACTTTCGGGAAGGCTGCCGTCCTTGTCGGCAACGGCGTCTAGAATGTACGAAGAACCGACATTCGAAGTCATTATGATAACCGTGTTTTTAAAGTCTACCTTGCGACCTTGTCCGTCGGTAAGAATACCGTCGTCCATAATCTGCAAGAGAGTATTTAAAACTTCGGGGTGCGCCTTTTCGATTTCGTCGAACAGAACTACCGAATAGGGTCTGCGCCTTACAGCCTCGGTAAGCTGGCCGCCCTGTTCGTAGCCAACATAGCCCGGAGGCGAACCTATAAGTCTGGAAACCGAGTGCTTTTCCATATATTCCGACATATCGATACGCACCATATTGTCTTCCTTGTCGAACAAGTTTGCGCTCAACGCTTTTGCCAATTCGGTTTTGCCTACACCCGTGGGCCCCAAGAACATAAATACGCCTATGGGTCTTTTCGGGTCTTTTATGCCCGCCCTGCTTCTTAGGATTGCATTGGCAACGCTTTCCACAGCCTTGTCTTGACCGATTACCCTGTTATGAAGGGCGTCGGGCAAGTGCAAAATCTTGTCCTTTTCGCTTTGTACAAGCTTCTTTACGGGTATGCCCGTCCATTCGGAAACAACGTCGGCTATTTCGGAAGGGCCTACAATTTCCCTTACCATTGCGTTTTCGCCTTTGGTTTTCGAAATTGCCTTGTCTAATTGAGCCTGCAATTTTGGAAGAACGCCGTATTTAATTTCGGCCGCCTGATTGAGATTATACTCCCTTTCGGCATGCTCCATCTTGATTTTGGCCTCTTCTATTTGCGCCCTTAGCTTGTTCGCCAAAGCCGACTGCTGCTTTTCGTCTTCCCACTTGCTGCGCAATACCGCCGACTGGTTCTTTAAATCGGCAAGCTCTTTGCGGACTTCGGCTAGGCGTTTGTCGTCGCTCTTTTCCTTTACAAGGGCTGCCTCTTCTATCTGCAACTGCATTTGCTTGCGCATAATGTTGTCGAGCTCTACGGGAACGGAATCCATTTGGGTTCTTATTCTTGCGCACGCTTCGTCTATAAGGTCTATAGCCTTATCGGGAAGCTGCCTGCCCGTTATGTACCTGTCGGAAAGCGTTGCAGCCTCTACCAAAGCCCTGTCTTGAATTTCAACGCCGTGGTGGGTTTCGAAACGCTGCTTTAAGCCCCTTAATATTGCAATTGAATCTTCAACCGAAGGCTCTGCAACATATACGGGCTGGAAACGCCTTTCCAAAGCCGCGTCTTTTTCGATATTTTCCCTGTACTCATTAAGGGTTGTAGCTCCTATACAACGCAACTCGCCTCTGGCAAGCATTGGCTTAAGCATATTGCTGGCGTCCAGCGAACCGTCGGTTTTGCCCGCGCCTACAATGGTGTGAAGTTCATCGATAAAAAGAATTATCTTGCCGTCCGACTCCTTAACTTTGTTGAGAACCGCCTTTAGCCTTTCCTCGAACTCGCCCCTATATTTTGCACCGGCAATAAGTGAGCCCATATCCAAAGCAAAAATCGTTTTGTCTTTCAAACCTTCTGGAACGTCTTTACGTACTATCCTTTGCGCCAAACCTTCGGCTATTGCGGTTTTACCTACACCGGGTTCACCAATAAGAACGGGGTTGTTTTTCGTCTTTCTCGACAAAATTCTTATAACCCTTCTTATTTCCTCGTCTCTGCCAATTACGGGGTCTAGCTTGCCTTTGCGGGCAAGTTCTACAAGGTTAGACCCGTATTTTGCCAAAACTTCGTACGAAGCTTCGGGGGTTTTGCTGTCTATATTTTTGCTCGAACGCATTGTTGCCAGCACCGTTTTTACTTCGCTTGTAGAAATTTGAAGCGAGGCTATCATATCGGCAAAGTCGCTAGGTTCGGGCTTTTCGAGAATTGCCAAGAACAAATGCTCGGTAGAAACAAAAGCGTCGCCCATATTTTTGGAGATTTCCAACGCGCGCGAAAGCGTGGCCGAAAACGCCGCACTGGGATACAGCTCGGCACTGGCTCCGTTAACTTTGGGTTGCGCTTGCAAATAACGCTGTAAAGAAAGTCTTAAAACCTCTTTTTTGGAGCTCATTTTTTCGAGAATGGCGGGAACAATGCCGCCTTCCTGATTGGCGAGAGCCTCCAACAGATGCGCCTGTTCAAGCTGCGATGCATTATAGCGTCTTGCAACTTGCGAGGCCTCGTTTATGGCCTCTATGGATTTTTCTGTAAAATTGTCGGGATTTATATTCATACCTTACTCCTTAGCAAATAGCGTGCCAAACATACTTATTAAGTATCGTACAAGAATCCGCCCGACTAATAGCCGGCTTATAGAGACATTTTGTACCCCGTGCGACAAAATGTTTCGAATTTTAAAGCCCTATTCGGAAATTGCGGCTATAATAGAGTCTACATCGGCAAGCCTGCCAACACCCTCTTTGCCGCAGGCAAGCATACCGCTTTCGGGAGCTATAAAGTTTACGCCCCATTCTTTAAGCGTTTTTATGTTTTTTTGAACCGCGGGCGAGTTGTACATATTGCAGTTCATTGCCAACGCCACATATTTTTTTGCGCAAGATGCCATAAAACAGGTAGAAAGAAAATCGGGAGCCAAGCCGTTTGCAAAATTGCCCAATGTGTTTGCCGAACACGGAGCTACCAAAAATATTTGCGCAAAATCGGCAAGGGCAACGTGCTCTACTTCCCACTGCCCCTGATTTTCCCACATAGAAACATACACTTTGTTTTTTGAAAGAGTTTGGAATATAAGCGGGTTTACAAGCTTGGCGGCGTTTTCAGTCATTACAACTTTAACGCTGGCTCCCGCCTTTACCAATTTAGAGGTTAAATCGGCTGCCTTGTATACGGCAATAGAGCTGCATACCCCCAACAAAATGTGCTTGTCTTTTAGCGGATTCACGCAAAATATAATTTTACTGAAACTTTGAATAATCAAGCAAAAATTTATATGTCGGGAATAAGAGCATACGCCGAAAATTTAGAGGGCAACACAATTTTTCTAAACCAGTTCGAAAGCCGCCACCTTATTGCCGCAAGGCGCGCACGCTGCGGCGACAGCGTTTCGGTTTTCGATTTATCGGGCAACGCGTATCTATGCAAAATAGTTTCGGCAAACCCCAAAAAGGCCGAGCTTGAAAAGGTAGAAAAGCTGCAGGTTTTAAGAAATCCCTTTACGGTTGCACTTGGGCAGGCAATACCCAAAGGCAAAACTTTCGACGACATCTTAAGGCAAAGCATAGAGTCAGGCATAGATGCGCTGTTTCCCATTTTGTCGGAAAATTGCGAGGTAAAAATATCTCCCGAAAACGCGCAAGACAAACGGCAAAAGTGGCTAGCGCAAATTGTCGAAGCCATAAAACAGTCGTCTAATATGGCAAAGTTCGACTTGCATGACCCCGCCTCTTTGAACGCTTTTTTTGAATATTCAAAAGATTTTGACGTAAAAATCATCGCCAGCTTAGAAAGCGTTGCAAAGCCGATTTTAAATGTCCTAAAAGAATCGGTAAAAAGCAATGAGGCAAAAATTGCAATTTTAGTTGGCCCCGAGGGCGACTTTTCGCTCAGCGAATATAAGGCCGCCTACGAACACGGGTTTTTGCCCGTAAAAATAGGCAATCAGGTTATGAAAGCCGAAACTGCCGCCTTGGCAGTATCTAGCTTTTGCGAAAATTATATGCTTGCAATGCAATAAGTTAAAATTTTTAAAATAACAAAAAAGGCTTATTGCAATCCTTAGCAAAAAAATCGGCATAAAAGCCCTTTTACCTGCAACAAAAAAAGCTTCGAAGCGTATAAAACTTCGAAGCTTTTTTGTTTTTTATAGGCGTTCTACTATTCGGCAGAATCAACCGAAATATGCAATTCTTTAAGCTGCTTTTCGGTTGCATAGCTGGGGCTTTGCGCCATAAGGTCTTGCCCCTTCTGTGTTTTGGGGAATGCAATAACGTCTCTAATGCTCTGACGGCCGCAAAGCATTGCAACCATTCTGTCGAGGCCTAAGGCTACGCCGCCGTGCGGGGGCGCGCCGTATTTAAACGCCTTAAGCATATAGCCAAAGCGGCTTTTAACGGTTTCCGGCGGAATTTTAAGAACGTCTTCAAACACCTTCTTTTGCAAGTCGGGGTTGTGAATACGAATCGAACCGCCGCCAAGTTCTACGCCGTTAAGCACAATGTCGTAGTGCTGGCCGCGAACGCGCTTTGGGTCTGTATCCAAATACTTTATGTCTTCCTCTACGGGAGCTGTAAAGGGGTGGTGCGCCGAAACGTATCTGCCCTGCTCTTCGTCGAACAACATAAGCGGGAATTCTATTACCCACAAGAAATTGTATTTGTTTTGGGGAATTTCCAACTTGCCGCGCTTTTGCAAAAGTTTTGCGCTTTCAAGCCTAATTCTGCCCATAATGGTGCATGCCCTTTCCCATTCGCAGGCGGCAAAGAATACCAAGTCGCCGTCTTCTATGTTAAGAATGCGTTTTAGGTCGTCTTGTTCCTGTTGCGAAAGGAATTTTAAAATGGGGCTTTTCCATGCGCCGTTTTCGCTCTTTATATAGGCTAGGCCCTTTGCGCCCAAAGTTTTTGCGATGTCTTCAAGCGATTTAATTTCGCCCTGAGTGATGTCGGACAAGCCTTTTGCGTTAAATGCCTTAATTGCGCCGCCGCTTTTTACCACCGAAGAAAATACCTTAAACTGGCTGTCTTTAAATACGTCGGTCAATTCCTGAATTTCCAAGCCAAAGCGTGTGTCG
>SAMEA104315426__coassemble_547_pt1 | contig 20130 bp, 16 predicted proteins | sample SAMEA104315426__metabat2_low_PE_002 | metagenome-assembled genome bin SAMEA104315426 (sample SAMEA104315426) | gut metagenome | biome: Monkey gut; feature: monkey-associated habitat; material: faeces | place: China | collected 2013
CGAAAATTTCGGGCCACTTGCCGTCTACCTTGTCTTTTTCCTGCAAAAACTGTTCCTGACGCGCCGAGTAAAAGCCCTTGTATTCGGCTTTGTATATTTCGCCTTTGTCGAAAAGCATTTGCAAAATGTTTTGCACAACCTTTATGTGGCGCGGTTGCGAAGTGCGTATATAGTCGTCGTTGGATATATTCAATTTTTTGCACATATCCAAAAATTGTTCGGCGTGCATATCGCAAAATTCCGCCGCGCTAATGCCCGCTTTGTTTGCGCTTTGCTGAACCTTTTGCCCGTGTTCGTCTAGCCCCGTAAGGAACTTTACGTTGTCGCCCTTAAGCCTTCTAAACCTTGCTATTGCGTCGGTTAAAACTTTTTCGTAGGCGTGGCCCAAGTGGGGCGAGCCGTTTGCGTAGTCTATAGCTGTTGTTATATAAAAAGATTTCATTTTGCGTAAATAAAACTCCTTATGGCGGTATTTGTCAAATTCTTTGATATTTTACAACGCCCTTTACCGCGGTTAAAAGCACGTTGCAGTTTCCGTCTAAAAGGGTAAGATTTGCCTTAAAGCCTTTTTTTATAAGCCCGCAATTTTCTATGCCAAGCGATTTTAACGGGTTATACGAAAGGCATTTCGAGGCGTTTACAACGCCCATATTTAGCCCTATTGCAGCGTTTTTAAAGGCTTCGTTTAACGCCAAAACGCTGCCCGCTAAAACGCCTTTGCCCTTTACTGTGGCTGCATTGTCTTTTAGGGTAATCGGAATGCTGCCCATAATATAGTCGCCGTCGGGCATTGCCTGCGCTCTTATCGAATCGCTTATAAAAATTATTTTATTGTTGTCTTTTAGCTTAAGCAAAATCTTTAGCGCGTCTTGGCAAACGTGTTTAAAATCGGCTATAACTTCAAGATAGGTGTCGTTAAAATACAATCCAGCGCCCACAATGCCCGGTTGCCTGTGCGTAAAGGGCGAGCACCTGTCGAAAAAGTGCGTTATATTTTTTAGCCCGCATTCGTGTGCTTTTGCAAAGTCCGCAAAAGTTGCGTTGCTGTGCGCGCACGAAGGCACAATGTTGCGCTTTATAAGCTCGGAGGCAAAAAGCCCCTTTTGTTTGTCTTGTTCAATCGAGTACGAAACTTTTGCAATCTTATATATTTGCCTTAGCCTGTCTATTTCGGATATGTCGCAAGGCCTTGTAAATTCCGGGTTTTGGCTGCCCGCAAACTCTTTGTTTATAAAAGGGCCCTCCAAATGCGCGCCCAAAAATTCGCAAAACTTTTCGCTTTTAGAGTATTCGGCGCACGTCCGCAAAAATTGGGCTATTTTTTGTTCTGGCAAAGTAAGGCTTGTCGGCAAAATTGCGGCAACGCCCTCTTTAAGCTTTTGTTCGGCAATTTTTTCGAAGCCAAAAATGTCGCCGTCAGAAAAGTCGCAATTTAGGCAGCCGTGCGTGTGAATGTCTGCAAAGGCGGGCAGCAGCAACGCGCCTTTTGCGTCTATTACTAGGGCGTCTTTAGGGGCTTTTATTTTGCCGAAATCTGCAATTTGCCCGTTTTCCGTCAAAAGCGAGCAGTTGGGTAAAACTTCGGTTTCGCCAACAATGTTTGCGTTTGCAATAAAAAGTTTCATTTGTGGTGGTAGCCCGTGTTTGCCGTAATGCTCTTTGCCCTGTATAGCTGTTCGGCCAAAAATGTTCGGGCAAACTCGTGTGTAAACGTCATTTTAGAAAGGGCAATAATTTGCCTAGCAAAGCTTTTTGCTTGGCTGCTTAACCCGTAGGCACTGCCTATTAAAAACGCCGAATTCGGGTTTTTCTCGAGCAGTTTCGAAAACTGTTCCGAAGTAAATTCGGCTCCCTCTTCGCCAAGCGCAAAAACCGAGCCTTTAAATTTCTCTAAAAGCTCCAGCATTTTTTGCCCTTCCTTTTCAACCGTGCAGTCTTTTATTTCAACAAGCTCTACTTTGTCGAAACGCGCAAGCCTTTTTAGGTACTCGTCGGTAAGTTCGGCAAGTTGCCTGTTTTTCATTTTGCCAACTGCAACAATTTTTATCATTTCCAGAAATCGAAAACCTTTTCGCAAACGTATTGCTGGCTGTCGGCGTCTAAGTCGGCGTAAATTGGCAGCCTTACAAGGCTGTTATACGCTTTTTCGGTTGCGGGCAAACTTTGGCGCCCCCTTGCCGAAAACTTTTCGCCCATGGGCGACATATGCAGCGGCGCATAGTGCGAGCACGCGGCAATGCCGTTTTCTTTAAGGTGCTTGATAAGCGAATCGGCAATCTTTTCCGACTCGGTTAAAAAGTAGAATATGTGGGCGTTGTGCTCGGCTTTGGGCAGAATTTTGCCTATTTTTATTTTGCCCGATTTTTCGAGCGGCGAAAGTTCTTTTGCGTAGATATCCCACTTTTGCACGCGCTTTTGCGTAAGCTCTTTTGCATGCTCTAGCTGCGAAAGCAAAAAGGCTGCGTTTATTTCGCTTGGCAGGTAGCTGCTGCCCAAATCTACCCAAGTGTATTTGTCTATTTCGCCCTTAAGGAACTTGCGGCGGTTTGTGCCTTTTTCCCTAATTATGTAGGCTTTGTCTTCGTATTTTTGGTCGTTTACCAAAATCGCTCCGCCTTCGCCGCAAACTATGTTCTTTGTGCCGTGAAAGCTTACCGAACCCAACGGCCCGAAAGTTCCCAACGGCTTTTTGTCGTAGTACGAAAGCATTGCCTGGGCGGCGTCTTCTATAACCATAATGTTGTGCTTTTTTGCCACCGCGCAAATTTTGTCCATATCGCAGGCAGCCCCCGCATAGTGCACGGGCACAATAGCCTTTGTCTTTTCGGTTATAAGGTTTTCCAGCAAGTCGGCGTTCATATTCATTGTAGACGAATCTACATCGCACCAGACAAGCTTTGCCCCCCTAAGGGCAAACGCGCTTGCGGTAGAAACAAACGTAAAGCTGGGCAATATAACTTCGTCGTTGGGCTTTATGTCGGCAAGTATTGCCGCCATTTCCAAGCTAAGCGTGCAAGAGCATGTTAGCAGCGCGCAGTTTGTGCCGCAAAGTTGCTGCAATAGCTCGTGGCATTTTTTCGAGAACTGGCCGTCGCCCTGCAAATAGTTGTTGGCTACCGCCAGCTTTATGTAGTCGAATTCGCTTCCGCCCAAAGAATTTTTATTGAATGGAACTTTCATTGTAGTCTATAAACCTTTTGTTTTTTCTTGAATATAATATAAATAGCAGCCCCGCGAAAATCGTGAAAACCGAATAGAATGTTCCGCGGCTAAGCCCCATAATAAGCGTTATGCCCCTGTCGGGTTCTCTGAAAATTTCGCAGATTATCCTGAATATTCCGTAAAGAACAAGCCATTCGCCCGACAATGCGCCGAGCCTAAATTTTGTGCACCAAAACCTTGTTTGAGCATAGACAAAAAGCACAAGCCCCTCTAAAAACGCCTCGTATAGCTGCGAGGGGTGTCTTGCCAAAATCTGGTCGTAGGGCAAATTCGGCGCGCTGTTGGGGAATATCATTGCAAGAGGGCAGTCGCTAACTTTGCCCCACAATTCGCCGTTTATAAAGTTTGCAAGCCTGCCAAAAAGTATGCCGCAGCTTGCAACGCTAACGACAAGGTCGCCTATATACAAAAAAGGCAGTTTGCGCGATTTTGCAAAAAGCCACGCCGCCAAAATTACGCCTATAAAGCCGCCGTGGCTTGCCATTCCGCCGTGCCAAACATAGAACAGCTCGAGCGGGTTTTCGCAAAGCTCGCCGAATTTGTAGAACAGCATATAGCCAAGCCTGCCGCCAAGCAGCACGCCGAAAAGCATATAGCATATAAGCGACGAATTGTCGTCGGAGGTTAATTTGCTTATGCGTTTTTTTGAATATAGGTTAAAAAGCAGCAACGCCGCAACAAAGCCCGCCAAATACGAAAGCCCGTACCACCTTATTCCCTCCAAAAAGAATCCCTGCGGAAAATGCACTGCAAAAGGGTCGAAATTCACAATATATTTGCCTGAAAAAAGATTGAACATTGCTACTCTTATGCTTTAATTTTAAGTACAGTAAAAAATAATTGCTAAAAATAGCGAGTTTAAATTTATGGCACAATTCGACATAAAACAGGTTGTATCCGAAAATTTCGGGCGAAACTACGAACTTCACGACAAATATGTGAACAGAACTTTGGCGAAAGTTTTAAGGACAATAGGCTTCGACAAGGTATATAAGTCGGCAAAAGGCGCATATTTATACGACGCCGAAGGCAACGATTATATGGACTTTTTAAGCGGCTACGGCGTTTTCGGACTTGGGCGCAACCACCCTGTAGTGGGCAAGGCCATTAAAGACGCAATAGATATGGATTTGTCGAATATGGTGCAGCTAGACTGCGCTTTGCTTAGCGGCCTGCTTGCCGAGCAGTTGGTCAAGCGCGCCGGCGGCAAAAGAGACGCCGTGTTCCTCTGCAATTCGGGCACCGAGGCAAACGAAGGCGCGGTAAAATTTGCAAGGGCGCACACCGGAAGGCCGCGCGTGCTTTCCACAACCGGCGGCTACCACGGGCTAACGTATGGGTCTATGTCGCTTACTGTTGCCCCGTGCTTTCAGGAAAACTACGGGCCTTTTGTTCCCGGGTTTGGCGCAGTTAAGTTTAACGACCTAGACGCCCTTGAAGTCGAGCTTAAAAAGGGCGATGTTGCAGCCTTTATATTCGAGCCAATTCAAGGCCACGGCGTATATTTTCCAAACGACGACTACTACCCCAAAGCGCAGGCATTGTGCCAAAAATACGGCACGCTTTTTATAGCCGACGAAGTTCAGACGGGCTTGGGCAGAACGGGTAAAATGTTTGCCTTTGAACACTGGAATTTAGACCCCGACATTGTTACGGTTGCAAAAACCCTTAGCGGCGGATATGTTCCCGTGGCCGCCTTTATAACAACAAGGGCAATTCACCAAAGCTCGTTTTCTACTCTGGAAAAATGCGTTGTGCACTCTACAACCTTTGGCAGAAACAATTTGGCTTGCGTTGCCGGTTTGGCGTCGCTTGCGGTTTTAGACGACGAAAAGCTTGTAGACCGCTCGCGCGATATGGGCGCAAAACTTGTTGCCGAAATACAAAAGTTGCAGGACAAATACGACTTTATAAAAGAGGTAAGAGGCCGCGGTACTATGATTGCCATAGAGTTTAGAGAGCCCAAGAAAATGCTGCAGAAAATTGCATGGAAAACAATGAAGGCGGCAAACAAGGCCTTGTTTATACAAATGCTGGTTTCGGCAATGATGGAAAAGCACAGGATTTTAACGCAGGTTGCAAACCACAATTCCGATTGTATGAAAATTTTGCCCCCCTACATAATTACCGATAAGGAAATAGACCGCTTTGTAACTTCGCTAGACGACGTTCTTAGCCATGTCGGCAACATTGCGGGCAGCTTCTTCGGCTTCGGCAAAAGGCTTATGTCGGCGGCAGCCGAGCAAAACGCAAGCCTTAAGGAAATGGAAAAATCTAAGTAAATGATTGACTATAGCGAATTTCTGGAAAACTGCGCAAAGATAAACGAGCGCATTGTACTTGCCTGCGAAAAATGCGGCAGAAAGCCGGAAAGTGTAAGGCTTATGCCCGTAACAAAAACGCACCCGGTAGACGCCGCTTTATTTGCCTATAAGGCTGGCTACAAAGCTGTTGGCGAAAACAGGGTGCAAGAGGCAATCTCGAAAATCCCCCTTGCACCATTGGATTTGCAGTGGGAGCTTATCGGGCACCTGCAAAGCAACAAGGCAAATTTGGCGGTTTCGCACTTTGCAAGAATACAGAGCGTAGACTCCGTAAAGTTGGTTGAAAAACTTAACAACCACGCAAAAGAGCTTGGCAAAACAATGCGCATTTTGCTTCAGATAAACGCTGGCAACGACCCTGCAAAATTCGGTGCCGACATTCAAGATGCCCCGGCTCTTGCCGAAGCCGCATTAAAATGCGAACATTTAAAGGTTGAAGGACTTATGACAATAGCCCCTTTGGATTCCAACTTGGATACCGCTTCGAAATGCTTTTGCAAGTTGCGCGAAATAAGGGATTTGCTTGAAAGCGAATTTTCGGTTAAGCTGCAGGAATTGTCGATGGGTATGTCGGGCGACTTAGAGCGCGCAATACAAGAAGGGGCAACCCTTATAAGGGTTGGCACTGCACTATTTGGCGAAAGATATTATGGATAAGGTATATCTGCCCGAAAATTTGCCCGAAATGGACTTGCCCGAAATACCCCTTGCGGTTTTCGGCGACCCAATCGCCCACAGCCTAAGCCCGCTAATGCAAAGGAAGGCCCTCGATTTTTTGGGTATGGCGCAAAAGGCTAAATACTATAAGGTTAAAGTTTCGGCAGATTCTTTGGCTGGCGTTTTGCCAAAATTTGCCGAAAGAAATTTTTGGGGGCTAAACCTTACTATACCCTTAAAAGAGAAGGTGTTGCAAATAATAGATAAAACCGACGACCTTTCGAAAATGTGCGGGGCGTGCAACACTTTAAAACGCGAAGGCTCTTCGTGGGTAGGCTTTAATACCGACGGCTTTGGCATAGAGTGCTCGCTTAAAGTGAACTTCGGCAAAAGTTTTTACGGCGAAAGCATTTTGATTTTCGGCGCGGGCGGCGCGGCAAAAGGAGCGGCATTTGCCGCGGCAATAGGCGGCGCAAAAAAGATATATATTGCAAACCGCACCAAAGAAAAGGCCGATGCTTTAGCTAAGTCATTGCGAGACAACGGCTTTAATGCAGTTGCCTATACCGAAAATTGGGCAAAGAAAATAGGCGTTATAATAAACGCAACTTCGCTCGGGTTAAAAGAAAGCGACAATGCCGTTTGCGACTTTTCGCAGTTCGAAAAATCGGCGGTATTTTGCGATATGGTATACAAAGCCAAAGGGCAAACAATTTCGCAACTGGCGGCAGACAAGCAAAATATAAAATCGTGCTCGGGCATTTCAATGCTGGCTTGGCAGGGAGCAAAATCGCTTCAACACTGGTTCGGGTTCGATTCGGAAATGCTCTTTAAAACGGGCAAGTTAATGGAAAAAACATTAAGGGACAACGCAAAATGACAGTAGCGCAACTGCAATATTTTACCGAGATTGTCTGGAACGTGTTTTTCTTTATGTTCGGGGCTTGCGTTGGCAGCTTCTTGAATGTGTGTATGTTGCGAATTCCAAAAGGCGAATCGCTAGTAAAGCCCCCGTCTCATTGCGCGTGCGGGGCACCCATAAAGTGGTATAACAATATACCAATTTTAAGCTGGTTTATTTTAAGGGGCAAAGCTCCCTGTTGCGGGCGCAGGTTTTCGTTTAGGTATGCTTTTGTAGAGATTCTTACGGCATGCCTGTTTTTATTGTGCAGGTTGCATTTTTCGGATTATGCTACGGGCTATGTGTTTATGTTCTTTTGCTGCATTATGCTAGTTGCCGCCTTTATAGATATAGATACAATGTATTTGCCCGATTTCCTTACTGCAGGCGGGGCGTTTATAGGGCTTGTTTTGTCGATAATATTTCCTCAAATTCACAATTTAGCCTTAAGCGGAATTTTTGCCGTAGATGCCTTTAAAGGTGCAATAATTTCGGTTATAGGAATGACGGTTGGGGCAGGCAGCGTTGCAATTATAAGGTATTTTTCGCAAATAGTTTTGGGTAAGGAAGCTATGGGCGAAGGCGACGTAATTTTGGCGATTGCAATAGGCGCGTTTTGCGGTTGGCAAGGCGCGTTGTTTGCGCTCTTTGGAGGGTCTGTTATAGGGGCAATATTGCTTATGCCTATGTATCCTTTTATAAAGCACAAAGCAAAGACAAACGAAGGCTTGGCAGTTCCCTTTGGGCCGTGGTTGGCTTTGGGGGCTTTGCTTTATGTGTTGTGGCTAAAGTCGTATGTTATAGACTATTTTGACGGGGTAAAAAAGCTTCTTACTATGTAGTTTATGGCGCAGGATAACGACATTTGCATAAATTCGTTTTTGGAGATGATTGGCGGGCAACGCCGCTACTCGAAATATACCGTGCGCAACTATAAAAAGGCGGTGCTAGATTGGTATATGTGGCTTAAAGACAACGAGTTCTTTAAAGGCGACATAGCCGCAGTAGACAAAATTTTGGCAAAAAATTATGCGGCATACCTTATAGACAAATATAATAGGGCCACTGCAAAAAACAGGATTTCGGCATTAAGCAGTTTTTATAACTATTTAGTGTGCAGCAATTCGTGCGAAGAAAACCCCTTTGCTGCAATACCGAAACCCAAGAGCGAAAAGAATTTGCCTGTGTTTATGACAGAAAGCCAAATTCCTCGCCTGCTAGACGCGCCCGAAGCGCTTTTGGCAAAGGGGCAAATTAGCGAAGACGACGCCGTGCGCGACAGAATTTGCCTTGAAGTTTTATATGGTTCGGGCTTGCGTATAAGCGAGTTATGCGCATTGAAATGGAGCGATTTAGATTTGACAAGCCCTGCAAGCATGCGAATTTTGGGCAAGGGCAATAAAATAAGAATTTGCGCCCTTACAAAGGCGGCTGTTGAATTGCTTGTGCTTTGGCGCAAAAATTACAGACCTACTTGCACTGCAAACGATTATGTCTTTTGCGACACGAAGGGAAATGCAATGTATCCGCGTCATTTGCAGCGCAATTTAAAAAAATATCTGCTTTGGGCAAATTTGCCCAGCAACATAACGCCGCACAAGCTAAGGCACTCGTTTGCAACGCACTTGGTAAACGCGGGTATGGACTTGCGCAGCCTGCAAAGTCTTTTGGGGCACGCAAGTTTGTCTACCACACAAATATACACACATATAGGCTTAAAGAAAATACGCACCGAATATAAGATGGCGCACCCCCACGGATAAAAATTTATGAAACACGATTTTTCTTGGATAGAAAAAAGAAACGCGGGCGTTTTTGCCCACATAAGCAGCTTGCCTTCGTTGCAGGGCATAGGCAACATTGGCTACAGCGCGCAAAACTTTTTGGAGTATCTTAAGCTTGCAAAGGTAAAGTATTGGCAGATATGTCCGCTTAGCCCAACATCTTACGGCGACAGCCCCTATCAGTCGTTTTCGGCGTATGCGGGCAATACATATTTTATAGATTTTAGACAGTTGGCGGCCGCTGGCGTTTTAGACTATGCCGACTTGCGCGAAATAGAGTCTTTGCCGCACGACTATTGCGATTACGGCGCGCTATATAAATTTATGCCGCCTCTTATTGCAAAGGCAGCCCATAACTTTTTTAGCAACAAAAACGCGGCAAAAGCCCTAAGTGATTGTTTCGACCAAACATACGAAAGCTTTTGCAAAAAAAACGCCTTTTGGCTAAACGACTACGCTTTGTTTGACGCTTTAAAAAAGGAGTTTTCGGGGGCATCTTGGACGCAGTGGCCTAAAGAATTTAAAAATTATAACTTAGCTAAAAAACAAAAACTTACAAAAACAGTAGTAGCTGCCCAAAACACGGCAAAATTTGCCCAATGGGTGTTCTTTTCGCAATACGCTAAAACCAAAAAAATTGCAAACGGCTACGGCATAGAAATTATAGGCGATATGCCCATTTTTGTAGCAAAAGACAGTGCCGACTTATGGGCAAACCCCGAAATATTCGATACTTGCAAAGACGGTTCGCTTAGGGTTGTAGCAGGGGTAGGCCCCGACTACTTTTCGCCCGAAGGCCAGCTTTGGGGCAACCCCCTATATGACTGGAAGAACGCCTACGATAAGTGCTTGGAATTCTGGAAGAAAAGAATTTCCAAAGCTTTGGAAATTTACGATGTTATTAGGCTAGACCACTTTAGGGCTTTTGCCGACTACTGGGCGGTAGAAGCTACAGCTAAAACCGCGCTAAATGGCAAGTGGCTAAAAGGCCCTGGCGTTAAGTTCTTTGATGTCATAAAGAAGGAATTTGAGCACGCAAAATTTATTGCCGAAGACTTGGGGTTATTAAGCCAGGCTGCCTGCGATTTGCGCGACGAGCTTAACATTCCCGCAATGGCGGTTTTGCAATTTGCGTTTGATTCGGACACAAACAATGCGTATTTGCCTTTCAATCAAAAACAAAACCTTGTATGCTATGTTGGCACGCACGACAACGACACTGCAACTTCTTGGTACGAAACGGCTTCGGAACGCGCAAAAGACTATTTTAGGCGATATTTTAGAACCGCCGCAAAAGACCCGAATTGGGATATGATATATGGGGCAATGTTTTCGCCTGCAAAGATTAGCATAATTATGTTGCAAGACATTCTCGGTTTGGGCGGCTTTGCCAGAATGAATACCCCGGGCAAGCCCTTCGGCAACTGGCAATGGCGCGTAAGTCAGCAACTTCTTGACAATTCAAAACATACGTCGCTAGGCTATTTTAGGTATTTGTGCGAAATATCGGGCAGGGCATTTGTCGCAACTAATTCGGCTAAAAAAGAGTTGTAATTTTCGATAAAGTGGTAGATTATCGAAGATAAAAAATGGAACAGGACTTTGACAGCAGCGAGCTGCGCGACGAACGCAAGCTTATGGGCATTGCGGCCTCGAATGGCATTGTTTTAGGCAACGTATTCTTCATCTCGCACGGAGACATAGAAGTTACCCACTATCAAATTTCCGATTCCGACATAGACAACGAAATTGCAAGGCTAAAGGCTGCCTTGGCAAAAACTCGCGAAGATGTGCTTGCAGTTAAAAACGAAATTGCGGGCCGCGTAGGCGAAACCGAAGCCAGCATATTCGACGCCCACCTTTTGGTTATAGAAGACGTTGCCTTAATAGACGAAACTATAAGGCTTTTGCGCGAAACGAAATACAATGTAGACTACTGCTACCAAATGGCGGTAAAAAAATTCATTGCCGCTTTCGGCGAAATAGACGACGCGTTTATACGCGAGCGCATTGCCGATATTGAAGACGTTTCGCGCAGGGTTATAAACAATTTGCTGGGCAAAGAAAATTCGGCAACATACAGGCTTAGCCACCCGAAAATTATAGCCAGTAGCGACTTTGCCCCCTCCGACTTTGCCTTGCTAGACAAGTCGAACATTTTGGGCATTGTAACCGAAAAAGGTTCGCAAACAAGCCACACGGCAATAATGGCAAGGTCTATGAAAGTTCCTTGCATAGTAGGGCTTTCGGGGCTAACCGAAAAGCTTGCCACAAACGACTTTGTTTTGGTAGACGGCTATAGCGGAACGCTTTTTATAAATCCTTTAAAGGAAACTACCGAGCGATACGCGCAGGTTGAAACTTCGCACAAGCAGATGGACGTTCTGCTTAGAACTTCGCTGCCTTCGCCAAACGAATTGAAAAGCGGCGAAAAGTTCGACATAGATTTAAACATTAGCGGCCTTGCCGATTTAGACGATTTTTCGGTTCAAAATTCAAGCGGAGTGGGCTTGTTTAGAACCGAAAACTATTTTATAAATTCGGGCAGCTTCCCCTCTGAAGAAGAGCAGTATAACGTATACAAGTCGGTTGTCGAAAAAATGGGCGGCAAACCCGTTATAATAAGAACGCTAGACTTGGGCGGCGACAAAAACTTTGCTCTTTTAAACCTTTCAAAAAAAGAGCAAAACCCCTTTATGGGCTACAGGGCAATACGCTTTTGTCTGGATCACGAAGACATTTTTATGAACCAGTTGCGCGCCTTGCTTAGGGCTTCGGCGCACGGTTCGCTAAAGATAATGTTCCCGATGATAAGCGCGCCTTCGGAGCTAAGAAAGGCAAAGCAGTTTTTGGAAGCCGCAAAGACCGAGCTTAGAACAAAGGGCTTGCCTTTCGACGAAAACGTGAAGGTTGGAATGATGATAGAAGTGCCTTCGGCAGCCATTATGGCGGATATTTTTGCCGAAATGTGCGACTTTATAAGCGTGGGTACAAACGACCTAACCCAATATATGTTTGCCGTAGACAGGGTAAACGACAAGGTTGCCTATTTATACGAGCCGGCAAGCCCCGCAATGGTTAGGGTGCTAGAGCACATTGCAAAGGCAGGTTCGGAAAAGTGCCCCGTTTCGGTTTGCGGCGAGCTGGCTTCAGACCCGATTTTTGCACCGCTTTTGATAGGCTTGGGCATTACGCATTTAAGTATGTCTTCTTCGGCAATACCCGAGGTAAAATTTTTGCTGCGCAAAATAACTCTTGCCGAGGCAAAAGAATTGGCGGCAAACCTTATGCAGATAAAAACGGCAAGGGGCGTTAGGGGTTCTTTGCGCGAGTTTTATTATATGAAAATGAAAGACTACCTAAAGTTGCCCTAGTTGTCTTTTTGAAAAAATTTTATTTTGGCGCGTACTTTTCTACGCGCCTTTTTTATTGCGAAACAAAAACCGAAAAATCTTTAACCAAAATTTCGTCGCCTTTTTTCATATAGGCTGCCGAAAGCTGAAAGCCAACTTTTGTTGCGCCTTTGGGGGCGGTTTCGGCAATTTCAAATTCGGCAAAGTCTTTAAATTTGCAAGGAGCGGGCAGCGAAACGTAGCTTCTTTTTAAGATTTTGTTGTTTTTGTCTAAAAAAAGGCAAAATAGCGACCACTGCGAGCCTACCTGCATTTTTGCCTTTGCCGAAATTTTAAAAAGGTAGCTTTTGTTTGGCTGGGCGTTTTCGTATCTAGAAATGCAAACCGATTCTGCCGCCGCAATCTGCAAAAATTTACCCACATTAAAGCGCATATCTTTGTAGACTTTGTAGCTTGCCAAAAATTCTTTGGGCATTGGCGAAAATGCGGTGTTGTTTGTATTTTTGTTTTCAAACGCGTAGTAAAAAAGGGGCTTTTTTATGGGGGCAATTTTTAGCGCGGCACTAAGTTTTTTGCTTTTTGTTTTTATTTCGCTTTCGGACAAAAACTCTTTTATTTTTTGCGCAAACGCCAAATACGAAATTGCAATTGGCCACGTTATTTGGGTTACTCCTTTGCAAATTTTGCCGTTCGACGAAATGTTTTGGTTTGCAGCTAAAACCCTTTGTTCGGCTTCTTCGCAAAGCTCTAAAAGTTTTAACGCCTCTTTTGCCGAAGTTTTGTCTTTAATTTTAATATTGCAAAGCTTTTGCTGTAGCTCGAATTTTTCTATCGAAGCTTTTGTAAATTCGAACGCCTTGGATAATTCGTAGACATTTAAAAACGCCTTGGGCGAATTGGGGGTATTTAGCGCGTTTTCAATGCAAAGCTGCATTTTTTGTAACGTGCCTGCGCCAAAAAGAGAAAGTGTGCTTTCCTTTAAATATGTTCCAAGCCAGCGAGGTTGTCTTTTTTGTGTTGCCCAAACATTTTGCGCTGTGTCGAAAAATTCAACAACAAACGGGGCGGCCTTGCCGTACTTAAATTCAAAAAACTCCCTTTTTATTTCGTTTAAATCGGCGTCTGCACAGTTTAGCTTTTGCAGCACCGCATAAATCTTAAAATTGTCGTACTCAAAAAACGGAGTGTATTCGCCAAAATATATTTTTGCTCCGTTTTTGTGCGCCTGTTCAATGCCTTCAAAAATATAGCTTTCTATATTGTGGGGGACGGCATAGCCTTTGCCAAAGCCGTAGTCGTATATGCCGAATGTATTTTTGCATTTTTTGCCCCATTCGGTTATTGCGGCAAAATCCTCGAGCTTGTAGTTCTTGTTAAAGTAGTTTTCCCTGTCGGTTGTAAATACCGGTATAAGGTTTTTTTCAAGCTCAAAGCTGGGCGGCTTTTCGCAAATTAGGTAGGCTAGGCAGCCCAAATATTTGTCGGGATTTTTTTGCGAAATAATTTTTGCCGCCTTGTTTGTAAAATAAAAAACTTCGCCGCTTTTATTTGGGGCATTCCTAAAAAAATGTTTTTCGGCACTTTGCGGGTAAAGGCTTTCGTCGAAATTCGCGTCGTCGCAAATCGAAAGCGAAAAATACCATTTGTCTGGATTTTCCAAAAAATATTTTTCGGCATAATTGGCGGCATGGTAGGCTACGGCGTCGCTTAAAAAGTTTGGGTTTTCAAAACGCAGGTTTTCGGGGTTGCACGCTGCTATGGTTGCCCTAAATTGCGGATTTGTTTTAAGCAGTTTTTTGGGGAATATGTTTTGCAGACTATGCCCAAAGCCGCCAAAGCTTGGGTTGTTGCCGTTTAGTTCTAAAAATAGCTTAAATTCGGGCGCGGGGTTTTCGGTATAAATTTGTATAGAGCCAAACGCCGGCGTAAATTCTATGTCGAAATTCTTTATGCTTTTTAGCTGCGGAATAACCCATTCGCTTGAGGTAGGTCCAAAAAACCTAAAGCCTATTTTTTGCAGAAAAAAGCCTACGGCGTTTGTCGCGTTTTTGTTTTCCAGATAAAGGATTTTTATTTCGTTGTCGCAAACAACAAAGCGGTAGGTGGGCTGCTTTTTAAAATTATTTTTTAAAGCGTCTTTAAATGTTGGCGAATTTTTGTTTTTGGCAAGTTGTATGTTTATTGCGTTTTTGCTTTTGCCTATTTTTGCCTTGTGCCCCAAAGTTTGTGCCGCAAATTCAAGTATTTCCTGCAGGGTTTTTGCCGCCGCCTTTTCGTGAATATCGGCTGTGTCGGCAGTGGTAATTTGCGCTGTAAACACGTTGTTTTTTACAAGGGCACAATCGGCAAATGCCGCCGAAAGCGACATAAACAACCCCATTGCCAAAAGCAGCGATTTCATTGCAGGCCGATTTTTAAATTCCCAAAGTTTGCGCGGTTAAAAGTAAAAAAATACGGCGCAATAACTGCGCCGTTTTTTAAACGCTATTGCAAAACGCCAATGCCTATGGTGTAGACATTAAAGCCAAGCTTTTTAAGGGCTTGCTTGTCTAGGCAGTTTCTGCCGTCGAACACCCAGGCGGGCGATGCCATTTGCTCTTTAACTTTTGCGTAGTCTAGCTTAGAAAATTCCTGCCAGTCGGTTAGAACCACAATTGCGTTGGCTCCCTTTGCGGCTTCGTATGGGGTTTTGCAAACCTTTATGTGGCAGTCGCCCTCGTTTGCGCCCAACGACGAGAATACTTTTTCGGGCTCAACTTTAGGGTCGTATACCGAAATATTTGCGCGTTCGTTTAAAAAATAGCGGCAAACGTCTATTGCGGGAGTTTCGCGAATGTCGTTTGTGTCGGCCTTAAATGCGTAGCCGAACACCGCAATTTTCTTTGTAGACATTGTGTTGAACAAGGCCTGGCATACGCCCTTTGCAAAGCGGTATTTTTGGTAGTTGTTCATGTCTACAACACTTTGCCAATATTGGGCTACTTTTGTAAGCCCATAATATTCGCAAAGATACGAAAGGTTTAGCACGTCTTTTTGAAAGCACGACCCGCCGAAGCCAACCGAACTTTTAAGGAAGTTTTTGCCTATTCTATGGTCTGCCCCAATTGCCGAGGCAACTTCGTATACGTTTGCCCCCGTAGCTTCGCAAAGCGCGCTAATAGAGTTTATAGAGCTTATTCTTTGCGCCAAAAATGCGTTTGCAGTAAGTTTGCTAAGCTCGCTAGACCAAAGATTTGTGGTTATTATCTTTTTGCGGTCTACCCAACGGGCGTATAAATCTACAACCGTGTTTACCGCCTTTAGGCCTTCGGGGGTATCTATGTCGCCGCCAATCAAAATTCTGTCGGGGTTGTTTAGATCGCTAATTGCGGTGCCTTCTGCCAAAAATTCGGGGTTCGAAACAATTTGGAAATCTTCGGGGTGTTCGGAATTTGCCAAAATAGATTTTATTGCCGCCGCAGTCTTTACGGGAACCGTTGCCTTTTCGACTATTATCTTTTTGCCTTTTGCGCACTTTGCAATTTGCATTGCGCAAGATTCTATATACGAGAGGTCGGCCGCCTTGTTTGCGCCTTCGCCGAAATTTTTTGTGGGGGTGTTAACCGCCATAAAAATTATGTCCGACGTTTCTATAGCTTCGCTTAGGTTTGTGGAAAAGAAGAGATTGCGGTTTCTTGTTTCCTTAACTACATCGTAAAGCCCAGGCTCGTATACGGGCAAATTTTCGGAATTCCACTGGTCTATTCTCGCCTGATTTATATCTACAACGCTAACGTGAATATCCGGACACTTTTGGGCAATAACGGCCATTGTGGGGCCGCCCACATAGCCTGCGCCTATGCAACAAATTTTCATACATCAAACAAAGCTAAATAGTTTAAATATCTTTTCAATGTTTTTTTTTGCGAACAAAGCCGTTTAAAACACAAAAAACGCCCGCATTTGCACGGGCGTTTTTGTTGCAACACTTTAATTACCAGCCAAAAATACCTTTGTCGGACTGCTTGGCAATCTGCTTTTGCCCCTGCCAAACTATGGTAGAATTGTAGTTAAGCTCTAAAAAGAAAACGTAGGTTACTTCGTTTGTGTCTTCGTCGGAGTCTCTTAGCTCTATGATTTTGCCCGACATAGTTATATCCGGCAAAATTTCGGCTCCGTTTAATTTGCGCTTGGCAAGCTCTTGTGAATATTGGTCGTCGCTTAAAACGCTTACTTTGCCGGAGTTTTGCAATGCAATTGTAATTTGCGTTGTAAGCAAGTCGGTGTCTATCATATCGCTTGTGCGGTTTGCCACGCGGCTAACTTTCATTTTTAGCGGCAAAGGCGCGTTTATTTTTGCAAAGGCATTCGAGGCAAGCATATTGTTTACAAGCTCGGCTGCAGCTGCGTTCCAGTCGGCCATATTTATTTTTTTTACGGTAATAACGCTTCTGGCTCCGCCCGATTCAACATAGCGCGCCTTTTCGCTTGCGCACGAGCAAAAAAATGCGGTCAGCAACAGTGCAGATAAAATTTTTAATGTTTTCATAATTTGTAGTGTTTATATTATATGGTTAATCGCGTACGTCGTTTAAGAGTTTCAGCGAAAAGTCGCAAACGTTCGGGTTCGACGAAACTGCATAAATATATTTTGTTTCTTTGCCTTCCAACGCTACTGTTTGCCACGGCGAGGAAGTGTCGTCTACAACCATCTTGTTTTTGTCTAGCCAGCAAAATCTATAGTTTATTGTTTTGTACCCGGTTGAAGTGTTTGTGATTTTTGCCTTAGCCTTAAAAAGCCCGCTTTCGGTTCTTAATGTGGTAATTTCGCAAACTTGTGCATACGAATCTAAAAAGGGATTGTGCACTATGCTTTTGTAGGTGCCGTCTTTAGATTTTTCTATTGTGTTTACAGTGTTGCAGGCGGTCAATATTGCGCTTAAGGCAAGCAAAGAAATTGTAAAAATTTTCATAGCTTAAAATTTTAGGACTGCTTTTTAATAATGCAAAATAAATTTCGCGCCATTTAAAACTCCATATTTCTTACATATACTTTCGAATTTGCCGAAGTTTTCCTTATAAAAACAATGTTGTTTTTTGTAAGGTTTAAGCGCAAAGGTGCGTTTTCTATTTCTATAACTGCGTTTTGCGGGGTTTCTATTTGGGCTATATAAACTTTTTTGGGCAGATTTGTCCACGTTCTAAGGTCGGCATTGTTTGTTGCGCTTTGGTAGATTGCCCCTCCTATGTCTACCAAAATTCCGTAGTCGCCAGAGGCTTTTTTTGCGAAATATTGCCCCGTAGATTTTGCCGCCGCCGAAAGCATTGTCCTTAAAATAACGTATGGCAAATTTTGCATAAATTCGTTCTCAATAATTTCGTCGAAATCGGCAATTTGTTCGAGATTTACTTTTTTTGAATTTGCAACAATGTTCAAATTTTCGCTATAGGAATTTTCTTTGCTTAGATATGGGAAATTTACAGAAACGTGCGGCAGGTTTTCGTCTATTAAAAACAGCGGCAAGTTTAGCCTAATTTGCCTTCTTTGCGGCGCACAGCCCGCTTCGTATACAATGTAGGTATGCTTTTTTGTGTCTGCATTTTTGCCCGCAAAAAGCGAGTTTGCGCGCGTTTCGGCGCTTGCCAAGCACCCAGCCAACGCTTTAGACTTAAAGCCGCTTTTTTCGAACGCAAGCCTGAAAAAGTCTGCAGCTCTGTTTGCGTTGTAGGTGTCGCAGCCCGCCGCTGTATGCACAATGCCCGCAACAAAATAGGCATATGGGTTTGCGTTTGTATTGGGCTTTATTGCCTTTATTTCGTTAAAATCTTTGCCGTAAATTCTTTTTAGCTGAGCTGCAATTTGCGGGTTTTCGAATGTGTAATCGCTAATGTTTTGGCTTTGCATTTGCGCGCCAAGCTGTGCGTTTTGCGCAGAGCTTTTTGCGTTTATTTGGCTTTGTATGTTTTCAAACCTTTTAATTTCTACTGCCGCCTTTTCGTATTCTTTAAGCTCTGCAAAGTTTAACGCCTGATATGCGCAAAGCATAATCTTGTCGTAGTTATAGCCCTTGTATGGCATATAGGCTTGGTTTACCAAAAAAGCAGTGCCTTCGTCCGAAAGAGATATTTCGGGCTGGCTTGAATAGTAGTCTATTTTTTTGTAGGCACTTTCAAATGCGTTTGTGCTTATGTCTAGTTTGTTTGCCGCGCGGGCTGCAGCCCCTAGCTGCAGATTGTATATAACCGCGTCTTTAGAATTTGCATATTCTTTTGCGGATTCTTCGCACAAAGCCGTAGCTTCGTTAAAATTGCCCTGCATAAAAAGGGCGTGCTGGCGCGCGTTGCTTTCGTTATAGGTTGCGCACCCCGAAAGCAGCGTTGCCGCCAAAAGCGATAATGTTGCTATTGCCCTTGTATACATATTTGCAGGTTAAACGGGCTTTAATGGTAAAATTTGCACTTTGGCTTTCAAGAAAATTTTGGCGGCACAAACCCGGTTGCGCCGCCAATGTAAGCATATTGTTTTTTTGCCTATTTGCTTTGCTCGAAAATGTCTTGCGCATTTTCAAGAGCGGATTTTTCTGGGGCTTTAAATTCCCACGAGCCGCCTAACGCGCGAATTAACTCTACTGCATTCCTATATTCTTTGCCGCGGTTTTCCAAAAGGGCAAGCTTTGCCGAAAGGGCTGCGGCATGCGATTGGCACGCCTGAAAGTAGTCTATAACTCCCGCTTCGTATTGGTCTTGCGTGATTTTGTCGGCTTTGTTGGCGGCATTGTATGCAAGCAAAAGCTGCTTAGACCTTTGTTTTGTGTGCGAGCTTTTTGCCAGCGCATTTTCGCATTCTTTTACGGCGTTTAACACTTTGCTTTTATAGTCTTGCAAGGCGGCTTGGTGCTTTGCCAAAGCTGCCCTTTTTTGCGCCTTAAGCTTGCCCGCCTGAAACAGCGGTATGTATATTTGCGGGCTTACCCCCCATGCAAACGAGCTTGTGTTTAACAGTTTCGAAAACGCGGTAGATTCCGTTCCAAGCGAGCTTGTAATTGAAATTGTCGGGAAAAACGCGGCGTTTGCAGCCCCTATGCGGCGGTTTGCGGCAAATACCATACGTTCGGCTGCGGCAATGTCGGCGCGGCGCTCGAGCAGCTTAGAGGGCACTTCTAATGGGATATCGGGCGGGTTGTTTTTTAGCGGGGCAACCTTAATTTTTATTGCCGAAGGCGTTTTGCCCAAGAGGGCTGCCATTGTGTTTTTGGCTATGTCAACGCTTTCCATTAACTGTGTAAGTTGCGCTGCAGTAGAAAACTGCAGGGCTTTTGCCCTTTCCAAATCTGCGGGGCTTGCGCTTTGCATTTCGCACCTGCTTGCCACAAATTTTGTTTGGCTTTCCCTAAGTTTTAGGGTGCTTTTTAAAACGGCAATTTCGCTTTGCATTTCGGCAATCGAAAAATACAAAGCCGCAACCTTCGTCTGCAGCGAAAGCAGGGCGTTTTCGTACTCCATTAAAGCCGATTGCGCTTCGGCTTTCGACGCCGCCAAAATGCTGCGTATTCTGCCGAACAAGTCGGCGTCCCAAGTTAGGGTTGCCCCCAATGCCCAGTCTTCGAAGGCATTGCCCAGCGGGCGCACAATAGAGTGGTCGCCAACTTCGTTTTTAAAATAGTAGGCGCTGCCCGAGGCATTCGGGTATAGATGGCTGCGCGTTATTGCGGCAGCTTCGGCCGCCTGCTGCACTTTGTAGTAAAGCGACATTATGTCGGGGTTGCCGTCTTTGCAGCTTTGCATATAGCCCGACAATACGGGGTCGTTAAAGACATCGTACCATTTGCCGCGGCTTACGGTATCCTGCGGGGTTGCGGTTTTCCATTGCCCCTTGTCGTGCGAAAATTTTTCGAAATTTAAAACTTCCT
>SAMEA104315426__coassemble_551_pt1 | contig 19843 bp, 12 predicted proteins | sample SAMEA104315426__metabat2_low_PE_002 | metagenome-assembled genome bin SAMEA104315426 (sample SAMEA104315426) | gut metagenome | biome: Monkey gut; feature: monkey-associated habitat; material: faeces | place: China | collected 2013
GTAAATGCCCCCGTGTAGAAGGGATAACCCTTATAGGTTATATCGCAAACTTCGGTTACGGGTTTTTGGTCGCAAATATATAGCGAATCTGCCTTTGCCCTTGTAACTGCGGGGGCGGGCAAGCCCATTTTCAACAATGTTTTGTCGAAGGGATTTTCGCCCGTAGCTTCGGCATTAACCGCAAAATTGCCTATTATATATACCGACTCTATTTCGGTACCATACCTCTTAAATGCGGGTTTAGCCAAGCCTCTTATGCCGCACTCGAATTTGTCGAATTCAAGTTCCAGCACATTGTCGCCTTCTACAACTTCTTTTGTTATGTTTACGGGCAACCATCTAAAGTCGCGCCAGAAATTTGCACCTTCGTACTTAACGGGAGTGCCGTTTACCCTTATTTCGGAGCAGCGCAAGGGGTTTTCTATTACAGCCGCCATTGGCAGACCTTTTTTAAGACCTTTTACCTTAAACGGATACCTTATTGTCAACTTGCCGTTGTAGCGAATTTGGTTTAAATAGTTTTGAATTTCTATTACAGGAACTGCATATTCGCCGCTTTCGCCCGCGTTGTTGGTTTCGTAAAAGGCGTAGTCTAGCGTAAGGCTGTTCCATTCGTTGGGGCCTGCCGCCAAAACCTTAAGCTCTTTTTGCGAAATAAGCGTTTCGGGCTTTTCTTTTTTGGCTTTTGGCGAATCTTTAGAGAGCATTATGAGCTTTGTCTGCACGCTTTGCAAATTAAGCGGCATTACAAAACTGCCCGATTTCCTTTCCGCAAAAAACTCGGTTATTTTGCCCGTTTTTATGTCCAGCTCTTTTATGCTGTTGTATACACCGCCGAACTTTGCCACGCCTTCGAACGCCGAATTTCTGTCGAGGTTGGCAATCAGTATAATTCTGGAGCCGTCGGACAAATCCCTTGCGTGCGACCACACCAAGTCTTTGTTGCCGCTTTTTGTTTCTATTGTAACTTCTCTTTCCAATACGGGAATAATTCTTTTCGACAATTCAAAAGCCTCCAATTTTTCGACGTTTTTCATCAACTCCATAATTCTGGGGTTTTCTTCGCCGTCTATCATAAGCGGGCATTCGTTGCCGGCAAACAAAAGCAAGCCGCCCGTTTTTTGGAATTTTTCAAGCATTTGCACTGTAGACATTCTTAACGTGCACGACGACGGAATTACCACAATAGAGTAGGTGCTTTGCCCTACCGATATTGTGCCTTTGCCCGCCGAACCGTCTTCGGCCATAATTTGTTCGCTTGCATAGTCGAAGCCTATGTTGTTTGCCAAAAGGTTGTCTGTTACCTGGTTTAAGCCGTCTTCGTAGGCTTTATATCTTTTATTCGTGCCCGCCCTATCCCAAACGGGGGCGTTGTTGTCGCAAGGTTGTATAAATTTTGCCCGAACCGACTCCATTGGGTGTATTACCAAAACTTTTGCGCAATATTTTCCCTGCGCCATTGCATAGCAAAGCCTTGCAAGGGGAATATCTAAAGTGCTGTTCAAGCCCCACCACGGCTGCTGATAGTATATGCTTTGCGGATAGTCTCTTTTGCGGCAGCCCGCCATAGTATATAAAGACAAATGCGGGTTTATTAAGTTTACGCCAAGCAAAACCTGCTCTACCGCAACCCATTTTCGGTCTTCAAAGCTTAGGGCAGCGCCTCCTATGCCGTACATTTCCGACAGCATTCTCTTTTTGCCGAATTGGTTTACAACACTTTGGCACTGCTTTGCCGCGGGTCTTTCGCCAATTTGTCTTAAAAGGTGGTCTATGCCGGGAATTTGGTTGTGCCTGTAATAGGGCATAACGTCGCCCATAGCCAACTGGCTGCCCGAAAGCGGAAACTCCTGCATAAAGTGCCCCGTAAGCGAAATGTTGTGCTGCCCGCACCAATCGGCAATCTGTTTGGGATACGCTTCTTCGAACATCTTGTTCAGGGTTCTGTAGTACTTTACCCTAAAGCTTTCGGCTCCCTTTGTGTCGGTAAACAGTTTGTAGAAATGGGGAATAGGGTCGAAACCGTATTCGTTTTTAAAAGTTTCTACCAAATTAGACGAATAGGCAATGCCGCCGCCTATTGTTGCGCTGCGGTCCGACATACTCGGTTCGTCGGTAAATTCGGCAACTATAACCTTGCCGTAGTATTCGGAATACCTTTTATAATAGCTTTCGTAGGCGTCGGTTATAAATTTGCCAACGGCAGCCTTGTTCATTGTATCAATATAGGTTGCCCCGTTGTAGCGGGCGTTGCCCATGGGGGCTATATATTTATATACCTGAATGCCGTCGTGCGGTTCGCCAATAGGCTCGCAGTGTTTGGGCACTCTTTCGCCGACTTTTCGCGCCACCAAAGATTTTTGGCGGTAGTCTTCGTTTGCCGCGGGAACGGTGCCGCCGCTATATCCGCTCGGCCAGCCGTCTTCGTCGTATAGCCAAACTTTTAGCCCCGTTTCAACACAGGCGTCTATTGCCGCGCTTACGCCCTTAAACCAGTCGTCAGAAAGATATTCGGTAATAAGCCCTTCGCGGCTATGCACAAAGGCGCCACCCCAACCGCCGCGCTTAATTTCGTTTACCTGACGCTTAATTTCGTCGGGTTGCATAATTTCGTTCCAGCTCCAAAAGGGAACTGCCTTAAATTCTACCGGAACATCGGAAAAAGCCTTTTCGTTAAAAGGCTGGGCTTCTTCGGCGGCAAGTTGCTGCCCCGACACAAACGCCCCAACGAAGGCTGCAACTGCAAAAAATTTATTGGTAAATGTGGTTTTCATATATAAATTGTTTAATATCTTAACAAGAATACAGTTATTTTGCCAAAAGCGTCAAGATATAAAAGTTTGCCAACTTTGATATTTTCGGGCAAAACACGCCCTTTTGGTATTTTTTGAAAAATTCGACAAATCTGTAGGCTTTTATATTTATTGCATAAAATTTATTAGTAAACTTGACTTTGGGCAAAATAAGTTCAGAAATGTAGCCTTAATATGCCAAAACGCACAGATATTAAGTCTATTTTAATAGTAGGTTCGGGCCCTATAGTTATAGGCCAGGCCTGCGAATTTGATTACTCGGGAAGCCAAGCCTGCAAAGCACTAAGAGAGGAAGGCTACAAGGTTATATTGGTAAATTCCAATCCCGCCACGATTATGACCGACCCGCAAATGGCCGATGTTACATACATAGAGCCGCTTGTACCGGAAATTCTCGAAAAGATTATTGCGAAAGAGCGTCCCGACGCCCTATTGCCCACACTTGGCGGCCAAACAGGCTTAAATTTGTCGCTAAAGCTGCACCAGCTGGGCATTTTAAAGAAATATAATGTAGAGCTTATCGGTGCCGACGCCGAAGCAATCGAAAAGGGTGAAGACCGCGAAAAGTTCCGCGAAGCCATGATAAAAATCGGCTTGGACGTCCCCCTAAGCAAGGTTGTGCACTCGCTAAAAGAAGCTCTTGAATGGGCCGACTCGCACAAGAAATACCCCCTAATTATCAGACCCAGCTTTACATTGGGCGGCACGGGCGGCGGCATTGCCTACAATAGAGACGAGTTCGAAAGAATGGCAGCCTTCGGCCTAAGCGCATCTCCCGCAAACGAAATTTTGGTTGAAGAATCGCTTTTGGGCTGGAAAGAGCTTGAAATGGAAGTTATGCGCGACTGCAAAGACCAGTGCATAGCAATCTGCTCTATCGAAAACTTCGACCCCATGGGCGTACACACGGGCGACTCTATAACAATTGCCCCGGCGTTAACGCTCACAAACAAAGAATACCAGCTTATGCGCGACGCCTCGTTTGCCGTAATAAGGGAAATTGGAGTAAAGACGGGCGGCTCGAACATTCAGTTTGCGCTTAACCCCAAAGACGGGCGAATGATTATCATAGAAATGAACCCCCGTGTTTCGCGCTCTTCGGCTTTGGCTTCGAAGGCAACGGGCTTCCCCATTGCAAAGTTTGCCGCAAAATTGGCGGTTGGCTATTCTTTAGACGAATTAAGAAACGACATTACAAAGGAAACCCCCGCAAGCTTTGAACCCGCAATAGACTATGTTGTGGCAAAAGTTCCGCGCTTTGCGTTCGAAAAATTTGCGGGCGCCGACAACACCCTTACAAGCTCGATGAAGAGCGTAGGCGAAGTTATGTCGATTGGCCGCAGCTTTAAAGAATGCTTGCAAAAGGCGTTGCGCTCGCTGGAAATTGGTGCGCGCGGCCTGGGCGGCGGCGGCAAATTTGGCGGCAACGAAATTACCGATATGTCGGTAATAAGCAAAGGCCTTGTAAGGCCTACAGCCGAAAGAATTTTCTATATGCGCTACGCCATTTTGGCTGGCATGACAAACGAGCAAATTAGCGACCTTACAAAAATAGACCCCTGGTTTGTACGCGAAGTTGAAGGCATTGTTCGCATAGAGCAAACTTTGGCAAAAGAAGGCCTTTTGGGCCTTAACAAAGACCTTTTGGAAAAGGCGAAAAAAGCGGGCTTTACCGATTTGCAGATTGCCACAATTTGCAACACGAAAATCAGAAACATTAAAAAGTTGCGCGAAGATTTCGGCATAAACACTGTATACCGCCTGGTAGACACCTGCGCCGCCGAATTCGAAGCATTTACCCCCTACTACTATTCTTCGTACGGGGTAGAAAACGAGCTTAAGCCCAGCAACAAAAAGAAGATTATGATTATAGGCGGCGGCCCCAACAGAATAGGCCAGGGCATAGAGTTCGACTACTGTTGCGTGCATGCGTCTTTTGCGCTTAGAGAAGCCGGCTACGAAACCATAATGGTAAATTCCAATCCCGAAACGGTTTCGACCGACTACGACACTTCCGACAAGCTTTTCTTTGAACCGCTAACGCTTGAAGACGTGCTTGAAGTTTACAAACAAAACAAGTGCGACGGCGCAATAGTTCAGTTCGGCGGGCAAACTCCGCTAAACTTGGCGGCGGAATTGCAGGAAAACGGCGTAAATATAATAGGAACTTCGCCAGAATCTATAGACGCCGCCGAAGACCGCGAAATTTTCAAACACATAATAGAAAAGCTGCACTTAAGACAGCCCGTAAACGCAACAGCAACCACCCCCGAAGAAGCCTACAAGCTTGCGGGGCAAATAGGCTTCCCGATATTGCTAAGGCCTTCGTTCGTATTGGGCGGCAGAGGTATGTTTATAGTATACGGAATGGACGACATGAAGAAGGTTATAAGAGACGCCTTCGAAGCCGCTCCCGGCAAACCCGTATTGCTCGACAAATTCCTTGAAGACGCCATAGAGCTTGACGTAGACGCAATTTCCGACGGCGAAACAACCGTTATTGGCGGCATGCTAGAGCATATCGAATATGCAGGCGTGCATTCGGGCGACGCTGCAATGGTATTGCCCCCGCACACCCTTTCGGAAAACGTGCTAAACGAAGTGCGCAAGGCAACCTACGACTTGGCAAAAGAGCTTAAAGTTATAGGGTTAATGAACATTCAGTTTGCAATCAAAAAGGGCGAAGTTTACATCTTGGAAGTAAACCCCAGAGCTTCGAGAACGGTTCCGTTTACATCGAAGGCAATAGGAGTGCCCCTGGCAAAGATTGCAGCGCGCGTAATGGCGGGCGAAAAGCTGAAAGACTTGGGCTTTACAAAGGAAGTGAAAATCCCCTACATAGCCGTAAAGGAAAGCGTATTTCCCTTTGTGCGCTTTAGCGGAGCAACCATTATGCTAAGTCCCGAAATGAGGTCTACTGGCGAAGTTATGGGCCTAGACAAAGACCTGGGAACTGCATTTGCAAAGAGCCAAATTGCAGCGCAACCGGGCTTGCCCAGTTCCGGCAACGTGTTCTTGTCGGTAAAAGACCACGACAAGGAAATGGCAGTTGAAATCGCAAAATCGCTAGATAAATTGGGCTTTAAGATCTTCTCGACGGCAGGCACCGCCAAACTTTTGGCAGACAACGGCATTCCCGTAACGAGAACCTACAAGCTTAACGAAGGGGCGCGTCCGAATGTTATAGATATGATTAAGAACGACGAAATGTCGCTTATAATCAATACGCCTTCGGGAATGTATCCTTTGCTAGACGAAAACCTTATTAGGCAGGAAGCCCTTTTAAAGAAGGTTTGCATTATAACCACAATGATGGGAGCCTACGCCGCAATTAAGGGCATAGAAGCTATGCGAAGCAAAGACCTAAGCGTAAAATCGCTTCAGGAATATATGGAACAGTTAAAGAAATAAGACCATGAACGACGCAGTATTGGCATTTGAAGACGGTAGCGTTTTTAGAGGCAAGGCCTTTGGCGCAAGAAAAACAACTTTGGGCGAAGCCATTTTCAACACATCGGAAATGGGCTATCAGGAATTGCTGACCGACCCGAGCAACTACAAGCTTATTCTTACAATGACATTTGTGGAAATAGGCTGCTACGGCATTAACGAAGAAGACGTTGAAAGCGACTCCGTTAAAGTTTCGGGTCTTGTAGTTGCACAGGAATGCGAAACCCCCAGCAACTGGCGCAGCCAAATGTCGCTCGACGAATATCTTAAAAAGAACGATGTTCCCGGCATTGGCGGCATAGACACGCGCGCAATCACAAAAAAGCTTAGGGTTGGCGGCGCGCTAAAGGCGTGTTTGTCTACCGAAGGCATTTCCGACAAAGAGGCGGTAGAGCTTGCCAGAGGTTGGCAGGGCATTGCGGGTGTAGACTATATCAAGGAAATCACCTGCAAAAAACCCTATTATTTCGATACCAAAAAAATCAATATCGAGCCTTTCCAGCTTGGCGGCGTACATATCAACAAAAAGCCCCGCAAGGAAAAGCTGTTTAAGTGCGCGGCCGTAGACTACGGCGCAAAGCTTTCAATCTTAAAAAGCTTGGCATATAGCGGCTTCGACGTAACGGTATTCCCCGCAACTGCAAGCGCCGAAGAAATTATGGAATTTGGCCCCGAATGTCTGTTCCTTTCGAACGGCCCGGGAGACCCTTCGGTTACAACCTACGCGCACAAAACCGTTGCAAAGCTTATACAGCACTACCCGACTTTCGGCGTATGCTTTGGGCACCAGGTTATAACGCACGCAATAGGCGCAAAAACCTACAAGCTTAAGTTTGGCCACCACGGCGGCAACCACCCCGTAAAGAATCTCGACACTGGCAAGATTAACATCACTTCGCAAAACCACGGTTTTGCGGCCGATGCAAAGTCTATCGAAAACGCGGGAGCCGTTGTAAACGAAATCAACCTAAACGACCATACCGTAGAGGGCTTGCGCCACAAAGACCTGCCCTTGTTCTCGGTGCAATACCACCCCGAATCGGCACCCGGCCCCACAGACGCCTCGTACGTTTTCGACAATTTTTACGATATGGTGAAAAAAACTCTTGACAAGTAGCAAAAAAAGTAAATTTCTTTGTAAATACAAAATGAAAATCGCGTTTACAAACAACAATTGGTGGCGTTGGTCGGCTAAAATATTAGGCGGCTGGCTATCCTATTGTTAAAACGCAAAAGCGTTTGGGTTTACAAAAAATAGAACCAAAAAAAGAGGATAAGGCTAACCGCCCTATCCTCTTTTTTTTGCAAAACATACCCTAATTAAAAAATTTAAAAACAAACCAAATTTAAAAATAAAGAAAGAATAAAAAAATGGACAGCAACTACAAGGTAGACAACAACGGTTATTACGGCGAATTCGGCGGAGCATACATTCCCGAAATCTTGCGCAAAAATGTGGAGCAACTGCAAGAAGCCTTCTTTTCGGCGATGAAAGACAAAAGCTTTTTGGACGAGTTTTACGCCCTTTTGCGCGACTATGTGGGAAGACCCAGCCCCCTATATTTCGCAAAAAAGCTCAGCGAAAAATACGGAGCAAAAATATATCTTAAAAGAGAAGACTTAAACCACACCGGCTCGCACAAAATAAACAACGCCATAGGTCAAATACTTTTGGCAAAAAGAATGGGCAAAACCAGAATTTTGGCCGAAACGGGCGCAGGGCAACACGGGGTTGCCACGGCAACCGCCTGCGCGCTTATGGGGCTAGACTGCACCGTATTTATGGGCGAAACCGACATTAAGCGCCAAAAGGCCAATGTAGAAAAAATGCAAATGCTGGGAGCAAAAGTATATTCGGTTACAAGCGGCAACAAAACCCTTAAAGACGCCACAAACGAGGCAATAAGATACTGGTGCTGCAACCCCGACACCTACTACCTTATAGGCTCGGTTGTAGGCCCGCACCCCTACCCCGAACTTGTAGCGAAGTTCCAGTCGGTTATAAGCGAAGAGATAAAAAAGCAGCTTCTCGAAAAAGAGGGGCGCGACTACCCCGACTATGTAATAGCCTGCGTAGGCGGCGGCAGCAACGCGGCGGGGGCTTTCTACAACTTTTTAGACAACCCAAAAGTTAAGCTTATAGCAGCCGAAGCCGGCGGTATGGGCGTAGAAACCGGCAAAAGCGCGGCCACTTTGGCATTGGGCAGCCTGGGCGTTTTGCACGGCTCTAAAAGCATTGTAATTCAAGACAAAAATGGACAGGTAATAGAGCCCTATTCCATTTCGGCAGGACTAGACTACCCCGGCATTGGCCCGCTTCACGCATATTTGGCAAAGGAAAAGAAAATGACGCCTTGCGCCGTAAACGACGACGAAGCCTTGCAGGCCGCCTATTTGGCGACATTAAAAGAGGGTATTATTCCCGCGCTCGAATCGGCGCACGCCCTTGCAATGCTCGAAAAGATTGCATTTAAGCCCACCGATATTGTTGTTGTAAACGTATCAGGCCGCGGCGACAAGGATATGCCTACCTACTTGGCAAATAGAAAGGTTGTTAAATAAAATGGTAAAACTTACCCAAATTGTACGCAAGGTTGCGGGCGACTTGCAAACGCCCGTGGGGCTATATCTAAAAATCAGGGACATCGGCGAAAAGTCGGCATTGCTCGAAAGCTCGGATTTTCACACGCAAAACAACAGCTATTCTTTTGTGTGCGCAAAGCCCATTGGCCACTTTAAGCTCGACAAAAACGTATGCGAAACGGCGTATCCTAACGGCGAAACCGTGCGCGAAACAGTGCATGGCGAAACGCCCGCGGTATCGCTGCTAAAAAAATATTTGGCAAACTACCAATTTGAAGGCGGCAACCCCCTGCCGTCTAACGGGTTTTTCGGCTACACTTCGTACGACTGCGCCGAACATTTCGACGCCGTAAAATTCGCCAAGCGCGCCCCCAACGAAAAAGACGCGCCCGAAATGTACTATGTTTTATACCGCTTTACCGTTTCGCTAAACCATTTTAACAACGAGCTTGTTGTTGTAGAAAACCTGCCCGAAGGCGAAGCCTCGCAAATGGACGAATTTTTGGCGGTTATCCACAACAACAGTTTTGCCGAATATTCGTTTGAAAGAGTGGGCTCTCCCAACTACGAAACTTCGGGCGAAAAGTTTAAACAAAATGTTGCCGAAGCAATAAAAAGAATAAAGCTTGGCGACATTTTCCAGATAGTAATTTCTCGCGGGTTTAACACGCGCTTTAAGGGCGACGACTTTAAAGTATACCGCGCATTGCGCCGCATAAACCCTTCACCGTACCTCTTTTATTTCGACTTCGGCGATTTTAGAATTTTCGGGTCTTCGCCCGAAACGCATCTAAAAATTGTGGGAGATACCGCCAGCATAGACCCCATTGCGGGCACGTTTAAAAGAACGGGCAACGACGAAAAAGACTCGCTATTGGCAGCCGCCCTTTTAAAAGACCCCAAAGAAAATTCGGAGCACACAATGCTTGTAGACTTGGCGCGCAACGACCTTTCGCGCAGCTGCCTGCACACAAAGGTTGAATTTTTAAAGCAAATTCAATACTACTCGCACCTAATACATATGGTTTCGAGAGTATCGGCAAAAGTGCCAAGCCCCGACAAAAAGCTAGACGTTCTCGCCGACGCCTTCCCCGCCGGCACGCTAAGCGGCGCGCCAAAAATAAAGGCTATGCAGATTATAGACGAGCTTGAAGACGACAGGCGTTCGGTATACGGCGGCTGCATTGGTTTTATAGGCTTTAACGGCGATTTAAACCAGGCAATAACCATAAGGACATTCTTCAGCAAAAACAACACGCTATACTTTAAGGCGGGCGCGGGCATTGTTGTAGACAGCAAACCCGAAAACGAATTGCAGGAAATAAACAATAAACTTGGAGCTTTAATGGCGGCTCTCGATAAAGCTTCGGAGGAATAGCAAAATGAAAACCCTTTTGTTCGACAACTACGACTCTTTTACATACAACATTGCAAACGCTCTTAGGGAGCTTGGCATAGAAAACCTAAGCGTTGTGCGAAACGACAAAATATCGGTCGAAGAAATGAAAAAGTTCGACAAGATAATATTTTCGCCCGGCCCCGGAATCCCCAAAGACGCGGGCGTTATGGAAAGCGCAATAAAAGAGCTTGCCCCCACAAAAACAATCTTGGGCGTATGCTTAGGCCACCAGGCAATAGGCGAAGTTTTCGGCGCAAAGCTCGAAAACCTAAGCCGCCCATTTCACGCCGTGCAGTCGCAAATGAAAATCGTTAAAACAAACCCCTTGTTTAACGGCCTAAGCGACGGCTTTTTGGCGGGGCGCTACCATTCGTGGGTAGTTTCAAAAGAAAACTTCCCCGACTGCCTCGAAATTAGCGCGGTTGAAGAGAACGGGCAAATTATGGCGTTGCGCCACAAAGAATACAACGTATTCGGACTGCAATTCCACCCCGAGTCTATCCTTACCCCCGAAGGCTCTAAGATATTGGACAACTTTTTAAAGCTTTAAAAAAAATGAAGGCTATTTTAACAAAACTTTTTTCGGGAAAAACGCTAAGTTTCGACGAAGCAAAAAACGTAATGCTGGGCGTTTCCACCCACGGCTACAACAACGCGCAGCTGGCGGCGTTTATGTCGGTTTTCCTTATGCGCGCCATTGCCCCGCAAGAGCTTTCGGGCTTTTCGGCGGCAATACGCGAAACGCAAACCAAGCTTAACATAAACGCCGACAACGCAGTAGACATTGTAGGCACGGGCGGCGACGGCAAAGACACTTTCAATATCTCCACGCTTTCGTGCTTCGTTTTGGCGGGGGCTTCTTACAAGGTTGTAAAGCACGGCAACTACGGCGCAAGCTCGGCAAGCGGAGCTTCGAACGCGCTTGAAAACTGCGGAGCTAAATTCACAAACAACCCCGACATTCTGCAACGCTCTTTAGACGAATCGAATATGCTTTATATGCACGCGCCCCTTTTCAATTCGGCGTTAAAGGTTGTTGCCTCTGCAAGAAAAGAGCTTGGGGTAAGAACATTCTTTAACTTGTTGGGGCCCTTGCTAAACCCGCTTAAGCCCAAAAATATGCTGCTTGGCGTGTACAGCCTAAAGCTTGTAAGGCTCTATAAATACATACTCGAAAACACGGTTGAAAACTACGCCATTGTGCACTCGCTAGACGGCTACGACGAAATTTCGCTTACGGGCAAATTCAAAATTGCGTCGTCTAAAAACGAGGGCATTTTTACACCCGAAGACTTGGGGCTGCCCCGCTGCAAACAAAGCGATTTGGGTTGCCAAAGCAACGCGCAAATTGCAAAGGAAATTTTTATAGACGTTTTAAACTGCAATGCAACCCCGCAGCAGGAAAACTGCGTTTTGGCAAATTCGGCGGCCGCAATAGGCATACTCGAAAAAAACAAAAGCTTTGCAGAGTGCCTTGAAATTGCGCGCGAAAGCCTGCGCGGCAAAAAGGCGTTGGCGTGCTTTAAAAAATATTTGGAGATAAACAAATGAGTATTCTCGAAACTATTCTGGAAAACAAAAAAGCCGAAGTTGCAGCCGACAAAAAAAGCGTGGCAATTTCCGACTTTGGCGGTTTTGAATATTTTTCGAGAAAGTGCATTTCGCCGAAGGCAGCTTTCCTAAAAAACAAAACTTCGCTTATTTGCGAGTTTAAGCGCAAGTCTCCCTCGAAGGGCGACATTGCACCGAACGCCTCTCCCGAAACACAGATTCCGCAATATATAAAAGGCGGGGCAAGCGCCCTTTCGGTGCTTACCGACAATGTGTTTTTTGGAGGCTCTGCAAACGACCTGCTTTGCGCCAGAAAGCTCGCAAACATTCCAATTTTGCGCAAAGACTTTGTTGTAGACGAATACCAAATTTATCAGGCAAAGGCACTGGGTGCCGATTTTGTTCTGCTAATAGCGGCAGCCCTAAGCAAAACGCAGTGCAAAGACTACGCCGACATTGCCCACGGCTTGGGAATGGAGGTTTTAACCGAGTTGCACGACGTTTCGGAGATTGAAAAGCTGCCCGAGTCTTCCGATTTGGCGGGCGTAAACAACCGCAACTTGGCAAACTTTAAGTGCTCGTTTCAAAGCGCAAAAGATTTGGCAAACCTTATAGGCAAAAACTTTGTTAAGGTTGCCGAAAGCTCTATAAAAACGCCCGAAGACATACACGAGCTAAAGAATATGGGCTTTTCGGCGTTCCTTATAGGCGAAACCCTTATGCGCAGCGACAATCCCGCGGCAACAATCGAGGAATTTTTTAAGGAATGAAAATTAAAATTTGCGGAATGAAAAACGCCGAAAACGTCGAGGAAATATCGACGCTTTGCCCCGATATGCTCGGCTTTATCTTTTACGAAAAGTCGCCCCGCAACGCGTTTGGCCTTAATATGGATTTTATAAAAAATTTTAAGGCGGCGCAAAAAGTAGGCGTTTTTGTAAACGAATCTATGGAAAATATCCGCAAAATTTGCACGGAAAGAGACATAAAAACCGTACAGCTTCACGGCAGCGAAAGCCCCGAGTTCTGCAACAAGGCAAAGGCATTGGGCTTTGTTGTAATAAAGGCGTTTCAAATTTACGACAAGGGCGATTTCGAAAAAATCGCCGACTACACTTCGGTTTGCGACTATGCTTTGCTCGATACCAAGTGCAGCTCCTACGGCGGTAGCGGGCAAAAATTCGGCTGGGATTTGCTTGACGAATACCGATGGCAACTGCCCTTTATTTTAAGTGGCGGCATTTGCGAAAACGATGCAAAAACCATTTTAAAAATAAAAAACAAAATGCTTTTCGGCATAGATTTAAACAGCCGCTTCGAAAACGAACAGAAACTAAAAGACTGCAACAAACTGAAAAAATTTATAAAAGAAATTAGAGGATAAAAAAATGAATAAACTAAACGAACTGCTTGCAAAAAAAGACAAGAACCTGCTTTCGGTATATTTTACCGCGGGCTACCCGAACCTAAACGACACAACAAAGATTATTGAGGCTCTCGATAAAAACGGCGTAGACCTTATAGAAATAGGCCTGCCGTTTTCAGACCCCATTGCCGACGGACAAACCATTCAGGAAAGCTCGCATTTGGCTTTAGTAAACGGAATGACAACCCAGCTTATGTTCGAGCAGCTAAAAACGCTAAAGAACACAAATGCGGTTTTGATTTTAATGACCTACCTAAACTTGGTTGTGCACTACGGCTTTGAAAACACGTTGAAGATGTGCAAAGAGTGCAACATTTCGGCGATGATTTTGCCCGACTTGCCGCTTGAAGAATACGAGCGCGACTATAAAGCCCTTTGCGAAAAATACGGCATAAAAATTGTTATGCTAATTAGCCCCGAAAGCTCCGACGAAAGGATAAGGGCAATAGACAACGCAACCGATTCGTTTATCTATATGGTTTCTAGCGCGTCGGTAACGGGCACAAAAGACGATTTCGACGAAAAGCAGTGTGCGTATTTTAAACGCATTAGCGATATGAACCTGAAAAACAAACGCCTTATAGGCTTCGGCATTTCGAACAAAAAGACAAAGGACAAGGCAAACAAATATTCTTCGGGCGTTATCATAGGCAGCGCCTTTATCAAGGCTTTGGCACAAGAGCCGAACAACCCCGAAAAGGCGGTAAAGCTGTTCCTTGAAAAGCTGGAAAAGTAAAATCGTTTAAGGCGAAATTTTGCCTCGGCAAACAAGCCAAATGTGCGGGCAACACCGCTTTTTATAAAAAATTGCGATACACGGCAAAAAAAGCTTGTATCGCAATTTTTTTCGATTAACCTATAAATCGTTTAATACTTGATAATAACATTATGGCTAATTTTATAGAAACACAAATAGACGAACTGCGCGCCGTTTTGGAAAGCGCAAAAGCACTTGCCCCCGAAATCGAAAGGGCGGCTTTGTATGCAAGCGAATGCATAAATAACGGCGGCACAATATTTTCGTGCGGCAACGGCGGCAGCGCGGCCGACGCCATGCACCTGGCAGAAGAGCTTTCGGGCAGATACAAGAACAACCGCAAGGCGCTTCGCGGCCTGGCTTTGAATGCAGACCCTACCGCAATAACCTGCATTGCAAACGACTTCGGCTACGACAATCTTTTTTCGCGCCAGCTTGAAGCTTTCGGCAAAGAGGGCGACTTGCTTGTTTTGTTCAGCTCTAGCGGCAATTCAAAAAACCAGCTTAACGCCATAGAGCAGGCAAAACAAATGGGGGTTAAAACCTTTTTAGTTACGGGCAAAAGCGGCGGCATTTGCAAGGGCAAAGCCGACTTCGAAATTGTTGTGCCCTCTAACACAGGCGCAAGAGTGCAGGAAGTGCACACAATGGTTCTGCACATTCTAATTGAATATATCGAAAAGAATTTGAAATAACAACGAGAGGAAAATTATATATGAAATTAAAAACAACTGCATTGTTTGCTTCGGCAATTATTGCCGCGGCAGGCTGCTTTGGGGTGGAAAATCCCTCGCAATACGTTAAGCCCTTTGTGGGAACCGCCTATGTAGGCCACACATTCCCCGGGCCTACAATGCCATTCGGTTTGGTTCAGCCCGGCCCCGAAACGGGCCAATATAGCTGGAAATACTGCAGCGGCTATAATTACGACGACAAAACCATAATCTCTTTCGGTCAAACGCACATGAACGGCACGGGCTGCCCCGACTTTGGCGACGTAGCCTTTATGCCCTTTGTGGGCGACCCCGTTAAAAAGTCGTATAAAAGCGCGTTCGACAAAAAGAACGAAAGCTCGGAAATAGGGCTATACAAAGTATACCTAGACGACGCAAAAGCCGAGGTAAAAATTACCGCAACCGAACGCGTTGCCTTCTACGAAATTAAGTTCGACGAAGACAACGGGGGGCTTTTCTTTAACTTCCAAAGCGGTATGGGCGGCAACCCTGCGCGCCGCGTGTTGGAATGCTCTATCGACACTGAAACCGTAAAGCCCACAACGCTTTTCGGCGAAATTTCGGCATTGCTTAACGACAATGCACCCAATGCAATTTCGGGCTATGTAAGAACTGCCGGCTTTACAAACCGCAAAGTTTATTTTTACGTTGTTTTCGACAAGCCCATCTTAAAGCTTACCCAAGTAAAGATGGGGGCGCCAACCGAAAAAGGCCCCAAATGGGCTTTGCAATTCGGATTAAAGAAAGGCGAAACGCTTAAGGTTAAAGTTGCAATGTCTACCGCCTCTAAAGAGGGCGCAAAGCTTAATATGAAAAGCGAGCTAGACGGCTGGAACTTTAAGCAAACCGTTGCAAACAACAAGGCAAAGTGGAACAAAATTTTGGGCTTAATAGACGCCAAAGGCGACGAAGCTTCGCTAGAAAACTTCTACACAAGCATGTATCACTTGTTTGTGCAACCCAACAATTTGTGCGATGTAGACGGCTCCTATACGGCAACAAACGGCCAAGTTAAAAAGTCGCCCACAAAAAGCTATCATAGCTCGTGGAGCTTGTGGGACACCTACAGGGCAGCCCACCCCCTCTACACAATCTTAACCCCCGAAAAGGTAGACTTGTTTGTAAACGACATGCTTGCCCACTACGAAACAAAAGGGTACTTGCCGGTCAACGTATATTGGGGCTTTGAAACGCATTGCATGATAGGCAACCACGCAATAAGCGTAATAGGCGAAGCGATAGTTAAGGGCTTTAACGGTTTCGACCGCCAAAAGGCGTTAGACGCAATGGTAGTTTCCTCTACCGTTCCCCACAAAAAGTCGCCGTGGGTAGACTACGAAAAATGCGGCTATTTCCCATTCGACGTGATGAAAACCGAATCGGTTTCGTCTACAATGGAGGCAACCTATAACGACGCCTGCGTTGCGGCTTCCGCAAAGGTTTTGGGCAACAAGTTTATAGAAGAGCACTTTACAAAACGCGCAAACTTCTACAAAAATCTGTTCGACCCTACCACAAAATTTATGCGCGGCCGCGACAGCAAGGGCAACTGGAGAGAACCCTTTAGCCCCTTCCAATTCTCGCATGCCGAAACCTTTGGCGGCGACTACACCGAAGGCAGCGCATGGCAGTATACCTGGCACGTTCAGCACGACCCAATGGGGCTTATAAAGCTTTTCGGCTCGAACGAAGCGTTTTGCGAAAGGCTTAACCACCTTTTTGTTGCCGAAGACAGCAACAAGGGTGCACGCAAAAGCGCCGACATTACGGGCTTAATCGGCCAATACGTTCACGGCAACGAGCCCAGCCACCACATTGTATACCTCTTTGCCTTGGCAGACCAACCCCGCAGAACGGCTGAATTGGTAAGAGAAGTTTTCGATAAATTCTACCTAAACAAGCCCGACGGCCTTTGCGGCAACGACGACTGCGGTCAAATGAGCGCATGGTACATATTCTCGGCAATGGGTTTCTACCCCGTAAGCCCCATTTCGGCGGAATATGTTTTGGGTGCACCCCAGCTTGAAAAGGCGGTTATAAACCTTAAAGACGGCAAGAAGTTCGAAATTATTGCCCACAATTTCTCTAAGGAAAACAAATACGTTAAGGCGATAAAACTTAACGGCAAACCCTACAACAAAAAGACAATCTCGCACAAAGACGTTATGAACGGCGGCGTGCTCGAGTTTGAAATGTGCAAATAGTTTATTATGGCTAAATACTTATTGGGGATAGACGTTGGCGGCACAAAATGCGCCGTTACCCTCGGAGTTCTCGACGAAAAGGAAAACATTAAAATTTCCGCAAAGGAAAAGTTTGCAACTTTTGTCGGCAACCCGAAAAAAACTATAGACACGTTCTTTGAAGTCTCTAAAAAGATTTTAAAGAAGGCAAAACTGCAAAAGTCGGATATTTCCGCCATAGGCATAAGCTGCGGCGGGCCGCTAGACAGCAAAAGAGGCGTTGTTATGTCGCCCCCAAACCTGCCGGGCTGGAACAATATAGAAATTGTAAAGGCTTTTGAAAAGGAATTCGGGGTTAAAACCCTTTTGCAAAACGACGCAAACGCATGCGCTTTGGCAGAATGGAAATTCGGCGCAGGGCGCGGGCTAGACAACGTTGTGTTTATGACTTTCGGCACGGGATTGGGCGCGGGTCTTATTTTAGACGGCAAGCTCTATTCGGGCACAAACGACAACGCCGGCGAAGTAGGCCATGTAAGACTTGCCGATTTCGGCGGCACAGGCTACGGCAAATGCGGCTCGTTTGAAGGCTTTTGCAGCGGTAGCGGCATTGCGCAAATAGGCAAGATGAAAGCTATGGAAAAACTGCAAATGGGTCAATCGGTCGCCTTTTGCAAAGACCTTTCGGCTTTAAACGACATTAACGCAAAAGTTATTGCCGACTGCGCCGACAAAGGCGACGCCCTTGCAAAGGAAGTATACGCCGTTAGCGGACACTATCTTGGCATAGGCCTTTCGATGATAATCGACATATTAAACCCGCAGGCGGTTATTATTGGCAGCATATTCACAAGGTCTAAAAAGCTTTTGTGGGGCGAAGCTAAAAAGGTTATCGACAAAGAAGCTTTGCCGGTTGCCGCAAAGGTATGCAAGGTTTTGCCCGCAGCCCTCGGCGAAAATATAGGCGACTTTGCCGCCCTTTCGCTTGCGGCCTATGCGCTTAAATAAAAAGTTTTAAACATTTATCCAAAAAAGCACCGTTAAAGCATTTTTGCTTTTGGTGCTTTTTTTGTTTTTGCAAAAAAAGAGACTCTTGCTTTGGCAAAATATTTTGACAGCACTTGGCGTTTTTCGTAGATTTTTTGCAGATTAACTCGAGCCGTGTATGCACGGCAAAAATAGATTAACAGCAAAATATATGATGAAAACAAAAACTATAATTTCGGCATTGGCATTTGCTTCGCTTTCTACGGCAACGCTTTTTGCCGCAGACAACTTCGGGCTTCGCAGGGCGCAAACGCAGGATATGCTGCCAAAGGCAAAGGCAGCCCCGCAAACATCGCAGCGCAAGGCATTTGTTAAGGCGCAAAACAAGTTTGTGGAAAAATCGCACAACTCGTTTGCGTTAAGAGACGGCTGGACTATGTTTGAAGAAGACTGTGTTGTGTCTTCGCCCGTAAGCGTTTTTGCCGACAATTTTTCGGCGGGCGAAAACGAATTTAACGCAACAGTTCCAGGAACCATTTTGCAAACGCTTGTAGATAGCGGCGTATATCCAAATCCCTACTACGGGCTAAAAAACTTTTACATTCCCGACACAATATGCCGCAAAAACTGGTTTTTTAGAACCGAGTTCGAACTTGGCAGCCTTGCCAACAAAGGCGAAAACATACAGCTTGTTATAAACGGCATAAACTACAAAGCCGACATTTGGCTAAACGGCAAAAAGCTTGGGCAAACCAAGGGCGCCTTTATAAGGGGCTATTTCGACATAACAAACATTGTAAACAAAAGCGGCAAAAATATTTTGGCAATAAGGGTATGCCCGCCGCCCAATGTTGGCATTGCCCACGAAGAATCCGACCGCTCGGGCCAAGGCCCCAACGGCGGCACAATGTGCCTAGACGGCCCTACATTCATATGCTCGGAAGGCTGGGACTGGATACCCACCATACGCGACCGCAACAGCGGCATTTGGCGCGACATAGAAATTAAATTTACAAATTCAGCCTCTATTGGAGATGCCTTTGTAAAGACCGACTTAAACCTGCCCGAATGCGACTTGGCAAAAATTTCGGCAAGCGTTCCAGTATCGAATAAGTCGAACGCAAAAAAGACATTTACCGTTAAATGCACAATAGACGGCAAAACGATAGAAAAATCGGTTTCGCTTAAGGCAAACGAAAGCAAAGACGTTGAATTTGAAATGCAAATGCAAAACCCCAAGCTTTGGTGGCCGAACAATATGGGCGAGCAAAACCTGTATTTTGCAGATATTTCGGTTTCCGAAAACGGCGTTGTAAGCGACAAAAAGCTTGTGCGTTTCGGCGTAAGGGAAATCAGCTATTTAATGATGGTAGACCTTCCCGAAAAGAACGGATTTTTCGCCGAATTTAACCCCATAGAGGGCTACAAAAACAAAACCTCGCCCTTCGACAATTCAAAGCGCCGCGAGGTTGCCGACAGAATGGTTGCCCCCAAAGTTTTAAAAGACGCAAATTTGGCAGCCTTTACCCCCTCTACCGAAAAAACGCCGTATTTGATTGTGAAAATAAACGGCAAAAAGGTGTTTGTAAAAGGCGGCAACTGGGGCATAGACGACGCAATGAAACGCATCTCGCGCGAAAAGCTAATCCCCTACTTCGAACTGCAAAAGAGGCAAAACTTTAATATAATACGCAACTGGACGGGCGAAACAACGCAGGAGGAATTCTACGAGCTTTGCGACGAATACGGAATGCTTGTGTGGAACGATTTTTGGTCGTCTACCCAAAACTACAACCTAAGGGCGCAAGACGAAGCGTTGTTTGTGCAAAACGCAAAAGATGTTGTGCTTCGCTACAGAAACCACCCTTCTATTATATTCTGGTGCCCGAAAAACGAAGGCTATGTAACCGAAGAGCTTAACGCCGACTTGGCAAAACTTATTGCCGAATACGACGGCACG
>SAMEA104315426__coassemble_568_pt1 | contig 19348 bp, 18 predicted proteins | sample SAMEA104315426__metabat2_low_PE_002 | metagenome-assembled genome bin SAMEA104315426 (sample SAMEA104315426) | gut metagenome | biome: Monkey gut; feature: monkey-associated habitat; material: faeces | place: China | collected 2013
GCGCCCAACTGCAATGCAAGCTTCGCCTGTACGGGGCTGTCGGCATTGGCGCGAACACCCAACTTGCGGTATTTGTCGGCCCATTTCATAACGGTGCTAAAGAGTTTGTATGTGTAGCTCTTTTTCGGGTCTAGCTTGCCGTTTAATACGCGCTTTACTTCGCTGTCGGCAGAAGCTATTTCACCGCAGTAAACTTTGCCCGAAGTGCCGTCTATTGAAATATAGTCGCCCTCTTTAATTACGATGTCGCCAATAAACATTGCCGCCTTTTCGTAATCGACATGTATTTGGCTTGCGCCGCAAATGCAAACCTTGCCCATTTGGCGCGCAACCAACGCCGCGTGCGAGCTTACGCCCCCGCGCGAAGTTAAAATGCCTTGTGAAGCCATCATACCGCGCAAGTCTTCGGGAGAAGTTTCTTCGCGGCAAAGAATTGTTTTGTTGCCCTTTGCGTTTTCAAGCTCGGCGCGAGCCGCCGAGAAAACCGCCATACCGCATGCAGCCCCGGGGCCTGCGGGCAGACCCGACGCTACGGGCTTTGCCTTTTTAAGGGCGTTTTCGTCGAATACGGGAACAAGCAGGCTCGAAACCGAATCGGCGGGGATTTTAAGAACCGCTGTTTTTTCGTCGATAAGCTTTTGTTTGTTCATTTCGTAGGCTATGCGAACCGCCGCCAAGCCAGTGCGCTTGCCGTTTCTGGTCTGCAGCATAAACAGCTTCGATTCCTGAATTGTAAATTCGAAGTCCTGCATATCCCTAAAGTGGTTTTCAAGCTTGCTTCTGATGTCCAAAAGCTGCTTGTAGGCATCGGGCATATCCTTTGCCATATCCGAAATCTTGTTGGGGGTGCGCACGCCTGCAACAACGTCTTCGCCCTGCGCGTTAATAAGATATTCGCCGTAGAAAACGTTTTCGCCGTTGGCGGGGTCTCTTGTAAAGGCCACTCCCGTGGCGGAAGTGTCGCCCATATTGCCGAACACCATTGTCTGCACGTTTACCGCCGTGCCCCAGCTCGAAGGAATGCCGTATTTTTGGCGGTACAAAATTGCGCGCTCGTTCATCCACGAACCGAATACCGCGCCTATTGCGCCCCACAACTGTTTTTTAACGTCTTGGGGGAAATTCGAGTTTGTTCTTTCCTTAATCAAAGCCTTGTAGCGTTCTACAAGCTTTTTAAGGTCGTTTACGTCCAACTGGGCGTCGAGAACAACATTGGCTTCTTTCTTTACGCCTTCCATAACTTCGTGGAATGGGTCGCGTTCGGTTTCGGTGCGAGCTTGTACGCCCATAACAACGTCGCCGTACATTTGAATGAAGCGGCGGTAGCAGTCCCAAGCAAAGCGGGGGTTGCCCGTTTTTTCGGAAAGACCTAAAACTGTCTTGTCGTTAAGGCCCAAATTCAAAATTGTGTCCATCATACCCGGCATAGATTCCCTTGCGCCCGAGCGAACCGAGAACAAGAGGGGGTCTTTTTCGTCGCCGAATTTTTTGCCGAGCTGTTTTTCCACCGTAGCCAAAGCGGCGTCTACCATCGATTCCAAGCACTTGGGGTATTTCTTGCCGTTTTCGTAGTAGTAGGTGCAAACTTCGGTTGTAATTGTAAATCCGGGGGGAACAGGCAGGCCAATTCTTGCCATTTCTGCCAAGTTTGCGCCCTTGCCGCCCAGCAGGTTGCGCATTTTTGCGTTTCCGTCGGTCTTTTTACCGAATAGGTATGTATATTTTACACTCTTTTCCTTCTTTGTTGTTTTCTTCGCGGCGGACAAACCGGCTTTTGTGTTTGTTTTCTTTACGGTCTTCTTTACCGCCTTAGCTTTCTGTATTTTTTTTGCCATTTTTTTGGTATTTATATATTTATGTTATTCCTAAGCCGAAACCGCGAGAAAATGCCGCTCCGACTAATTATTCTTCCTTTATTTTCTTATCTTATTTTTGGGGAAATAAATAAGAGAATTTGCCGATTTTTTGCGCTTTTTTGTAAAAACCGCACATAAAAGCCGGCAAACTTAACATAATTCAAAAATTCCGAACAATAAAGTCAATCAAAATAAGTGATAAATTCGATAAATTTTAAATATGAAGATTTTTCGTTTTAGGCTTTAACGCAAGTGGCAATATTCGGGAATGTAAATCGGCATTTTTTGCGCCGCCTTTTTAAAAAATTTAACCTGCAAAAAAATTGCGTATTATGGCTTGCATTCTTCAACAATGGTGGTAGAAAAGTACGGATAAAAATATAGCAATAAGCTTTTAATCGATTTTATATACTATAAAACTATTATGAAAAAACCTATTAAAGTAGCAGTAACGGGAGCAGCCGGTCAGATAGCATACTCCCTCTTGTTCAGAATCGCCTGCGGCGATGTTTTCGGTAAAGACCAACCCGTAGAATTGAGCCTTATCGAAATCGCTCCCGCAATGAAAGCCCTTGAAGGCGTTAAGATGGAGTTGGACGACTGTGCGTTCCCCACTCTAAAGAAAATTACCTGCACGAGCGACCCGAACGAAGGTTTTAAAGACGTAAATTGGGCATTGTTGGTAGGCAGCGTTCCCCGCAAAGCAGGCATGGAAAGAAGCGACTTGCTCGGCATTAACGGCAAAATCTTTGTAGGCCAAGGCAAAGCTATAGAAGAAAATGCAGCCCCCGACGTTCGCATTTTGGTTGTTGGCAACCCCTGCAACACAAATGCATGGATTGGCAAACACAGCTCGCCGAAGATTCCCGAAAACAGGTGGTTTGCAATGACAATGCTCGACGAAAACCGCGCAAAGGCACAGCTCGCACAAAAAGCTGGGGTAGATACCACCGAAGTAAAGAATATGGTAATTTGGGGCAACCACTCGTCCACACAGTTCCCCGACTACACCAACGCCCTTATTGGCGGCAAAAAGGCAACCGAAGTTATCAACGACGAAGCCTGGTTTAAAGACACATTCATTCCCACGGTTCAAAAGAGGGGCGCGGCCGTTATAGCAGCCCGCGGTTTGTCGAGTGCGGCAAGTGCGGCAAATGCGGCAATAGAAACCGTAAAGCACCTTATCACCCCCACTCCCAAGGGCGAATACTTCAGCGTATGCGTATGCTCCGACGGCAGCTACAACACTCCCAAAGGCGCAATCACTTCGTTGCCCGTACGCACCGAAGACGGCGTAAACTGGACTGTTGTTCAGGGCATAGAGCTTAACGACTACGCAAAAGAAAAGATTGCGGCCTCGAACCAAGAATTGCTCGACGAACAGGCCATAATCAAGCAGTCTTTGGGCATATAATTATCGTTAAGCGATAATTTTTTAAAAAAGGGCGGTTTTTAATATTGCGAAATATTGCCGCTCTTTTTTATTTTATTGCCTTGTACAATGAGAACGCTTCATAAATACATATTAAAACAGGTTGCCGCCGCCGCGGGAATGACGGTGGGGCTTTTTGTGTTCGTTCTCGTTTTGGGCAACGTAATCAAAGAGGTTATGGGCGACGTTGCCTCGGGCAAAATAGACTTCGGCTTTTTTGTATACATAATTTGCCTGATTATACCCGGGGTTATCCCATACGCGCTGCCGTTGGGTATGCTTACGGGCATTTTGCTGGTGTTTGGCAGAATGTCGGCGCAAAGCGAAATTACCGCAATGAAAGCGGGCGGCGTTTCGCTGTTTAGCATGGCGTGCCCCGTATTTTTGATTTCCATTTTGGCTTCTATATTTTCGGTGGGCATAAACTTCTACTACGCCCCCGTTGCCGACTATACCTACAAAAGCGCGCTTAAAAACCTTGTAAGGAACAATCCCCTTAGGTTCATTCAGCCGGGGGTGTTTATTAAGGATTTCCCGGGCTACATAATATACGCCAACGACGCCGACAAAAACGGTCTTACAGGATTGCGCATTTGGGAGATAGACTCTAACGGCGACATAAAAAGCGCACTTAGCGCAAAACGCGGCTCTATTTGGTACGACGACGCAAACGAAGAGATTATGATTCGCCCCGAATACTCGATAACCGAACAGCGCCGAAGCGTTTTAGACGACGATTTTTCGAAGCCGCTTACGGTGTTCGAGTCGAAAGAGTTTTTAATAAAGCTGCCGCTTAACAAAATATTCCAGTCGTTTTCGGGGCAAAAGAAAAAGCTTTCGCTAATGACTTTCGGCGAATTGATGGACGCCCGCAAAACGTGGCATAGCGTGCCCGAAAAAGAACTTACAAAAGAGATAGTTTTTAGGGACAAAATCAAGGTTCAAACGCAAATACAAAAGAATTTTGCCATGGCGTTTTCGATATTCTCTATGGTGGTTTTGGCAATTCCTTTGGGGATAAAGGCGTCTAGGTCTGAAACTTTGGCAAACGTTGGCATTGCACTTGCTCTGGCTATGACTTATTATATGAGCACAGTGTTTATAACCTGGCTTGAAGCCGTGCCCGAATTTAGACCCGACATTTTAATTTGGCTACCCAACATAATATTCCAAATTTTGGGGATTTGCCTAATGTTTAGGGCAAACCGAACCTAGTTTATGCTTTCCAAATTTTTAGTTTTTTGCATTGCGTTTTTGTTCGCGTTTTCGGGCCTTGCCGAAAGGCGCGTTGCCCCACTGCGCGGAGGCAAATTTGCAATACCCCACGAAAATTCTTGGAGGGTTTCCGACAAACCCGACAAAGAGGGGCTTGGCGAATATGCGGTGTTTTTTGTAAAGGTTTTCGACGCCGAAAACGACGAAATTGCAAACTTTAAGTTCCGCCTGAACTTGCAGGCAAACAACAATGTAAAAATTTTAAGGGAAATTTCGTCTAAAACGCTAAGCGAAAAATTCGGCTACGAAATGGCGTTGGAATACGCTGCAAGCGAAAACGGTTTTGCCACAATAAACGCGGTGTTTTCGGGCAAAAAGCTCGTTAAAGTTGTTTATAAAGACAACGAAGAAAAGGCGGTGTTTGCAACCGATTCCTGCAAATTTTCGCAAAAGATAAAATTAGGCGAAAGCGCAAAAGTCGCGGCGGGCGGCTACACATTTTCCATTTCGGCAACGCTTGCCGACTAAGGTTGCACAACCTCGCCCGTCAATGCCGAAACGCTTGCCGACTGAATTTTAACATTTGCAAATTCGCCTATTTTTTGTTCGCTAATTTTTGCAAAAACTTTGCGGTGCGTGCGGGTTCTTCCCATGCAAACGCCCTCGCCCCTTCTTGCCATGGCTTCGAACAGAACTTCCTGAGTTGTTCCCACAAGCTTTTCGTTAAAGTCAATCGACTGCTTTTCCAAAACTTTCAGCAATTCCTGATTGCGGCTTTCCTTTTCGTCTTCGGGAATATCGTCGTTTTCCAGTGCCGACGGCGTGCCCTTTCGCGGGCTGTATTTAAAGATATACGCCATATCGAAATTGCAATATTCAAACGCCTCTTTTGTCATTTCAAAATCGCGGCGGCTTTCCTGCGGGTAGCCAACAATTACATCGGTAGAAATCGACATTACGGGCACTTGCGCGCGCAGAGAATCGCATATGCGCTTGAACATATCAATTCTGTAGGGGCGTTTCATTCTTTTTAAAATTTCGTCGCTGCCCGACTGTATGGGCAAATGCACATACTCGCACAGCTTTTCCAACGAGCCGTACGATTTTATAAGGTCGTCTCTAAAAAACGATGGGTGCGGCGACGTAAAGCGTATGCGGCTGATTTGCGGAATGTCGTTAAGCTTTCGCAACAGCTGCACAAAGGGCGAAGCGCCGTCTTTGCCCATGGGCATTTTGCGACCAAAGGCGTTTACAACCTGCCCTAACAGGCATATTTCTTTTACGCCCCTTTCGGCAAGAAGGGTTGCCTCTTTTACAATGTCGTCGATAGGTCTTGAACGCTCTTCGCCGCGGGTAAAAGGCACTATGCAATACGAGCACTTCATAGAGCACCCCTGCATTATGGAAATGTAGGCGGTGGGATTTTTTGTAGGAGCAGGCAAATGCCTGTAGATTTTGTTGTGCGACTGCTCGTCGGAATCGAGCCTGCAAATTTTTACGCGCTCGTTATAGCATTTTTCGACAAAGTCTACCAAGTTGGGGGTGTGCCATGTGCCCGCCACAATGTCTAGCTCGGGCAAAAGCTTAAAAAGGCTTTGCCCCCTGTTTTGCGCCATGCAGCCGAAAACGCCCGTTATGGGCAAACCCTGTTTTTTGCGGGCAACAACGTAGCGCAGTTTGCCTATTGCCTTAAGTTCGGCCTGTTCTCTAACCGAGCAGGTGTTCATTAAAAACACGTCGGCGTCGAACTCGTTGTCTACAACAATATGGCCGCGCTCGATGAACTGGGCGGCGACATTCTCGCTGTCGCGCTCGTTCATCTGGCAGCCGTAGGTGCGCAAATAGACTTTTAATTGGCGCATTAAACGCTACAACTTTCTAACCGCGCCGTCGGCGGCCGAAGACACGCTTTTGGCATAGAACTGCAACGCCCTGCTTACCTTGCGGTCGCGGTTGGGCTTGTATGCCATATCGCCTTTTGCAAGCATTTTTGCGCGGCGCGCCGCCATTTCGTTTTCGTCTATTTCAAGCGAGATTTTGCGGTTGGGAATGTCTATTGTAATATAGTCGCCGTCTTCTACAAGGGCTATGTCGCCGCCGTCTGCCGCCTCGGGCGAAACGTGGCCAATCGACAAACCGCTTGTGCCGCCCGAAAACCTGCCGTCGGTAAGCAATGCGCAAAGCTTGCCAAGCCCCATGCTCTTTAGGTGGCTTGTAGGATAAAGCATTTCCTGCATACCCGGGCCGCCGCGGGGGCCTTCGTAGGTAATAAGAACTACGTCGCCGGGCGAAACCTTGCCGCCCAAAATCGCTTCGGAGGCTTCGTTTTCGGAATTGTATACTTTGGCAGTGCCTTTAAAGGTTAAAATAGATTTGTCTACGCCCGCAGTTTTAACAATGCAGCCGTCTTTTGCAATGTTGCCGAACAAAACAGCCAAACCGCCGTCTTGGCTAAATGCGTTTTCTACCGAGCGTATTGCGCCGTTTTTGCGGTCGGTGTCGAGCTTTTCAACATAGCAGTTTTGGCTGTAGGCCTTTGTTGTACGCTGCTTGCCCGAAGTTGCCTTATAGAAAGTTTTAACTTCTTCCGAAACGCTGTCGCTTAAAATGTCGTTTTCGGCAATTTCTTCGCCAAGAGTTTTGCCGCTTACAGTTTTTTTGGTTAGGTTTACCAAGCCTTTTTTGGAAAGCTCGCCCATAATGCCCATAATGCCGCCTGCGTTGTGAACGTCTTGAACGTGTACCAAATTGGTGCTTGGGGCAACTTTGCATATATGCGGAGTTATTCTGGAAAGCATATCTATGTCTTTCATCGAAAAATCTACATTTGCCTCTCTTGCAACCGCAAGCAGGTGCAACACCGTGTTTGTGCTGCCGCCCATTGCAATATCCAGCTTCATTGCGTTAAAGAATGCGTCTTTGTCGGCAATCGAAAGCGGCAAAATGGAATCGTCGCCGTGCTTGTAGTATTCTTCTACCATCTCAACTATTCTGTGCGCCGCCTTTTTAAACAGCTGCTTTCTTAGTGCGTGCGTTGCAAGCATTGTACCATTGCCGGGAAGTGCCATACCTATGGCTTCGCAAAGGCAGTTCATAGAATTTGCCGTAAACATACCCGAGCACGAGCCGCAAGTGGGGCACGCCTTGTCTTCTATGGCGGCAACTTCGGCGTCGGTAGCCTTGGGGTTTGCGCCCTGAATCATTGCATCTATCAAGTCTAAATGGCGCGATTTGCCGTCTTCTTCGATTTCGCCCGCCTCCATTGGCCCGCCGCTTACAAATATGGTGGGAATGTTAAGCCTCATCGAAGCCATAAGCATTCCGGGGGTAATCTTGTCGCAGTTGGAAATGCAAACCATAGCGTCGGCACAGTGCGCTCTGCACATATATTCAACGCTGTCGGCAATAAGCTCGCGGCTGGGCAAAGAGTAAAGCATACCCTCGTGCCCCATTGCAATGCCGTCGTCTATGGCAATGGTGTTGAATTCGCGGGGAATGCCGCCCGCCGCCTTGATTTCTTCGGCAACATACTTGCCTACTTCGTCTAGATGAACGTGCCCCGGAACAAATTGCGTATACGAATTTACCACCGCAATAATGGGCTTGCCGAAATCCTTTTCGGAAACTCCCGTAGCGCGCCACAAAGCGCGGGCTCCGGCCATATTTCTGCCTTCAAAACTCTTTTTAGATTTATAGTCGTACATAATTGTGTGTTTTTATGGTTTACTTTTTAGCAAATCGCAATAACAATTCAAAGTTAAATTTTAGCCCAATGGAATTTAATTTAAAGAAGATTTTAAAGGCATTGTTGTTTTCCACAAGCGAATGGCTGTCGATTAAAGACATACAGGGCGTAATTACGCGCTACCATAAGGAAAACGAAAAGCCCGAAACCCCCGCCGAAAAAGACCCAAATGTTTCGGAATACGAAACTTCGCCAAAAGACGGGCAAACGACTATGGCAGACCTTATCGCCCAAGTGCCCACTTTGCTTACCGCAACCCAAATAAGAGAGGCTATAGAGGAAATTCAGGCGGAGCTTTTGGAGTCGCAGGAAGTCTACAACCTTATACAAGGCCCGCAGGGCTGGAGAATGTCGATTTCGGCAGACTATGCCGAATGGGTAAGGCTTTTAAGGAACGACCCAAAACCCCAAAGACTTTCGCAGGCGGCTCTCGAAACTTTGGCCATTGTGGCCTACAGGCAGCCCGTAACAAGGGCGGAAATAGAAACCATTAGGGGCGTGAATGCCGACGGGGCAATAAACCGCCTGCTAGACAGGGAACTTATTATAATTAAAGGGCGCGCAGACTTGCCGGGAAGACCCATACAATATTCCACTTCCGACAAGTTTTTGGAATTTATAGGCGTAAGCTCGCTAGACGAACTGCCCGCCTCCGACGTATTAAGCCCCAACCAAATTTCCGAATGGATTAAAAAGGCAAACAACCCCGACCTTTTCGACGGCAAAGATATGGGGCTAAGCCCGTCGGAAATTAAGCACGACACCGAAAAAGGCGAAGGCGAAAACGCCCAAAGCCAAACGCCGCAAGGCGAATCGGCATTTGAAGACCTAAACAAAGACTTTGGCTCTTCCGAATATACCGGAATGAAATCGTAAAAAAGATGGAAAAGCAAAAAATAAGAGATGCCATAGACGGCATAGACAGCGAAATTTTGAACCTGCTTGAAAAGCGCATAAACTGCGCCAAGCAAATGAGCGACATAAAAAACTCGAACGGCGAGGCGATATACGTTCCGGGGCGCGAAGTGCAGGTTTTCGACAGGCTTTTAAAGAAAAACAACGGCCGCATTGCCGACAATTCCCTTAAGGCGATTTATAGGGAAATTATTTCGGCTTCGATTTCGGCCGAGAAAAAACTTTTGATAGGCTTTTTGGGGCCCAACGCCACATTCACGCACCAAGCCGCGCTAAAGGCGTTCGGCGAAAGCGTGCAATATAGGGCAATACACTCCATTCAAGACGTATTTTCGGCGGTTATGATGAACGAGGTAGACTACGGCGTAATACCGATAGAAAACTCTATCGAAGGCGCTGTAATGCACTCTATGGATATGCTTGCCGAAAGCCCGCTGGTTATTTTAGGGCAAGTATACCTTGCAATAGAACACTGCCTACTTTGCACGGGTTCTTTAGACGGCATAAAGAAAATTGCATCTAAAGACCAGGCTATTGGGCAATGCCGCAACTGGCTACACCGCTATTTGCCCAAAGCCGAATTTGTATATACAGAAAGCACTACGGCGGCAGTTGAACTTGCAAAAAGCGACCCAAGCATTTGCGCGATAGCCTCGAGCATTTCTTCGGAAGCCTACGGCGTGCCCGTTTTAGAGCGCGGCATACAAGACAAAAAGAACAATGTAACGCGCTTTCTTATAATAGGCAAAAACCCGGTTCCCAAGTCGGAGGGTGTTGTATATAAAACAAGCATTGTCCTTTCGGTAAACGACCGCCCTGGCGCATTGTACGACGCATTGGTGCCCTTCAACCGAATGAACATAAACCTTACCCGAATAGAATCGCGCCCAAGCAAGCGCAAGTTGTGGGACTATTATTTCTTTATAGACTTTATAGGCCACTGGGAAGACGAAAGCGTTAAAAGGGCAATAGAAGAGCTTACCAAAACATTGCCTATGGTAAAGTGTTTGGGCAGCTACCCCGACGTTGCAAGAGAATAGCGTTTTTTATGGCAGTGCAAATAAGACTTATACCCAACGCCCACAAAACCGAATATGTGGGCGTTTTGGGCGACGCCTTGAAATTTAAAATTTGCACGCCTCCCGTAGACGGCAAGGCAAACGCCGAGCTTATACGCTTTTTGTCGAAAAGCACGGGAATTTCAAAATCAAAAATATCTATTGTTTCGGGCGAGCACTCGAAAAACAAAACCGTGCAAGTTGGCGACTTAAATTTTGCGGAACTGCAAAAAGTTTTTGAGGGCGAAAAGTAAAATTTGCCGAAATTTTGCCGAAAAATTCCCCTAAAGCAAAAAGCTTGCCAATTCGTTAAAATCGGCAAACACGGGCACGCCCAATTTTAAAAGTCTTTCTTTCGAAAAATGCCCTTGGGCTACCAAAACGCAATCGCAACCAATGGCTTGGGCGGTTTGCGCGTCGTGCTCGGTGTCTCCCACAAAAAGCGCGGTTTTTGGGTTTTCGTTTAGCGAGCAAAAATAGTCTTGCCCCAACTTTACCTTTGTAGCCGCATAGATATTGTCTAGCCCCACAATGTGCTCAAAACATTTTGCTATGGCAAAAGTCCCCACAATTTGCCTTAAATAGTTTACTTCGTACGCCGACAAAATGCTCTGTTTTACCCCCGCTTTTTCGAGTGCAAACACAAGGGCACTTGCGCCGTCGTTTAGGCTGCACAAGTTTCTTTTTGCGTTATATTTTTCTATAAATTCTATGCCGACTTTTTCGAACGGCTCTTTTTTAAAGTCAAAGCCCAAGTCTTCGTAAAACTTTATTATGGGGAACCCGAACGAAGCCCTATAGGTATCTACATCTATCTTTTGCAGCCCGCGCCGGCCAAGCATATCGCACAAAACCTCTACGCTTAGCCACGCGTCGTTTAAAAGCGTACCGTTCCAATCCCACAAAATGCGAGAATATTTCATTATTCCACCGTAACGCTCTTTGCCAAATTCCTCGGGCGGTCTACATTATAGCCCTTTTCAAGCGTTGTGTAATACGCCAAAAACTGCAGGGGAATTGTTGTAAGCACAGAAGTTAGCGCGTCCATAGTTTTGGGAACGCAAACCATTTCGTCGGCAAGGCCTTCGGGGAAAGATTCGGGGCAGTCGGTTACAATAATAACGGGTCCTTTTCTCGCCTTAATTTCTTCGGCATTTGAAATTACTTTTTGGAAAATGTCGCCGCGCGTTGCAATTATAACCGTGGGGCACTCGGGGCAAACAAGGGCAATAGGCCCGTGCTTCATTTCGGCGGCGGGATACCCTTCGGCGTGTATATACGAAATTTCCTTAAGCTTTAATGCCCCTTCAAGCGCAATGGGAAACTGGAATTGCCTGCCCAAGAACAAAAAGTCGCGGCTTTTTGCATATTTTTTTGCTATTGCCTGCATTTTGGGCGCGCATTTTAAAGTTTCGCGCACGGCTTCGGGCAACGCCTTTAAAGCATCTATAAAATCTTTGCCCTGCCCGAACGACATATCGCGCATACGCCCAAAATAAAGAGCAATTAACGAAACCAAAACAATTTGCGATGTAAACGCCTTTGTGGAGGCTACCCCCACTTCTCTGCCCGCATATTGAAAGAGCCCGCCGTCGCTTTCTCTTGCAATTGTAGAACCTACAACATTGGTAATTGCCAATGTTTTATAGCCCTTTCTTTTCGACTCTCTCAAAGCCGCCAAAGTATCGATTGTCTCGCCGCTTTGGCTTATAACAAACACCAATGTGTTTTTGTCGATGGGCGCGTTTCTATACCTAAATTCGCTTGCATATTCAACCTCTACGGGAATTCTGGCATATTTTTCTATTATATATTCGGCCTCCAAGCACGCATGCCAAGCCGTGCCGCATGCGCAGAAAATAATTCGGTCTATATTTCTAAGCTCGTTGGGGGTCATATTAAGGCCATTTAGCACCGCCGTTGCCGAATCGTCGTCTATGCGGCCGCGTATTGCGTTTGCAATAGATTCGGGCTGCTCGAAAATCTCCTTTTGCATATAGTGCTTGTATTCGCCCAAATCGGAATTTTCCAAATCCCAATCTATTTCCGACATCTTTGCCGAAACTTCCTCGGAATTTATGGTGCTTATTTCGCAAGAATCGGCAGTAATGTTGGCAATTTGGTTGTCTTCCAAATAAATAACATTTTGCGCTTCACCCGCAAAGCCAAGAACGTCGCTTGCAATAAGCCTTTCGTTGTGCCCTACGCCTATTATAAGGGGCGAGCCTTTGCGCGCGGCAATAAGCCTGTCGTCGAAATCTTTGCACAAAACCCCAATGCCGTAGGTGCCCTCAACGTGCATCAACGCCTTGCGCACGGCTTCAAAAAACCTGTCCTGCGTGGTTTTGGGCTCTTTTGCATAGTGGTAGGCAATCAGGTTTACCAGACATTCGCTGTCGGTTTCGAAAGTATAGCCTTTTGTCTTTAAAAAATTACGCATTTGCTCGTAATTTTCTATAACGCCGTTGTGCACCATTGCAAACATACCGTCGCTAGACATATGCGGGTGGGCGTTTATGTCGGTTACCTTGCCGTGCGTTGCCCAACGGGTGTGGCTTATGCCCAAGTTTGCGTAAAAGGGGTTTTTATTGTAAAGTTTTTCGGTTTCCGAAACAAAGCCCTTCTTTTTGTCTATGCTAAAAACACCGTTTTTCAACAGGGCAATACCCGCCGAGTCGTAGCCTCTATACTCTAGCTTTCTAAGCCCTTCAATCAATATGGGGGCTGCATTCTTTTTTCCTAGATATCCGGTAATTCCGCACATCGGCTATAATATCCTTAAATGGTTAATATTTCGGTCTTTTGCGTATTGACAGTTTTTTGCAAAAAACTAGTTTCTTAGCCTTATATTAGAAAGAAATGGGCAACTTAAAGCAAGCTTTATCGTTTTTTGCAGACAAGCACAAAAATGTGCTCGACATTGCGACAATTTCGCTCGGCGCAATATTGGGGGTTTTGGCGCGCTCGTATGCGTTTGAAAGCTTAGAACCTATTTTGCAAATTCTTGCAATAAACACGCTTGGTGCTTTTTTATATGCCCTTTTTAAGGAGCTTTTGCCTAATGCAAGACAAGGGGGGCTTTTCTTTGCAACGGGCTTTTGCGCTTCGTTTACAACGTTTTCTTGCACAATAAACCAGTCGGCAGACGTGCTTGCAAACAAGGGCTTTTTGGAATTTTCGCTGCCATTTTTCGGCAACTTGTTCGCCTGCACGCTAAGCGCGCTTATTGCCATAGGCATTGCAAAATTAACACGCAATATTTTTAGAAAACAGCAATGCAACAAATAGCATTCCAACTAATAGCCGTTTTTACAGGTGCAATTTGCGGAGCTTTGTTTAGATACAAGCTTGCCGACCGCTTCGACAACAAAGATTTCTACTACGGCACTTTTACGGCAAACACCGCAGCCTGCGCCGTTTTGGCGTTCAGCCTTATGATTAGCATTCAGGATTTGGATTTGTCGTGTCTGTGCACTGCAACCCTTGCCGGAACAATGTCTACATACTCTTCTTTTGCCTACCAAATTGCAAAAGATTTGCAAAACCGCCTGTTTAAAAAGGCGTTTATATATGCCACGGCAACCTTGTTTACGTCTTTGTTCGTATACTTTTTGGTTGTGGTGCTTATAACGCTTGCAAAAAATCTTTTGCGCTAAATATCGGTGCGCTTTTCCAAAAACTTTTCAACCAAAGCCGCATCGTCGGCATAGGTTACCCCCTGCCATATTTCGCCGCTTACGGGCATTTTGGCTTTCAGCAGGCCTTCGTTTAAAGCCTTGTCTACTGCGGCCGGCAAATAGAATTCGCTTTTAAGCTCCTGCGAATTGCATTTTAAAAATTCCAGAAAATACTTTTGCAAAATGTCCATAAAAGACGGCGCAAAACACCAAAAGTTCATAGAAACTTTTGTGCAGGGGTCGTAAACATTGCCGTCTTTGTCGGTAATTTTGCCGTCTCTTAACGCAAGCTCGTAGCACTCTTTAATGTCTTTTAAATAGCCGTTGTCGTCGGCACAACAAACCCCGCGCGAAACGCCGCCCGTAGGCGAAAGCGTGTTCTTTAATTCGTAGGCAATCAACGCGCACAAATTGTCGCTTAAGTCGTTTTCAATAAAGTTTGCGGCAAGCTTATACGAGCTTGGGCCGTAGTAGTCGTCGGCATTTATTGCCAAAAAAGGCTCTTTTATAAATTCTTTTGCGCACAAAACAGCATGCCCCGTGCCCCACGGTTTTTGCCTTTGCGCCAACGGTTTGTAGGGGGCGGGCAACGCGTTCAATTCCTGAAATGCGTAGTTTACATCAAGCGAATTTTCGTATTTGCCCGAAACGTTTTGCCTAAAAAGCTCTTCTATATCTTTGCGAATTACAAAAACAAATTTGTTAAAGCCCGCGTTTTTTGCGTCTAGCACCGCGTAGTCTAACAAAGTAAGGCCTTTTTTGCCGAACTTTCTTACCTGCTTTAGCCCGCCAAAACGGCTTCCCATTCCGGCCGCCATTATCAAAAGAGTTTTGTCCATTTTCTTATACCTTATGCGTGTAAATGTGTGTTAATGCGGCAGCCGCCGCGTCGGACTCGTCGAAGCCCATTGCCTTTTGCGCGTGCAAAATGCCCGCAACAGTTTTTGCAACCTGCTCTTTCGAAGCCCTGCCAAAGCCCACCACCGCCTGCTTTATTCTTAGGGGGGCGTATTCAAACAAAGGCAGCCCCTCGCAGGCTATGGCTGCAATTGCAGCCCCCCTTGCCGACCCCAAAATTACCGCGGTTTTAGTATTTTGCACATATATGCTAGATTCTATCGCAACGCAGTCTACATTGTTGCGTATAACCATTGCGGTAGTGCACCTAAAAATATTCGCCAAACATTGGGGCATTGAAATGCCCACTTTGTTTCTTATAATTTCGTGGTCTAAACAAACGGGGGTTTTGCCCTTTTCGTATTTTACCACCGCCAAGCCGGTTCCCCTAAGGCTTGGGTCTATGCCCAAAACAGTGCCGTAGAACTGCCCGCGGCTTTCCGAAAATTCCTTTTTGCGCGCGGGCAAATCAAGGGGCTTGCTGCAGTCGGTTTTTTCGACAATGCCCGCAAGCTTTTTTGCCCACAATACTCTGGAATTTTTCGACATACCGCTATTTTTTTGCCGAAAGGCGCACAAGCTCTTCCATAGTCAATTGAAGGTAGATTTTCATGCTCTTTACCTCCAATATGTAGTTGCGCTTGGGCAGCATGCCATAGTCTTTTTCAAGCTGCTGCTCGGTTTGCGCCAAATATTTTTCGCTTAGCGAATTTTAAGAGCCAAACTTTCGCGCTCGGCGGGGCTTTCGACTTTTGCGGAAAGGTCTCTTAGCTTTTTAAGCTCGGCCTGCTTTGCGGTAAACGCCGTTATAAGCCTTTGAAACTGCGCAATTTTTTTGTGCTCTTTTATGGTAAGCTGCCTGTAAAGCTTAAGATTGTCTTTTTGCACAACCTTTTGCGGGTCTAAAACAACGCCTTCTTTTGTGCGCAAGTTTTCGGCCTCTTCGTTTGAAATGGGCAAGCTTAAATAAACTTCGCCGAACAAAAACATATATTTTCTGTCGCCAGAAAAATTGTAGGTTTTAATCATAACGGCGTTGTTTGCAGCATATTCGTCTTCAAGCTGCTTTATCTTTACCGACAAAATTTTCTTGTCGCTTTCGGGGGCGGTTTCGTACCTGTTTTTTGCCGTTTTAATTGCCGCATCGTAGCGTCTTAAAATAGATACGTTTTTTTGAAAAATGTCGTTTTGTTTTACGCTTTCTATTTGCTTTACAAATAGATACGAATCGTTGCCCGCGCGGATAATCTCGGGCTTTCTGTCGGCCGAAAACGCAATGCAGCACGCCGACGACAACGCTATAACTACCGATTTTTTTAAGATGTTCATTGTTTGGGAAATATGTACAATTTCCCACCAATTTTCGGTTTTTTGCAAGTAAAATCGGCGGCAAATATATTGTAGAACTCCTTAAGGCTGTCGAAATCAACCCTAAATTCAAGCGTTTTGCTATGCGTTGTTTTAGGGTACTCTTTTATAACCGTATTTATATCAAGCGGGTTTTGCGCCCTTGCAAAATTTTCGGCACTTTCTACAAGGCTTTTTTGCTTGTTTGCGGCTGCCGCCAAATTCTTGTTTTTCGCCAAATCTATTTTCGACGACACAACATTTTCGTTTACCGCATATATTCTAACTTGGCTTGGAGAACCCAAAATGTCTATTACAACCTCGGCAATCTCGAAGCCGCCAAGAATATAGCTTTGCAGCGAAACCGCGCAAATAACGTCGGTGCTTATGTATATGCTGGCTTTGTCGTTAAACTTTATGCCCGTGCGCTTTTCGTTTTCGATATTTGCAGTTGAAATACTTTCGGCGCGCACAGTGCCCGAAAAAAGCGCAAAAATCAAAATTATTGCAAAAAATATTCTATTCATAGTTGCAATTATTTTAATTTTATAGAAAATCTCAAGTGTAATGTTAAGCTGTAAGAATTTAACCGTAAAAGTACCCAATTCGGAAAAGCCGATTTTGGAAAATGCAAGCGTTGCCTTTAAGCCCTATGCAATGAACGCCGTAATAGGCCCGAGCGGCTGCGGCAAAACAACGCTTTTAAAGGCAATGCTAAAGATTATAGACGCTACGGGCGACTCGTTTTTTTGCGGGCAAAAAATAAATTCGTGCAACGACATTGTAGGCCGCGTAGGCTTTGCGCCTCAGTTTACGCAAGCCCAAGGCAAGCTTACCGTGCGCGAAACCATACTTAGCACGCTAGACATTGCCTTAAAAGACAATTCAAAAAAGGCCGAACGCATAGAGTATATACTGAAAATTACGGGACTAAAAGCGCACGAAAATAAGTTGGTAGAATCGCTTTCGGGCGGGCAGCTTAGGCGCATAGGTTTGGGTATGGAGCTTGCCAACAACCCGCCCGCAATGTTTTGCGACGAAATAACCACCGGGCTAGACCCTCTTTCGGAAAACGCCATTTTAGACCTGCTTAAAGACCTTTGTAAAAACGAGAACAAAACCTTTATTTGCATAATACACAACCTTGCAAAGCTAGACTATTTCGACCTTATAACGGTTATATACGAAGGGCGCGCGGTGTTTCAGGGCACTTTAAAAGAGCTTAACGAATATTTCGAAATAGACACCCCCTTAAAGCTATACGACCGCCTAAACGAAAAGCCTTTGGAATTTTGGCTAAACAAGCAAAGTTTGCGCGGCTTGTGCGAATTTGACGCCCCCGAAGAAATACCGCAGGCGGTGCAAAAGCCGAGCTGGGCAAAGCAGGCAAGCGTTTTGCTTAGGCGCAGAATTTCGCTGTTTTTTAGGGATACCTCCTACTTGCTTTTAACTTCGGCAATAACATTCGGGTTTCCGCTTGTGGTTGTAATTTTTGCGCTGGGGGGGCTTCCGCAAATAGAAAGCTTGGCTTTAGACCGCAATTTGGGGTTTATAGAAGAGCTGCGCGCGAATTTGGCGTTGCAGATAAAGGCTGCAAATGTTTCAACTTTGGTTACCGGGCTTATCTTATTTCAGGTTGTTTTGCTAAACCTAATTGCATCTAACAACGGGGCGCGTGAAATTGCCTCGGAAAGGGGCTTGTACGAAAAGGAAAGGCTTTTGGGGCTAAGCCCCTTTGCCTATTGTGTTTCAAAATTCGCCTTTGTAAGCATTATTGCACTCTTCCAATCGCTTTGGATGTGCGCGTTTGTAAAATATGCGTGCAAATTCCCTGGCGAGTTTATAGAACAAGCCGCCATTTTGTGCGCTGTGGGCGTTTCTATGACATTTGTGTGCCTGGCGTTTAGCGCGCTTTGCAATTCGCCCGACAAGGCAAGCTTGGTGTCTATATATCTTGTGGGCTTTCAGCTTCCGCTTTCGGGGGTAGTTCTTGCCTTGCCCGACTCTCTTGTTTGGGTTTGCAGACCCTTTATAAACACCTATTGGGGCTGGTCGGGCTATATGTCTACAATGAAAGACAGCAAGCTATACGACGCCTACGTTATGACACAGTCGAATTTCAGCGAGCTGCCAAGCATTTGGCTGGTTTTGCTAGTGCTTGCCATACACAGTGTTCTGGCAATGGCCGCCGTATACTATGGCTGTCAAAAACGCAGGCACGGCTAAGCCCTAAAATTGTCTTGAACCTTTGCCCTTTATGTAGTTAAGCTTTTCGGCTTATATAGTATGGATAATTCAAATTTCGACAGTTTCGATTTTAACTTCGACGACTTTTTTTCGACAAAATGGACGCCGAAAGATTGGATTGGCTATATTCAAAGGTCTGACAAAGACATAGAAGAATTTGCGGCATCGTACGGGGCAAACCGAAAAAACAGCAGCCTAGAGGAAATCTGCAACATTAACGGCTACAGCCTAAAGCCCGACACCGACGCCGACGAAAACGATTTCGACCAAAATTCCGAGCCCTGGACCATCTTAAACCACCCAATCTTTATAATAAGCTCGGGCATAATAAAGTTTGCCAACCAAAAGATAGAAAGCCTTATGGAGCTTTGCCAAATGTCTAGCTTGGCAATTTGGCAGGTTGCAAAGGTAATGATGGAAGTTTCGCAAAACCTAACCCTTGCGGTAAACTCTACCGACTTGGGCGAACTTGCGCTGGCAAAATGGCAATATAAAAAATCGCTTATAAGCCTTAATTTTGCCCTAAAGCAAATCGAAAAAATTCAGGGCTACCCGCACGAAGAAACGCGCAGCATTAAAGACGAGCTTTTTACCGCCATTTTCGACCTGCGCCAAATGTGCCTAGACCTTTCAAACGAACAATAGAAAGACCAAAACAAAATGAAAAATGCGCTAAAAATTCTTCTTTTGCTTTCGGCGGCAACGCTATTCGGCTTCGAAGCCCCAAAAGCTCCGCTGCAGTCGGCAATGCTTGGTGCTGCCGATATGCGTCAGGCGTCTATTTGGCTTAACGGTGCCGAAAACTCGGTTTTAACCGTTAGGGTTTTTAAAGACGGTTTTTCGAAAAGCTACGCGGTTGCTTTAGACGAGTTCGGCATAGGCAAAAAAAATCTTTGGGGCTTAGAGCCCAACAGCGAATATAACTACGAAATTTTAGACGCAAAAGGCGGCGTTTTGTT
>SAMEA104315426__coassemble_578_pt1 | contig 19129 bp, 16 predicted proteins | sample SAMEA104315426__metabat2_low_PE_002 | metagenome-assembled genome bin SAMEA104315426 (sample SAMEA104315426) | gut metagenome | biome: Monkey gut; feature: monkey-associated habitat; material: faeces | place: China | collected 2013
AAGGTCTTTTATCCACAAAAAATGGGCAAATCTAAAGTCGCCAACGCTTTGAAGCATAAAGTATAATCCCAAAAATATCGGCAACTGTATCAGCGCAGGCAGGCAGCCGGCCATCGGGTTTATGCCGTATTCGCCGTATAACGCCCAGGTTTCTTTTTGAACTTTTTGGGGGTCGTTCTTAAACTTTTCCTTAATTTTCTTTATGGGTTCGGCAAGCATTGCCATGCGCATAGACGACCTATACTGCTTATTCATTAAAGGCCAAACTACAAGACGAACCAATATGGTTAAAATTATTATAGACCAGCCCCATGCCCATTCTACGCTTACTTTACCTACAACGGCGTGTATTACATTAAGGAACATTAAAAGGGGTTTGCTTACAAAGCCCAGCCAGCCAAAACTCATTGCCAAGTCTTGCTCTTTGCCCATTGCCTGAAGCGCATATACGTCTTTAGGCCCTATATAGTAGCTACCCGAAAGCTCCCACTGGCCGTTATTTGCAAGAGTGTCGATAGGGAACGCCATAAAGCCTTCTATTGCAGTTCTTAAAAGCTTGTCGGGGTTGTTTATATCCCAATCAACAGGCTTAATTGCAACCTTGTCGGCCTTTTTAGAGTCGGACGTAAACAAAGCGGCAAATGGCTGGTTTTTAACTGTCGCCCAAACTGTGTTTGGCCTTTCTAGAACATACAGCTGTTTTGGGTCGCTTGCCATAAAGCCCATAAAGCCAGCACTGCCTACTACCGAAGATGCCGAAACAAATTTTACGCCGTTTCCATCGTAAGCGCCCATTTCAAGGTTGCGACCTGCTATGTCGCCTTCTGTGGGGAACGCCATACCCAAGCTAAGCCAAAACTCTTTGTTTTTAAGCTCGCTTCCCGTTAAATTTACAATCTTTGTAGATGTAAACACGGTATAGGGGCTATATTCTTTTGTGAAATTATCGTCTAGCCAGAATTTGCGGATAATTTTTACGCCGTTTACAACCGCTTCGTACTCGGCTGCGTTCTTGCCCTTTGCCGTTAATACAAATGGGGCAAAAGTTTCGACAGGTTCTTGTCCTTTTGCGTCTATGCCAACCGCCAACGCCCTTACAGTGTCGTTTGCGTGCATAATAAGGTTTTCTTTGCCGGACTGCTCTTTTTTGTGTTTTAAAAGCTCTACCTGCTTAACAGACGCTCCCAAGTTCGAGATGTCTACCTTAATAAAGCCGTTGTCTAAAACAAAAATTTCCTCTTTATTTGGCGCAATTGCCTTGGCAGAGGTTTTTACCTCTGCAGCCGCTTTGGGCTGCATAACCGCATTTTGCGCGGGTGCCATTTGGGCTTGTTTTTCGCCACTGGCAAGCTGCTGTTCGGACATAGCCGCATTGTTGTTTTTGGCTCCGTTAAAGAGCAAATAAAACGCGATGCCTATAAGCAAAAGTCCTATTGTTGTGTTCTTTTTATCCATAATTTTAAAATTTATATTTTTTCAATTATTTTCGGGGTTCGTCAACTTTATTATTTGACGCATAGTTGCGCCTAAAAAGCCCCCTAAACGAAAATTTTTCGGGAACAAAATCTATGCCTCCTTCGCAAAATGGGTTGCAGCGCAAAATTCTGCAAAAACTCATTAGCGAGCCTTTAAAAAAACCGTGTTTTATGTAGGCTATTTTTGCGTATTGCGAACATGTTGGGTAAAACCTGCACCCTCCGCCCGGAATTAACGACAATATGGGCGAAAGAAATTTCTTGTAGCACCAAATAAGCGCAACACAAACTTTGGCGGGCAAAGACACCTTTTGGGCTTTACTCATTACACCGCCCTTTCTATGCCCTTTTCAAAATTTTCCTTTAGCTTTGCGTAGCTAAACTTTAAAAAGGCGCGTCTTACATAAACAACTACAGCCAGCTTTTCGGTGCGGTTTTCGAAAACCTCTCTGAATATCGAGCGAAAAACGCGCTTTGCATAGTTGCGCCCTACCGACCCTCCCAGCTTTTTTGTGGCAATAATGCCCAAGCGGGAGCAGTCTGCAACGCCTTTTACATAAACAACAAAGGCGGAACAATCCGCCTTTCGCGCGTCGTTTTTCACGAACGCGTAATCCGTTAAAGTGCGCACCCTGTTTTTACGGGCAAAGCGCATACGGCAAACTACTTGGTTGTCAAACGGGCTCTGCCAACAGAACGCCTGTTTGCTATAACTTTGCGACCGCCTCTTGTCTTCATGCGTGCGCGAAAACCGCAGCGACGTGCGCGTTTCAATCTCGATGGTTTAAATGTAGGTCCCATTTTCTTTTCTCCGTTAAAATAAAAGTTAAAAGGTCAAGAAAATCACATTTTTAGAATTGGTCAACCTTTTTTTTCTATGCTTTAGATTATTTGGCCTCTACAATAAGGCATGTATCGCCCAAGTCCGAAAGAATTTGGCTTTTTATTTCGTCTAAAGTTTTTGCATTTATATTGTTTATAATTGCAAAGCACGCGCTGCCGCTACCGCTCATAAGACACTTTAAGCCGAACTTTTCGCGTAATTTATTCAATATTGCCTCTATTGCGGGGTATTTTTCGGCGGCCGCCATCTGCATATTGTTATACAAGGGCAAATTTTCCAATGTCGGGTTTTCTAGCCACTTTTCTAGCTTTTCTTCGGCAACAGACTTTTCCATATATAAGGTTTTCTTTTCCCTCATTGTCTTATACGCCAAACCCGTGTTTATCGAAAACGACGGCTTAAATATTAAAAGCTGCAGTCTTTGCAGAAAGTTGTTCTGCTCTTTTGTAAGCTCGGTTATAAGCTCGCCGCGCCCGCGCATTACAACGCCGCAGTTGCGCAAAAACAAGGGGCAATCCGAGCCCATTGTTGCAGCCAAAGCCGAAAGCTCGTCTAACGAAAGCGGGCTTAAGCACATTTCGTTTATAGCCTTTAAAGCTATTGCCCTGTTAGAGCTTCCGCCGCCAAGCCCAGCTCCGTGCGGAACTTTTTTTACCAAGTCGAAATCGAAATAAACCTCTTTTTTAGACGCCTGCCTAAAAAGTTGAGCCGCCTTCATAACCAAATTCGAATAGTCTAAAGGAACACCCTCTAAATTGCAGGTAATTGTGTCTACTTTCTTGTCGGAAATTTTTATTTTTAAAGTGTCGTAAAACTTTACGGGGCTTACCAAGCTAACCAAATCGTGAAAACCGTCGCTACGCGGATTGGTTATAGAAAGCATATAGTTTACTTTGCAGGGGCTAAAAAATTCTTTATATTCGTTCATTTAGTTTGAAATTTTTTTCATTTATGCAATATTGTTCGCATTATGTCAAAACAAGCTTGCAAATTAATTTTAGCTTTGGATTTACCCGATAAGGAAACCGCTTTAGACTCGCTTAAAAAGCTGCAGGGCTCGCTTGAATGGGTAAAGATAGGGCTTCAGATGTATTTAAAATACGGAGCCGACTTTGTAAACGAAGTGGCGAAAATGGGTTTTAAAATCTTTTTGGATTTAAAATTGTACGACATTCCCAACACAGTGGCTTCGGCGGTAAAAAGTGTTGGAGTTTTGCCCATACAAATGCTTACCATACACGCCTCGGGCGGAGCCGAAATGATTAAGGCCGCTTTGGAAAGCGCAAAAGCCGTAAACGAAAATCTCGAAATTTTGGCAGTTACTGTTTTAACTTCGTTCGACGACGAAGGTCTTGCAAAAACGGGCGTTGCCCTTAACCCCGAAAACCAGGTTCAGCTTCTCGCAAAATTGGCGGTAGAAAACGGCGTTAAAGGCCTTGTTTGCTCTCCAAAAGAAATTTCTGTTTTAAGAAAAATTTTGCCAGAAAACATAGACTTAATTACCCCCGGAATACGCCCAAAAGGCTCTTCGGCAGACGAACAAAAGCGCATAACAACACCGGCAGACGCGGCAAAAATGGGTTCAAGCTACATAGTAGTTGGCCGCCCAATTTTAAAGGCGCAAAATCCGGCCCAGGCTGCTTTAGACATAATTAAAGAAATTTCATAAAATGAATAATTCTGCCATAATTTTAGCTGGCGGCAGCGGCAGCAGAATGAAAGGCACTGTTGCCGACAAGTGCCTTGCAAACCTTTGCGGCAAACCGGTTATTTTACATAGCGCGCAAGCCTTTATTTTAAGCGAATGCGTTTCAGAAATCGTGTTCGTTTGCCGCGATTTAGAGCAGGAAAATTCAATAAAAAACGCTGTTTTGGAATTGGCTGAAAAACACAGTATAAAAACAGTTTTTACGCGCGGCGGCAAAGAAAGGTATAACAGCGTTTTAAACGGCATTAACGCCTCCTGCAAAAATTCGAAATTTGTTTTTATACACGACGGAGCCCGCCCGCTTGTTGGAATGCAAAACATAAAAAATTTGCTTTTAAGCGCGCAAAAATTCGGGGCAAGCGTTTTGGCTACAAAGGTTGTAGACACTATTAAAAAGAACGAAAGTTTCCCAAATACCGAATTTTGCAAGCTAGCAGATTTAGACCGAAAAACTTTGTTTGCTATGCAAACCCCGCAGGTTTTTAAAAGAGAAAAAATTTTAGAAGCCTATAACTATGTAATTTCAAACAACATTCAAATTACCGACGATGTTGCGGCCTACTCTACTTTAGGCTTAAATGTTGCCGTTGTAGAAAACGGATCGTACAACCCAAAAATTACAGTACCCGACGACATCGCTTTGGTAGAATATATAATCTCTAAAAAAAATGAATCAAAAATATAGAATAGGTTTCGGTTTCGACGTTCACCAGCTGTCGGAAAACCGCCGTTGTGTAATAGGCGGCGTAGAAATTAAAAGCTCTCTTGGCATTTTGGGGCATTCCGATGCCGACGTTTTAAGCCACGCCATTGCAGACTCTATTTTGGGAGCCGCCTCCCTGCCCGACATTGGCTACTATTTTCCAAATACAAGCGATGCCTGCAAAGATATGAATTCGCAAGACATTATAAAAAAAGCGGTATCCGAAATCGAAAAATTGGGCTATAAAATAGGCAATATCGACTGTACTATAATTTCGGAAACACCAAAAATTATGCCTCATATTGCCGCAATGAAAAAGGTTTTGGCAAAATCGCTTAAGGTTGAAGAATGCGATGTTGGCATTAAAGCTACTACAAACGAAAAGATGGGCTTTATAGGCCGAAAGGAAGGCATTGCAGCCCACGCTGTTTGCCTTATTACAAAAGTAGACTAATAAAAAAATTATTTATTTAAAAACAAAAAGCTTTTACCGAATTTTTTAGGTAAAAGCTTTTTTTGTGCACTTTTACTTTTTTTAGAAAAATCCACAAAAAATAGTCGGAAATTTTTCCGCACCTAAAAAATAAACTCTAGTTTATTTACAATAAAAAAGGCTTCAAACACGAATGCCTGAAGCCTTTTTTAAATCTTTATTTTTTTAGCTATTAGAATACAACCTGCAACTGCGCTCTTACGCTGTTGGCACTTGCGCTGCCGTCGGTGCTTGTAATTGTTGTGCCGCCGTCTTCAAAGTTCATATATTCGTAGCCCAACGAGAATTTAACCGAGGGAACTATATACCAGTTTGCGCCTATGTAGTATGTTTGTGCGCTGTCGAAGAAGTATGTTCCCGTGCCGCCGTTGTAGGAAATGCCGTACGAAGAATTGTATTTGTTGCCGTTTGTAGCTAGGCAAGAGAAGCGGAATACGGGTTCAATTGCACCCCATTCGCCCAAATCTTGTTTCCAGGCAATAGTTACATTCCAGCCTTGGGGAGAAGATTGGTCTCCGTTTTCCTTACTGTTTTCGATTTGCTGGAAGAAATATTCAACCATTGCAGTTAAACCGCGCCATTTTGCGCTTACATAGGGGTTAAGACCCCATACGCTGTATGTTCTGTGCCCGGAATCTTGAACACCGCCGCTTGCATAGCCGTAGTTCAAACCAAAGTCGTAAGAAATGCCTTCGCCGTTAACTTCGGCATAGTTCTTATAACCCATATTCGCATAGAACGAAAGTTTGTTGTTGTCGTTGGTATTGTTGTAGATTTGTTCGGTCATACCGCCTGTTACAGCCAAGCCGTAGTACAAACCTTCAAGCTGCTTTATTTCGCCGTTCCAGAATATGCCAGTGTTGCGCGAAGCAAAATCTCTTTGCCCACCACCGGCTGTAGCGGTATTAACTGGTCTTGTAAAGAACCATGTTGCAATAGAACGCTCTATAGCCAACTGTTTAAAGTCGTCTTGAGTTTGTTCTAAACCAAAGTTTACCTTTTTAAAGCCGAAGTCTACAGTGCCGTTAATTGAATCGTAGTCTACGCGCTTAGAAATTGTAACATTATCTAAGTAGTTGCGGTTTTGGCCTTCTGTGCCGAAATCTGTAGTTACGTCTACAGTCCAGCCGCCGCCAATTTCGGCTTCGAGACCTACTTTAACGTATCTCATTGTAAAGCCGTTGCTTTCGGGCAAATTGTCGCCGCCGTCTACGCCAACCTGGCTCCATTCGTACCAACCTGTTACGCCGCCTTTAATTTTAATAGACTTAGTTTCCGAAGAGCTGGGAGCAACCGCAACGCTTTCTTTTGCTATCTGTGCGGCTTCCTGTTTGGAAAGCATACCTTTTTTAACCAAAGTCTCAAGCAAAGCCTTGTCTTGAGCCTGAGCTGCAACGCCGATAAATGCGGCCGCCGCCAATAAGCTGATGAGTTTAAACTTCATAATATATTTATTGTTTGCTGTTAAATTTATACTGCAAAATCAAAAAAACAACTCTGCAATACCTAATTGTTGCCTACAAGTCTTTTACTTTTTAAAAATAAATCAAGCTTTTTATATTCTTTTACCAAAACTATTTATTCACACAAAATTGTAAATAACTTGTAAACTAAGTGTTATTTTAGCCTTTATAACTTTGGCGTGTTAAAAGCCTGGCACTTTTTCTTTTTAATTTTAGAGCATTCTAACATGTAAATTTTACATATCATTCTTATGTATAGCAATATATAAAGTTCTTAACATATTTACATGCCCTACTTACTTATACTGAATTTTTTAATTTATAAATAAGATATAAATAGTAAGCATAAAATTAAAGCAAAGCTGACCAAAAAAATATATCTTTAAGAAAAGCATTTAATTTAAAAACAAACTCTTTTTTGCAAAGGTATGTACATTGTTTTTAGATTTGTCTTAAAGACAAGAAAACATAAATCTCAAAAAATAGTTATGTTGTTCTCTTTGGTTATGTTTTCTAAAAAAGTTTCAATCTTTTTGCCACTTCGCATTACTCTATAAAAATTAAATAGCATAAAAGGCGTTGTAGAACTTTTGTCTTCTTTGCCTCCTTTTTTTCTACTTCTTTTCTCCTCATTCCACTATCTTTGACGAAGAGCGGAAAAACTAGCTTAAAACTAAAAACTTTTTTTAAAAACAAAAAACGCAGACAAAGTTAAAAACCGTTTAAAGTTTAAAATATTGCCTGCGTTTTAAAGTGGCGGGAGCAGAGGGACTCGAACCCACGACCAACGGTTTAGAAAACCGCTGCTCTATCCACTGAGCTATGCTCCCGTGTTGTTTTTATAATTTTTTTAGGCTTTAACGCCAAAATTATCGAAATAAAATCTCAAATTTTTTTTGTCAATGCAAGTATATTTTTAAAGATAAGTTGCAATATGTAGTTTTTCTCGCAAATTTTTGTTTTTTAATGTGAATTTAAATTTTTACAGTATATTTAGTATAATTTTTATTTGACATACGTTTTATATTTCGTTTAACTTTGCCACGCAAAAGCGTTGGGTTTTTGTATAAGAAAGGAAATTATATATGGCTACTATAAATAAAGATAGGTTTTTGGGTGCTTGGTGGGCAGCCTTTACGGGAGATGCCCTTGCAATGCCCTGTCGCGGTTATACGGATATGGCTTTAATTAAAGACGAATACGGCGATGTATGCGAAATGCTGCCGCCTAAATCGCCCCATATAGAAAGCAATATTAGCCTTATAAAAATTCCCGACCTAAAGGAGCAATACGATTATATCGGCGAAAAACTTATATTTTGGAAACGCCCCGGAACCCATTATCACGAAACTTTGCAGGCAGGCGAAAACACTTTGCCGATGTTTTTGGCGCTTCATTTAGCTAACGATTTTTGCACAAACAACGGCTATAACGACGAAAAATGGTTTGCAAGATACCACGCAATTATGACCAGCAAAAACGGCTATAGCGACTTGTATGTGCCATCTATGCACAGAAGATATTTTGAAAACTTAAATGCGGGCCAAGACCCTAAAAAGAACGGCGTGCAAGAGGCAAATATAAGCGATTTAACGGCAATGTTCCCGTTGCTGCTATACTATGCCTTTAACAGCGAAAAGTCTACCGATGCCCAATTTAAAATACTTAAAAAGTTTGTAAAAAGCGAAGCTTCGTTAAATTCTTCGGTGTTGATTTCTAAAATATTGGCATATTTAATGAACGGGTTTGATCTTGAAACCGTTTTGTACGAAAAGATGAAAAACGAAATGCATTTGGCATTAACGTTCCCGTATAGGCGCTGGATTAAAAACCATAGCGACGAAAGCGTTGCAAAGCAGTTTTTAGGTGTAAACGGCCACGTTGAATACGCTTTGCCTTTAAGCATATTTTTGGCTTTAAAATATAAAGACAACCTAAAGGAAGCATTAAGGGTAAACGCAACGCTTGGCGGAGAACCAACGGGGCGCGGAGTTGTTATAGGCGCCCTGCTTGGTGCCGAATTTAAAACCGAAAAAATTCCCGCAATGTGGGCGCAAAAACTTGTGTATTTTAACGAGATAAACGCAATAGGAAGTGCGCTATACGACGCCTGCTGCAGAAATATTTTTTAAAATAAAGTTATAAAATTTATACTTTTAAAAGACATATCCAAAAATTTTTATAAAATGTAAAAATTTTCATATCGCTTTGTAACATCTAAAGGGAAGGATTTATTCCTTTCCTTTATTTTTTGTTTTATTAGAAATTTTAAAAGAAGCATTTTGTTTTTTTGGCTTTAATAAATTTTTAGCAAAATATTTAAATTTTTTATAAATTTTAGAATTTGCAAAAAATTTACAAATGTTCCACATGGAACAATCTATTTTTGTTTTATTGTTTTTTAATATATAAAATAAATATTAAAAATATAAAAAAACTAAAATATAAAAAATGCGGGCTTCAAAAATGCCCCTAGAATCGATTTTTTAGATGTTGCCTTAGTATTTATATGTTTTTTAGAAAAACGTGCCTTTTAGGGGTATTTTTGTGCGTTTTAAGTAAAACATTTTTAGAATTTTTTAAAAAACGGCCTTTTTTTATAAAAAATTATATATTTTTAGCAAACTGCAAAGACCCCTACCCTATTTTATAAAAAATGTGCATTTTAGCGTTTTTAAAAAATAAATTTATAAAATGCCAAATTTTTACGCTTTAAAAGTTTTTTAAAATTTACAAGCAAGAGCAAACAAAGCTACTCATTAAAGTGTTTTTGTTTTATCTTGAGAAAAATTTTTTATCGGCTAAGAATTGCCGCTAAATTTTATAGATATGTTAAAGAACGAATATCAGGTTATAGTGTGCGGCGGCGGCCACGCAGGGTGCGAAGCTGCTTTGGCTTCGGCAAGAATGGGGGCTAGCACATTGCTTATTAGCGGAAATATAGATACGATAGCGCAAATGAGCTGCAACCCGGCAATAGGCGGTTTGGCTAAAGGGCACATTGTAAGAGAGATAGACGCTTTGGGCGGCGAAATGGCAATAAACGCCGATGCAAGCGGCATACACTTTAAGGTTTTAAACGGCTCTAAAGGTGTTGCAGTTCAAGGTCCGCGTGCGCAGTGCGACAAAAAGGCATATCAATTTAGAATGAAGCACGTTCTAGAGCTTGCCGAAAATTTAAGCATATTTCAGGCAATTGTTACCGACATTATTGTAAAAAACGGTAAAATTGCGGGTGTAAAGACCAACTTGGGGCAAGATTTTACCTGCAAAGCCGCAATTCTTACTACGGGAACATTTTTAAAGGGCCTTTTACACGTTGGCTTTAACAAAACCGTTGGCGGCAGAATGGGAGATATTTCGGCCGAAAACCTTTCGGATTCTTTAAGGGAAAACGGCATTCAAATAGAAAGGCTTAAAACCGGAACTCCGGCGCGTATATTGGGCAAATCCGTAGATTTTACAAAATGCGTACGCCAAAACGGCGACGAAGTTCCGCAATTATTTGCCTTTTACGAGACAAGGGGCGAAATGTTCCATGTGGAACAATCCGAAAAACTGTTCGGCTTTACGGGTTTTGGCAAAGACCAAATGTGCTGCTGGGAAACACACACAAATTTGGAAACAGCCAAGGTTATAAAAGAAAATTTGGGCAAATCTGCAATGTATGGCGGCCAAATAAAGGGAATAGGGCCGCGCTATTGCCCAAGCATAGAAGATAAAATTGTACGGTTTCCCGACAAAGAAGGGCATAGACTGTTTTTGGAACCCGAAGGCCGCTATACAGACGAGTGGTATATAAACGGTTTATCTACATCGCTGCCCATAGACGTTCAGGCAATGATTTTAAGGACAATACCGGGCCTTGAAAACGCGCAAATGACAAGACCTGCCTACGCCGTTGAATACGACTATGCGCCGCCTACACAGCTTTATGCAAGTTTAGAGTCTAAAATTGTGGAAAACCTGTTTTGCGCCGGGCAAATTAACGGAACAAGCGGCTACGAAGAAGCGGCAGGGCAGGGCTTGGTTGCAGGCGTTAATGCCGCCGCAAAAATTGCCGGCATAGAACCTATGGTTTTAAAGCGCCACGAAAGCTATATTGGCGTTCTTATAGACGATTTGGTAAACAAGGGAACATTCGAGCCCTACAGAATGTTTACAAGCAGGGCAGAATATAGGCTTTTGCTTAACCACAATAGCGCTGAGCACAGGCTCTATAAATACGCGCAAAAATATTCTCTAATGCCCAAGGAACGCCTTGAAAATATTAAAAAGAAAATAGAGCTTACCGAAAGCTGGGTTAAGAAGATAGAAGGGGGCTCGTGGGCTTTAAAGCTAAGGCAAGAGGGCGAAAGCTTTGCCGAGAATTTACCCGAAGCTTTTAAAAAGCTTCAAAAACCGATAAAAGACGAAATCTTGTATAGGGTAATATATAAAGGATACTTAGAGCGCGATTTAAAGCACATCGAAAAAATGGGGCATATAGAAGACAAAAAGTTGCCGCGCAATTTCGACTATTCTTCAATAAAGGGCTTAAGGCTTGAAGCCACTCAAAAGCTTACAAAAATTCAGCCCATAACGCTCGGGCAGGCAAGCCGCATTTCGGGAGTATCGCCCGCCGACATAAATATTTTGCTTATACAGCTTTTTAAGTAGCAAATAAAAGGGCGGAAAAACACCGCCTTTTTTTGTGTATAAAACTATTCTAAAACTATGTCTGTTTTTAAAGACACCCAAGTTTCGAACAACTTTAAAAGGTGTTTTGCGCTGTCTTTGTCTACAGCACAGCTTAAAACGGGCGTTTTAACAATTTCTAAAAAGCTATTATAATCTAAATCGGGCAATGTGTTTAAAAAATCTTCTCTAACAGGGTAGCCCTCGCTTTTGGCAAAGTCGTATAGCCATTTTATGTTAACAATTTCGGGCGTGTTTGTGTTTTTATACGACTTTACCGCTAAAGAAAATGTTTTATATATTCTGGAACAGTCTTCCAAAAAAGGGGCGTTTTTTATTATTACCCTTACAATCTTGCCCATGGCAACAAGCGAATTGTAGTTTGCCGAGTTTTCGCAAAGCTTTTCGCTTATCTCAAAACTTTCTATAAAAAATGGCGAATTTTTAGATTTCGCCGAAAGCTTTGCCGAAATTATATCAAAATAATCCGGCAAAAAAGTCTGCTTTTTAGAGGAAACCCGTTTAAGAGCATAGGTTAGCCCAAGCTCTTTCGAAAGAACGGTAAACATCATAAAGTTCTCGGCGCGCAATTCCTTGTCGAGAACTATGCATTCGGCTATTCTACTTTCCGTCAAATTCGGCAGGCGTCCAATTAGGGGTAACGGCTCCAAACGAAATTATAAGTTTCATACCTTCCGATACCGACATATCAAGATATGTAACATTTTGTTTAGGCACCATAATTAAAAATCCGCTTGTGGGGTTTGGCGTTGTAGGCACAAACACATTAACAACGGTTTCGCCCGTTTTAGACTGAATTTCGCCCTTTGCCGTGCTTGTTAAAAAGCCTATAGAATAAAGCCCTTTGCTTGGAAATTCTACCATAACAACCTGTTGAAAAACTGCCTTGTTCTGCTTGGAAAACGTATCTACAATCTGCTTTACCGTGTTATATATCTGCTTGGCAATAGGTATCTTATGAATAAGCGATTCCGAAAGGTTTATTGCCAGTTTGCCGAAGAAGAATTTCGAAAAGAAACCCACCACAGCAATTATAACCATTACAAAAAGAGTGGCTATAAAGTTGAATAAAATGCTCCAAAGCGGAGAATCTGAAATATGGAAACCCAGTTGCTTTATCAAGGGTTCTATAACAGTTTGGCTTACGGGGCTGCCTATTTTTGTTATCAAAAAATAGAGTATGAACAGCGTTACCGTTAAGGGCAGAATAATTATAAGCCCCGTAATTATCGAATTTCTTAAAACTTTAACCATAGCATTATACAAATTTAAATATAGGTTGTTTAAAATTTTTGTCTAAAATTTCAAGAGCAATTTTTTCGGCGGCTCTCATTTTTTTTGCGTCTTCCTCTTCTATGTCGTTTACGCCCGCCAAATGGAGGTAGCCGTGGGCTACATATAGGCACAATTCCCTGTTTGCAGTGTTGCCGAATTTAGGGCCATATTGCATTGCCATTTCAGCGCTAACGCAAATTTCGCCGCCAAAACCGGTGTCGTCGCCGTCGAATGTAATTACGTCGGTTTCTTTCGGGTCGTTAAGGAAGTCTAAATGTATTTTGGCTAAGTCTGCATTGTCGAAAACGCCAATCGACAAATTTCCCCTTGGGGCTTTCAGATTTTCGGGCAAGGTTCTGTCTAAAGTATTTATAAAAAGCTCTAAATCTTTGTTTTTAAATTTTACGTTTTTAGAATTGTTGCAAGATTCAACTATGCGCCGCATATTATGTCCTCCAATCTTTTGCGCGAGTCTATGGCGTCTTCAATAGAAACCGCCTTGTTTAGCTCTATTGTAAATATGTGATTTTTTGCGTCGAAGAATTTTGAAAGCGCCTTAAAATCTATAATGCCTTTGCCTATTGCAATGTGGTCTTTGCCGTTTTCGTCGCAATCGTGCAAATGCCAGCCAATTTGATAGGGCGCAATTTCTTCGGCAAGCTTAAGCTGGTTATACAATCCCAAAAGCTGCTTTTTCATAGAGTGGCCCACATCGTGCCAAAGAAAGGCTACTTTTGAATTTGAAAAATATTTCTTGTACATATTCGCCATATTCCAATCGAGGGGCAATTCGGGAATTTGGTCTCGGTTTTCGATGCCTATTTTTACGGAACTTTCCTCGAATTTTTCGGATACGGAGTTTGTGTTTTTTTGCAAAAATTTGTAGTGCTTTTCGCTTTTTTTTGCGGAATTTTCCTTAAAGCTTTCGGCAATTTTTATGTATTTTTCGTCGTCTTTTAGGGTTTTATAGTCTTTTACAAAATCAAGATACTTTTGTATTTTGTAGTCTATAGGTCTAAAAAAATATGTTATTTGCCCCGAGTGGCTTACTATTGCCTTTGCTCCCGTCTTTTTTGCAAAATCAAGAGAGTTTAAAGTGTGTTTTTGCCAAAGTTCGCCCTCGGCCTTGTTTTTGGACGAAGGCGAAAACAAGTTGCACGCCGTGCCCGTTGCAAATGTGGGCATTGGGCAAAAATTATGAAGCGACGAAACTTTTACAATGTTTTCGTTTACAGCCTTTAAAATGCCGTCTACAGCAAAAAGCGGGGTAGAGTGCCCCAACTCGACATATTCAAAGCCCATTTCGCGCGCGCGGCAAAGCATATTATACGAGTTGTCGGCATAGCGGCTTTGTAGATAACTTGTAGAAAGCGACAATATCATTTTTTGTTTTTCTGTAATTGTGGCGAAACTACATCTTCGAAGGGAACACCGCAACACTTTTTTATTGCCGAAAAAACTTTGAACATTGCCGCAATCAAAAAGATTGTTGTAGGCAAAACAATAACCGGCCACGAAAGGGCGGTCATTTTGCCCACTTGCTCGTTAAATTCTTCCATTGTTGCGTTCTCGGTAAATATGCGGCAGGCAAGGTAAAAGTTAAGCACCGCGCTAAGCAAAAACGAAAACGCGCAAAGCCAAGTTGCAATTAAAAACTCCCTGTCGAAGGCGGCTTTTGTTCCGCGCTCGGTTAAAAGTTTTTCTATCTTATTAACGTCTAAAACGGCGTCGTTTAAAATAAGCAATTTTGCAAGGGGTTTTTTTGTAAAGGCAGTAATTGTAACTGCAATTCCCAACACAAGGGGTACTAAAGTTTCCTTTGCAATAATCCATTCGCGGGAGAGGCGCATAACGCCTATTCCTCCCGTAAGAAACACGCTTACAACGCCTATAATTGCAATTAAATTCCATTTTTTGCGGGCAATTAAGTCGTAAACTCCGTATATTGTGGGGAACGCCAAAGCCAGCAAAAATACGCAAAGCAGGGCGTCTACACCAAAAAAGTCTTCTATGCCTTTAGATTTTAAGAACTTGCCCGCCCAAATTAAAAGTATGCTTGGAATGGCAATGTTGAAAGCCAAACTTAAAAGAGTATTTTCCTTTTTTTGCTGTTTCATAAATCAAGAATTTTCTAGCTTTTTATTCAGGTTGTTAAGCATTCCGAATTCCCTTAAAGTAATAAATATAGAGTATATTGCAACAACAGCGTCGGATATGGGGAACGCCGCCCAAAGCCCCGTAATGCCGCCGAATACGGCGGGCAAAAAAATCATTAGCGGCACCAAAACAAAAAGCTGGCGAAGCACCGTTAAAAATATCGAAAACTTTGGCCTGCCCGTAGATTGAAAAAACGACGACGTTGAAATGTTTATCCCCAAAAGGAAGAACGAAATCACCATAATTTTCATTGCCAATGCCCCTTTGCAAACAAGCAAAGGCTCGTTCGACACAAAAATTTCGAACACATTTTTTGAAAAGAAAAAGAACACAAAAAAGCCTGCAGCCGAAAAAATCGAAGTAAAAAACAAAGTGTATTTAAACGCGCTTTTAACCCTTAGGTAAAGCTTTGCGCCCCAGTTGTAGCCGTATATGGGTTGCGCTCCCATATTCATTCCAAGCACGGGCAAAAAAACCAAAAGGTTTGCAGTCATTACAACGCCTATAATTGCAACGCCTTCGGCATTCCCCAATTTAGAGGCCTGCGTTAGCATAACCGCCGTAGACAAAGCGGCCAGCATTTGTATTACAAACGAAGGCGAGCCAAAGGCAGCAACTTTTTTTACCACGTTTTTTGTAAATTTAAAGTTGCATAGTTTTAGCCTTAATACGCCGAGTTTTAACGCGTAGAAACGCAATACCCAAAGCGAGGCTATTGCCTGGGCTGCAACCGTTGCCAATGCGGCACCCTGAATGCCCCATTTAAATTTTGCTATAAAAAGCCAGTCTAAAACAATGTTGCAAATTGTGCCTATAAACAAGGTAAGCATCGAATATACGGGGCGGCCTTCCGCCCTTATAATATTGTTTAGTCCGAACGAAATTTTTTCGAATATAAGCCCGAACAAAATTACCCTGTAATACAGCGTTGCCTGCTCTAGAATTTCGCCGCGCGCGCCGAATGCCCAAATAATTTCGCGCGTAAAAAAAATTGCCGTCACAAAAATTGCGGCGCAAAACAACATAAAAAATAAAAGGCATTGTGTTGCCGCCTTTTCGGCCAAATCCACATTCTTTTTGCCAAGGCAAATCGAGACAAAAGTTGCCCCGCCTTGCCCTACAAGCATTGAAATTGCCAAGAAAAGCAGCGCGGGCGACATGCAAATTGTTATTGCAGCCAATCCCTGCGAGCCGCAAAAATTGCCCACAAAAATGCGGTCTACAATGTTGTAGAGCGCGGTCATTGCCGTCGAGCACAATGCAGGAATGTAGAAACGCCAAAGCAGACGCAAAATAGGCGTCTGCCCCAATGCCTTTGTTTGAAGCGATTCGGACATTACTTGCCCGATGGCTTATATTGTTCGATAAGCTTTAAAAGTTCGTCTATGGCGTTTTCCTGCGGAATGTTCATTTTAACGCATTGCTTGCCCTTATATAGGTTTATTTTACCGGGGGCGCCGCCTACATAGCCGAAGTCGGCGTCGGCCATTTCGCCGGGGCCGTTTACAATGCAGCCCATAATGCCAATGGTAACGTCTTTTAAATGCTTGGTTCTCTCTTCTATTTTCTTTGCGGTTTCCTGAATGTTATACAAGGTTCTGCCGCAGCTTGGGCAAGCGATATATTCTGCCTTGCTGCGTCTTGCCCTTGCGGCCTGCAAAATTGCGAGGGTGTCTTCCGGATTTTCGTCCGCATTAGAAGAAACTTCAACCAATTCCAAATCTCCAATGCCGTCGCAAAGCAATGCTCCCAAATATATCGAGGCTTCGTTCAGTTTTTCTTCGGGCGTTTTCGAAGTTAAAACGTCGGAATTTGCCATTATAAATATGGGGGCGTTTATTGCAGCTTTCTTTAAAAGGGCGGCTGTTCTTCTTGTTTCGCCCACAAAGTGCCTGCCGCAAACGGGCTTTGGCGAAATAACTGCAAAGTTTTTAGGTGCGGTTTTAAGAACTTCTATAAACTCGTTTTGCAAATCTTCGTTCGATATTTTCAACGCGAGTTTTTTGCCCGAATTTAAATCGTCTTTAAGCTTTTGCGATTCGCCTTTTTTGTATTCTGCAATTTCAAAGTTTTTGGATTTGCCCGAGTTGTCGAAACAAATTTCGGCCTTGTCGGACTTTCCGTTTACGCAAACTGCCTGCTGCGAATTGCCGCCAATAGAAAGCTTGTCGCCCAAGTCGATGGAAAAACTTTCCCTTTTAGAATACGAGTAAAAATCTATGCCTTCGTCTATTTGCTCTACGGGTTTTTGCGCGCGGAATTTTTCCACAAACTTTGCAAGCTCTATTGCAACGGGAACTTCCTTTACTGGGTCTTCGGTAAGCGATACTCTAATTGTGTCGCCAATGCCGTCTAGCAAAAGACCGCCTATGCCCATTGCGCTTTTTATGCGCGCGTCTTTGCCGAAACCGGCTTCGGTTACGCCCAAGTGCAAAGGGCAGTCCAGCCCTTCTTCTGCCATCTTTTTTGCGGCAAGGCGGTAGGCCTGCGTCATAACCCTTGTGTTGCTTGCCTTAAAAGACAAAACAACGTCCTTAAAGTTTTCCGCCTCGCAAATTCGCACAAATTCCAGCGCGGCTTCCACCATGCCCAAAGGGGTGTCGGCGTAGCGGTTTATTATTCTGTCGGAAAGCGAGCCGTGGTTTGTGCCAAGCCTTATGGCTCTTCCAAGTTCCTTGCACCTTTTTAGAAAGGGCAAAAATCTTTCTCTTACGCGCTCTAGCTCTTCGTTATATTCCTTGTCGGTATAGTCTAGCTTGCCGGTTTTGCGGTCGGCAAAGTTGCCGGGGTTAATCCTTACTTTTTCGACGTGCTCTACGGCCTCCATTGCTGCCTGCGGCAAAAAGTGAATGTCGGCAACAAGGGGGTTTGTAAAGCCCGCCGCTTTAAATTTTTTGTTTATGTCTTTTAACGCGCGGGCCGCCTCTACATTTTGGGCGGTAAGCCTTATAATGTCGCAACCTGCCTCGGCAAGCTGTATGCACTGCTTTACGGAAGCTTCCACATCAAGCGTTTTTGTGTTTGTCATCGACTGAATCCTTATTGGATTGTCTTTGCCGATTCCAATATTGCCCACTTTTACTTCGCGGGTTTTCATTCTAACGCAGTTGAACCTTGATTGTGTATACTGATTATTCATTTTTATCGAAACTTGGGTTTGTTAAATAGTAGTTGTTCTCAAGCGACTCCATTGTCTCTTGCGAGCTTTCGCCAATCCATCTTTCGGTGTCTAAAAATATAATGTAGACCATTAACGAAAGGAATAAAAAGACGAAAAGAAGCTGTGTAAATTTTACAAACGCCGAGCGCGAGACGGGCTTTTTTGTAAGTTTTTCTATGCAGGCTAAAAGAATGTGTCCGCCGTCTAGCACGGGCAGCGGCAGCAGGTTTAAAACCGCCAAATTTAGATTAAGCAACACCACAAACGAAAACGCCAGCGAAATGTCTACTATAGACATTTTGTATATTGCGCGCCCTATGCCAATTGGCCCCGACATATGCGAAAAGCCGACATCGCTTTTCGAGTTGAACATTGTGGCAATGGCGGCATACGTTGTGTAAAAACCGTCTTTAATTTGCTTTAAAACCGAAGGGTGCTCTATTGAAATATTCTGCTTTACGGTAAAGCCCACCATAGAATTTTCTACGGGGTCTTTTATTTTTGCCGACGGCTTTTTTAGCAAAAATTCGCCCATGCTGTCGCCGTCCATATATTTTATAAGCAGAGGGCCTTTTGCGTTGTTTAGGGCGTCGCATGCGTCTTTTACGCTAAAAACTTTGTTTTCGCCTATTTGGTAGATGGCAGCTCCCGCTTTAACTCCAAAATCTTTCAAAGAGTCTGAGTCTTCAAAAACTTTTAAAATGCCGCTTTCCGAAACAAGACCCCTAGATTGCGCTATGTTCTTGTTTACGCATAGCAATTGTGCAACTTTTTTGCCGTTTTCGAATACTTCGCAAAGGGGTTTTGTGCGCCTTATTTTTTCGGGAACTAAATCGGCAAAAATTTCGGAATTGTTGCGCATTATGCCAACCTTTGCCTTTTCGCCTTTTTTTAGCATATTAAGCTTGTCCGAAAAGTCGGCAACCGAATATACATTTTGCCCGTTTATCGAAACAATTTCGTCGTTAGGTAAAATTCCAGCTTTTTGCGCAGGCGAATTTTCCATAACCGAGGCAACATCTATTTTTGCTGCCGGCGCAATGCCAAGCATTCTTAAAAAGTCGCCCGTCTTCGAATTTGTCTTTACAAGAGTCGGCTTAAGAAAGAGGGTTAAATTTTGTCCGTTTCTTTCAACCTTTAAAATGGCTTGCGG
>SAMEA104315426__coassemble_588_pt1 | contig 18869 bp, 12 predicted proteins | sample SAMEA104315426__metabat2_low_PE_002 | metagenome-assembled genome bin SAMEA104315426 (sample SAMEA104315426) | gut metagenome | biome: Monkey gut; feature: monkey-associated habitat; material: faeces | place: China | collected 2013
CCAGCCTATTCCCGATGCGAACGGTTTGGAAACGTTGTAGGAGCTTATGTATTTGCCGCGGTCGTCTACAACCAAAACGGTTTTCGATAGCCTGTCGTTTACATACGAAACCTTGTTCGGCGAAACCGAAATAAGATAGCCCCTGCGTATTATAACTTTGCCTTTCGCATCGGTTATGGCGATTTTGTCGCCCTGTTGTTCGGCTTTGGCTATCATTTTATTTTAGCCATAAGTTCGTTCAAACGCTTTACCATATTTTGCGGGTTTTCGAGCAAGCCCGCCGAAAGCATTGCGTTGTCGTATATCTGGTCTAAAACAAGTTTTGCCAAAGATTCGTTGTTTTTGCGCAGGTCGTTTAGATTTTTTATAAGCTCGCTTTTCGGGTTTATCTCGAAGTTTATTGCCGGATTAGGCAGCGTGCCTTCGGGGTTAAACGCCTTTAGCATTGCGCGCATTTGCGGGGTTAGCCCGTCGGCATTAAGGGCTGCTGCGGGGCTTTCTACCAGTCTTTTGCCCGCCGAAACCTCTTTTACTTTTGCATCTCCCAAAGTGCTCTTTATCCATTCGCAAAGGTTTTTTACATCTTCTTCGGGCAGGGCGCTTTCCTTGTTTTCGTTTTCAAGCGGAATGTCGCTTAGGTCTATGTCGGCGCTGTCTATAGAGACAATTTTTTTGCCGCCAAATTCGCCCAAATTGCCCATTGCAAAAACGTCTACAGGCTCGTACATAAACAAAACCTCTATGCCGCGCGATTTAAACGCCTCTAAGTAGGGGGCATTTTCTATCGTGTTGCGGTCGCGGCCAAAGGCATAGTAAATGTCTTTTTGCGCCGACTTCATTTTTTCCACATAGCTTTCGAATGTGGTTTTTTCGCCCGCCTTTAAAAGGCTGCTTTCGTAGCGCAAAAGCTTGGTTAAAGCTTCTCTATTTTCGAAGTCTACGGCAACGCCTTCCTTAATGAAATTGCTTATTGCAGCATAGATTTTCTCGAACTTTTCGGGGCTTTTCTTTGCTATTTCGGCAAGGTTTTTAATGTAGCGTTTTACCACAACTTTGCCCAGTTTTTTAAGCAGCGCGCTGTCTTGCATACTTTCGCGCGAGATGTTAAGCGGAATGTCGGCACTGTCTATTACGCCCTTTGCAAAACGCATCCATTCGGGCAAAAGGTCTTTGGGGGCGGCGTCTATAAGCACCTTGTGGCTGTAGATTGAAACCTGCGGCTTTGTTTTGCCGAAACCGAATTTTTCGGGATTTTCGGAGGGCGTATATATAAGCGCGTTAAGCTCTAGGGGTGCGTCGGTTTTAAAGTGAAGCCAGTCGGCGGGTTTGTCGTACGAATGGGTTTGAAATTTGTAGAAATCTTCGTATTCGGCGTCGGAAACTTCGCTTTTATTTTTCAGCCAAATTGCCTTTCTGGTTTGAACGTCTTGCCCGTTTACGCTTATGGGAAAGTCTACATACGCGCTGTATTTTTCGAGAATTTCCCTTATTCTTTGGGGGTCGGCAAACTCTTTGTATTCGGGTTTTAGGTGCGCCGTTATCTTTGTGCCGCGCTCGGGCTTTTCGGCTTCGTTTATGCTGAAGTTTTCGGAGCCGTCGCATTTAAATAGATAGGCCTTGTCGTTTTCGCTTTTGGTTAAAACCTCTACTTTGTCGGCAACCATAAACACGCTGTAAAAGCCCACGCCAAATTGTCCGATAATGTTTTCGGGCAGCTTGCCGCCGTTTGCCTGCATTGCCTTCGAAAACGCCTTAGAACCCGAGTGCGCAATTGTGCCCAAGTTTTCGGCAATCTCCTTTTCGGTCATACCAATGCCGCTGTCTTCTATCGAAAATTCCGACTTTTCGGCATTGCAATCAATCTTGATTTTAAGCGAATTGTTGTCTATTGCCTGCCCCTTTTCCAGCGAGGCAAACCTGAACTTTTCGGAGGCGTCGGAGGCGTTCGAAACAAGCTCTCTTACAAATATTTCCTTGTCGGTGTATAGCGAGTTTATAACAATGTCTAGCACCTGTTTAACTTCGGCCTGAAATTTATATTCCATATATTCCTTTCGTATAAAAAATATGCCCCCGATTTTATGCGGAGGCTTTGTTTAATGCAATATCTTTGAAAGCGTTTCTTTTGTTTTGTTCCATAATTTTCGGCAAAAAGGGCGGCTTTTTTGCCGCCCCTAAAATTTCAAAAAAAGCAAACCTATTTAATTTCTATGTTGCTGGAATTATCTAAAATAAAGGGCTTTTTGCCGATGTTCTTGGGCGGGAATGCCTCGGTTTTTTCGACACGGTTATTAAGCCATTTAAGGTTGTCTATGCAAACGGCGTAAAGCATTGGGGTGTCGTCGAACTTTTTAAAGGTGTTGTTTTCTATTATAATGTTGCGGTTGTAGCGGCTTTTGTCTTTGTCTTTTGATATGCGCGAGCCTACTCCAATTATTGCTGTTCCCCAACCCTTTGCGTAGTAGTTGTTTTCGAACACATTGTTCCTTATAGTGCAGTTTCTTACCCCGCCCTGCTCGAACCAGTAGCACGCGTCGCCCTCGAAAAGCAAGGCGGTGCCGCCATTTGCAAATATGTTGTTTTCTACCGTGGTTTTGCCTCGACAGTTAAGCAGCATACCCCTTGCCCTGTTTTTTTGCACTATGTTGTTTGTTATTATAATTTCGGGGTAGTCTCTTACTTTGGCTACGGCGTCGCTGGCTATTACGCCTTCGGGAATATTGCCGTCTAAAACAACCCTTTTAAATTGCTTGTTTATTGTTTCTACCGACTTAATTTTTGAGGTTGCCTTAGTCATCATAGAATCTTTGTCGACAAACTCTATTGTGTCGTTTGCCTTGAATGTTTTAAAGCCGTATTGCTGAACGTGCACAAGCTCGCTAACAAAAGTGTTGGGGCTTTCTACGGTTTTAATTCTTTCGTATATGCCGTGAATGTTGGTTGCATCGTCCATCATTTGCTCGAAGAGGTTGCCGTTTAATATGATTTTGCCGGTGCAGTTTACAAAGTGGGTGGCGTCGGCAGCGCAGCTTATAACGCGGTCTTTGCCGGCTGTAAATACGCAGCTGTCTCCCGCAATGTTTGCCGAATTTTGGGCTATAATTCCCATTCCGTAGGCTTCGTAAATTGTAATGTTTTTAAAGAGCACGTTTTCGGATTCGTCTACAGAGAATGTCGAGTGCGGCCTGCCCGAGAACGTAAACACAATGGTGTTGCCCTTAACGGCTTTGTTTAGGCGTTTGTAGTAAAGCTTTATTTTGTCTTTACCCAATTTTTCGGCGCGGAATGTGCCCATTCTTATGGCGGGGAAATAGTCGCCCGTGTTGTATTCTGGGCGTTTTTCTTTGGTGTTAAACTCTAAAATTCCGCCGTAGCGATAGGGCCTTTGCACTTCCGAAGTAAGCGGGTTTGGCTTTGCCTTAAACTGCAAAAGCCCGTTGTCTACAACATAGGGGTTGCCGTCTTTTATGCGCAAAATAACGCCGTCTTCAAAAGTATCCAGCACAATGGCTTCGGCGTGGGGGCTGTTGAAAAGGTCGCAGGCAAAGTTTTTAAACGAAACGTTTTTTGAATTCCTTACCAAAAAGGGATTTACGTTGCCGTAGAACATAAAAAGCGTGTCTTTTTCGCCCTCTATTGTAAGATTGTTAAAATCTACAATGGGGAATATTACGCGCTTTAGGCCTTCGTCGTTATTGCTGGCAAAAATGTAGTAGTCTTTTGCCAAGTTGCCGCCGAATGCGTAGGTGCCCTTGCCGAATTTTATGTGTGCGTGGGGGTGCTTTTTTGCTTCTATTAGGGCTTTTTGCAGCGCCGGTGTGCTGTCGCTGCCGTCGGGTTTTGCGCCGAAATCGGCAATGTTGATTATTTTTGTCTCGTCGGGCTTTTTGCAGTTTGCCGAGGTGCACGCGGCAAAAAGTGCGGCGCACAATGTGCCGGTTAAAGCCAAAACAAGTGTTTTTGCGTATTTGGTGTTCATCATATATAAAAGGTGTAATTCGTAGTCTGCGATTTTGTTTTAAAGTTTTTTTTGTGGCAAGTTTTTTTAGGCAAAACTAGGCTTTTTGCGCCCTGCGCTTAACTAGCTCGTTTATTGCAAACTTTGCCGCCGACCAAAACGGTATTAGCTTGTAGTTTAGCTTGCCCAAAATCTTTTCGGGTTTGGTTCCGTTTAGATATAGCCTTATAGACTCGGTTATTGCGATTTTTCTTGCCACAATAAGAGAGGGAACATTCAGCTTTAAGTAGCCTATAGAATTTATTGCAAGCTCCTTTTCGGCGGGGTTTGTCAATGCGCTGTTTGGGCGTATTTCGCCGCTAAATGAATATTCAAAAAGCCTTTCGCACAGAGGATCGTAGGGGCTTGCCACCGTATGCGTGCCTCGGGCGTGCCCGCAGTGCAACGCCGATTCCGCCGTAAAGGCGGGTTTGCCGTTTTGGTTTTTGGGCTCTTTTATGCACGAGGCCGCCATATTTGAATATTCCAAAGTCTTTTCGGAAGCCCCTCCAAACTGCGGCTCGATATGCTCTATGTGCGAAGTTTGCGCAAATATGCGGCTTTCGCAGTAGCAACATAAATAGCTTTGGCGCACAACAAGCGAGTTTTTTAACTCGTTTTTAATGCGCGTGTTGCCGAAGTTTGAATATTTTGCAAACGGGCGTTTTTTTAGCCATTTTTTAAACGACTGAGGCGCGTCTGAATTTTTTGGTCTTTTAATATACCTCATTGCAGTGCCCTTATAAGATATTCGCCGCGCAAAACTTCGGGGTCTTCGGGTATAATAACATTTAGCTCGTCTACAATTCTTTGGGCGGCTTGCATATCGTTGTTGTCTATTGCAGCATACATTGCCCTTAGCTTTTTTGCAACTTCCGGCTCGCGGTGCGCGTTAAGCAGCTGCGTTAGTATGTCGGCGGGCGAGCGCCCGTAGGTGTTTTCGACCTTTTCTACCGCGTTTGTTTCGGAGTTAATTTTATATAGATTTTTTGAAACCGACATTACCGAAGGCGAGTGCGACGAAAATATAAACTGCGCCCTAGGGAAAATTTCGGGAAGCTTTTGGGCAATGCGCGCCTGCCAGTCGGGGTGCAAGTGCAAGTCTATTTCGTCTATCAAAATAACGCCTTCGCTTAGCAGCGGATTTTTCATTTCTGGATTTGCCACAATAGCCCGCATTGCAATGTCGGCAATAAGTGCAATTACCGTTTTTTCGCCGTCGGAAAGCCCCGAAGATGGAATGTTGCGGCTCTTTAAAAATGTTTGACCGTTGCGGACTTCAAATGTTCCGAATTCGGGCGCAAACCCGGCAAGCGCTTTGCTTACAAACGAAAGGGGGTTGTAGAAGGCGTCTATTTTCGCCCTGAGGGCGTTGCCTTTTTTTAGCGGCAGTTTGGCTGCCTGCTGCATTTCAAATTCGCGGCGTTGCGCCATTTGTGCAAACCACTTGTCTAGCTTAACAAAATCGGTTCTGGCTGCAAAAGCGTTTTTATATACTTGGGTGCGGTCTGTAGACGAAATAGGTTGCGGCGCGCAGTAGCCCGAAGTGTCGCGCATTGCGCCGTAGTATGCCAAAACGGGAATTTGCACCGAGGCGTTGCCGTCTATCATAACGCGCATATCGTGCCCGAAATTAAAGGCGCCCTGCATATTGCTGTTTTGCGAATTTCGGTTTGAATTTCTTTGTTTGTAAAGGGTAAGGGTAAGCGGGCTTTTGCTTTCTATTTGCATAGTTAACTTTGCGTAGTTTGCCCCATACGATATTTCGCCGTCGGAAATTTTTTTGCCCTTTACCGCATAGTTGCAAAGCTTTACCGGCAGCCACGAAAGCATTATAGAAACTGCTTCGAGCACGCTGGATTTACCTCCGCCGTTTCGCCCAGTAAGGACAGTGCAAGATTTGTCGAATTCCACAAACTCGTTGCGCAGCCCTTTGAAATTTTCTATCTTAATATTTTTAACAAACATATCTTTGTATCAAAAGCCTAATAAGGCGCGCCGTTTAGTAAAGCGCAAAATGGGCACAAACGCCTTTTGCGCAAGGGCAATAGCCTTGACAACTTGCGCTATATTTTGGTATAAAGAGTACATGAAATATGCGGTATATTTTGCGATTTTCCTTGCTAACTATTTGGCGTTTTGCGTCGAAACGGCTTCGTATAAAGCGCTTGTAAACGCCGAATATTTTTCGCCGAGAAGGTGCATTGTTTATTCTAGTGAAGGCGCAGATTTTTATTACACAAAAAACTACTACGAATTTGCCAAGATATGCAATATGCCCGCAAAGAATGCGGCTATAGAAGAATTTAAAAAGCTCTTAAAATTTGCCGAAAGCGACGCCGCAAAAGCGTGGGCACTTTACGGATTGGCAGCTATGGGCGAAACTGTAGCACCTCCAAAAGATTTAAAGCCCGTGTATTTTTGCGGGCAGCTTGGCGCTTTAAGCAAAGTTTGGCCAAACTATTTTAAAGGCAAAAAAGATATTGAAATACCCGATGTGTATATAAAAGTAAATTTGGCAGATTTTGCCGAAGTTGCCGACAAAACAAAATATGCCTATCTTGTTTTGCAGAAAAGCGGAATGTATATTACAGGCCCAAGGGGCGAGGGGGGAATAGTTTGCGCGGAAACTTGGGCGTATAATTATTTGGCGGCAAACAAAACGCCCGAAGAAATTTGCAAAGTTGCTAAAACAGTTTGGGACAATGCCGAACATTTTGCTGGCAAGTTGTATGCCTTGCTTTTGTTTAAAAAGGCAAATGCCGCCGAAAAATTTAGCGAATACTACAAGTTGCTAGACAAAACAAAAAAGTTTACCCACATATCGGGCTGTATGTTTTATTCTTCCAGCTTGGGCGAGTTTGATAAACCCGATTGGATTTTTAATATAAGTTCGGCGTTCGACAAATATTACGAAAAATTCCCAGTATTATACAATCCCTTCGACGAAAACAACAAGCGCATACCCCTTATAACGCCTAAATTTGAAATTGTGCAATCTGCCGTAAGGGAGGACAATTTGGGGTATTTGCCAACGCGTTTTCGCGATGGTAAAGACGGCAATGTTTTAAAATATCCCGCATTGGCTAAACTTGCAAAAGAGTGGGACTGCGCCGAAAGCCAAAGCCGCAAAAATACGCTGCAAAATTTGCTAAAGTTTATGGACGCAACTGCCCCAAACCGCGTTTTGGCGCATTACGACTGTGGGTTTGCCATAGACGCGGTTAAGGAAAATTCGGCTTGGTTTTTTAAAAAACCTGCAAAGATTATGTTTGGGCAAGAACCCTGCTTTGACGACTATTATATGAATGCCCCAATTCAACAACTTGCAAAAAAGATTTTTGCATATATGCTATACCACGAAATCGGGAAAAAGGGCGGCGAAAGTTTGATAGGCTTTTATTTTGGCAGGGCTAATCGCCATGTTTTGCTGTGCTTTGGCTATGGATTAGATTGCCTTGACCAGCGAAGCAAAAAGCAACTTAAAGAATATGAAAGGCGTTTTGAAGAACTTGGCGAATATACCGAAGTTTTGTGTTTGGAAAATTCGCAGGACAAAAACAATGTATGGCTTTGCCCCATATTTAAAAAGTGCAACAAACAAAAACTTGCCGAGCTAAAGGCTAAACACCTAAAAATTTTAACTTTGCTTAGCAAAGAACAACGGCAAAAATACGACGAATTGCACAAGAAATACCCCGCAATTACAGATTTATAACAAAAATTTTTATGGAAAGTTCCGCTAAAAAAAGGTCTTTTAAAATTGAATATTTTGTAGGCTTGCTTGCCTTGGCTTTCGCAATTTTCGGCTACTATTGCGCGCTGGCTTTCTATTGGTCTGGCTATGAACAAAGTCCATTCGGCTACGAAACATGCGGGTTGGAATTTATTGCTTGGGTTTTGTTTATATATCCAGCCTACATTGTCTCTTTGCTATTAAAAGCTTTGCTTGTCTGGAAATTTGATTATCCAAAAATTTGGTGTTGGGTTTCGTTTTTAGTTATGCTGACAGTATCCATTCCCGTAAAATCGCTATATCTTGGAGTGGCGGCAATTTTCTTTATTCTGCTAGAATTTGTTTTATATGTGCTTGCCGCAATTTCGGCAAACAAACCAAAAAGTTATGAAAAAACTATTCTTTAAAGAGCTTGGCAAAAGGTTTTTTGTTTACGTTGCAATTTTGGCGTGCGGCGCATTGTTTGGCGCAATTTACGGCGCGCTAAACGACCAAATTACCTACACAATTTCGCCCGAATATTACACAAAATTTAAGTTTGAGCAGTTCGGCATAAAGGGAAGCTTTGCAAATGAATATCAGCGAATTGGGGCTGCAATTGTGGGGGTATTTGCCACTTGGTGGGCAGGGCTATTGCTTTCGGCAGTACTAGGGCTTTTCGCCTTTATGCAACAAAGTTGCCTGCATATGTTTAAATGCTTTTTGCGTTCGGCTGGCATTGCAATTTTTACGGTTATTATTTGCACTTTTTTAGCATATTGCGGCTTTATTTTTACGGGGGTTTATGTCCCAAAATATATAATAGATAAAGACGCCTTTAAAACGGTTGGCAATATGCACAATATAGCCTACATTGCGGGCGTTGTAGGGCTAATTTTAGGCGTGTTATATAACACAGCCTATAGAATTTTTTGCGACACAAAAACTTTATGCGCGCAAAAAAATAGCCCCGAAATTCGGGGCTAAATAAAAAATTATTTTGCTGATTTTACCGCAAGGGCTATTGTTTTTCGTACCCTTTCTGCAAAATCGGCGTAGCTTTCGTCTTTTTCGGGGCGCATTTGCGGCAGATATTGCACCGAAATTTTCGCCCTAAAATCGGGCATATTAGCCCCCGCCTTCAGGGCTTCGTACGCGCCCGAAATTGCAACTGGCACAACTGGGGCATTAAGCTCTTTTGCCAAAATTGCAAAGCTTTGCTTAAATTCCGAAACTTCGCCGTCGGGCGTTCTTGTGCCTTCGGGGAAAATTACAAGAATTTTGTTTTGTCTTAAAACTTCGGCCGCCTTTTGTATGGATTCTTTTACGCCGCTTTTAATGTCCATAATAATAACGTTGCTGCAGTCTGCATATTTCCTGATAAGCCCGCTTTTTATTATGCCCCTTATTTTTGCGAAAAAGTAGGTGTTGTAGAGCTTTTTTGTGGAAAGCTTTTGAACTGCAAAAACGCCGTCGAAATAGCATTGGTGGTTTGCCGCCAAAATAACCGCGCCTTGCGGAATATTGTTTTGCCCCGAAACTTTTACCGAATATAAAAGCTTTGAAAGGGTTTTGAAAATTGCCGCCGAAATGCAGTGCAAAAAGTTGGGTTTGCCGAGCACTGCCGCCGGTTTTTCGGCTATTATTTCGTTCCAGCTGGGCTCTTTAATTTGCGCGTTTAAAGCTTCGCCTTTGGCAAGGCTTTCTACATATTCGGCAAGCTTGCGCAAAGTGGGGAATTTTTCGAAATCCGCTTCGGTAATTTCGGTGTTAAAGCTTTCTTTTATAAAGCACTGCATTGCTATTTTGCCCAGCGAATCCAGCCCCAAGTCCATCTCCATATTCGCGTCGCACCTAACTTGCCCCGAAATTTGAGCCGCCAAAGTTTTCTTTAAAAGCTTGTATATTTGGCTTTCGGGCTCGGGGTTGGCGGGCTTTTCTTCGTCTACAATGCCGTTTAGCAAATCGGGCAGCATATGCCTTTTTAATTTGCCTATTCTTGTGCGCGGCAATTCGCCGTTTGTTATGGCAAATTTTATAATGCGCTTATATACGGCGTTTTTTCTGTTATACGGCAAAATGGCGTTGTTTTGCACAAACTCCGTTGCCAAGGCGGGCGGCATATCGGCACATTCGCCCGAAAGGCGTATTATTGCCTGCAAAACGCCGTCTTTATAGCATACGCCTATTTCCGAAATTTGCGGGCATTCTTTCTTTACAAGGGCTTCCAAATCGGCTGGGTTAAATTTTTTGCCGTTGGGCAAAACTATAATTTCCTTGCACCTGCCCGTAATAAAAATAAAGCCGTTTTCGTCTATATAGCCTAGGTCTCCCGTGTGTAGGTAGCCGTCTACTATTGTTTGTGCGGTTTCCTGCGGGCGTTTGTAGTAGCCGCTTGTAATGTTGCTGCCTTTTACGATAATTTCGCCGTTGTCTATTTTTACGTCTATTCCGTTTAAGGGCTGGCCTACCGAGCCCGCCTTTATGTTGTCGGGGCGCGGAAACGAAATTATGGGGGAAGCCTCAGTCATTCCGTAGCCTTCGCACATCTTAAAGCCTAAGGCTGTTAAGTCTGCAAAAACGGTTTTGTTTAGGGCTGCGCCCCCCGAAACGTAAAAGTTTGCGCCGCCGCCCAATGCCGAATGGATTTTGCCGAAAATCTTTTTTGAAAGCCAAAGTTTGTTTGCCGTTTTTGCCGCCGCAAACAAAAGCTTTGCAATTTTAGATTTCGAAATTTTGCCCATTATGCCGGCGTGCAAAGTTTCGTAAAAGCGCGGCACGCTTATAAAAAGGTGTATTTTTCGCGCTTTCATTGCAGCCGAAATGTCTTCGAAAGTAAGCGATTTTGGCATTACAATTTCGCCTTCTACATAAAGGGGCACAATAACCGTGCCGGCAATGGGCAAAATGTGGTGGAAGGGCAGCATTGCAAAACATTTTAGCCCTTTTGGGAAATATTGCGTTTTGCAAACGGCGTCTATATTCGTATATATATTTTTAAATGTAAGCATTACGCCTTTGGGCGCGCCAGTTGTGCCCGATGTATACACAATAAGGGCAAGGTCGTCTAAGTTGCGCTCTACCGAAAAATCGCCGCCTACATCTAAAAGGGGTTGCTCGGAAATTTTCGAAATATCTATAACGCGAATGTTGCGGTTTGACTTTGCGATGGCTGCCTTTGTTTTTTCGAGATTTTCGGGCGAGGCGAAAACAATTTCGGTGTCGCTGTCTGTCAACAAAAACTGCAGCTCGCTTTCGGTTGAATTTGCGTCTATTGGAATTACCGAGGCATTAGCCGCCCAAGCTCCCTGCAAGGCTGCAATCCATTCGGGGCTGTTTGCGGCAAAAATTGCAACTTTAGAACTGTTTTGGCAAAGCAAGGCCGCCTTTTTTATGTAAGAGCAAAGTGTTTTGTACGAATAAGTTTCGCCGCCGAAATATACGGCGTTTTTATTCGAACATTTTATCAGCGTTATTTTCATTATAACTTTGTTAAATCATAAAAAGGCGATTATGTCAACACGCAATGAACGCTCGTTCATTAACTTTGAACAATGCATTATATTTCGAAAATACGCCGAATTGTTACGGATTAAAAAGTTTATGCTATAAAACTTTTCTTTTGCGCAAAAAAACAAATGCAAACGCCGAAAGCGCTGCAAGCAGAGCGCATTGGGCAGGTTCGGGAACCTCGTTTAAAACGCCAACTCCGCTTAGATCGAACCCGGGCGTGCCCGAGGTGGGATACGCATCGTAAATCGGGCAGCCGCGGCTGTCTAAAGTTGTGCCGTCGCCTACAATGTCGCCAATTCTAACGTAGTTTACGTTGTCTAAATCAAGATAGTTGTAGCTGTCTAGAAAATCGCGCATATATTCCGCCGAAAACATACTGCTGGATTTTGCGGTGTTTGTGTCGAAATCGTAGTGGTCTAATATGTAGCTGTAAACATCCGCCAATTCCTGCAGGTCGTAGCCGCAGCCGTAGCCAATTCTATATTTCGAGCCTAGGTTGTATATCAAAGTAGGGTCGTTTACGCCGCCGCCAACATCGCCGTCGGAGCCAACGGGTTTTGTCCCCAAATAGAAGTTGGGAAACCTTACAAAGTGGCTGCCGTCGGTTGAAACTTCAACAAATGCCAATTCCAAAAAAGTGTCGTTTAGGGCATTTTCGAAAACGCAAAAATCGTAGCCTGCGCCGTTGCGTATCGCCTTGTCGAAACCCAAAATTATAGAGCCGCCGTCGCCCAAAACAAGAACGTCGGAAGTGTTGCTTGCGGTTGCCTTGCCAAGGGCTTTGCGTGTGTCGGTCCAATAGCTAACGTCGTAGTCGGTTTCGCTGCCCGTAATGCCGCTGCCTTGAACGTACGAAACGCATTTTGTTGCCCACCCTTTAAAGGTGTATTTCGGCTTCATTCCCGAACTTGTCCAAACCTTGCCGCTAACGTGAATGCCGGCGTTGTTGTTGTCGCCTATGCCCGGGGCAAAGCCGGTAACATAGCCGTAGTTAGAATCGTACGAATAGTACTCGTTTGCGGGCAAAAAGCAGTCTATGCCCAAACTTTGCGCGCAAAGCGGCGCGGTTGCCACAAAAGAAATTAAAAGGGCCGAAAATATGTTTTTTGCTTTCATTTATTTAATAAGTTAAAGTTATGCCTGCGCTGAATGTTCTGCCCGTTCCGGGGTAGTAGCCCGACTTCCACGCGCACGAGATATAGCGCTTGTCTAGCAGGTTGTCGACTGCAACAAAGCAGCTTGCGTATTTGCAGATTTTGTAGTTTGCCCTAAGCGACAAAAGCGCGTATGCCGGAATTTTTGCCGTGGTATTTTCGTAGTCGCTGCCTACATATTGGTCGCTTAAAAAGCTTGCCGAAAACGAGAGCGTAAGGGGTTCAATCGGGCGCACAAAAGCCGACAGCGTGCCCGAAAAGTTTGGTACAAGCGGGATTTCGTTGCCGTCGTTTTCGCCCTCTAAAAACTGCGCTTTTACCGCCGAAAACATTGCGCTAAAGCCCCAAATTTTGGCGTCGTATTCTAGCGAAATATCGGTGCCAAAGCGCATTGTGGGGTCTAAATTTGTATTTAGCCATTCAAGACCGCTTGGCGTAAGCGTTTGGTAATACGAAATTTCGTCTACAAGCATATTTAAAAAGAAACTTCCCGTAAGCTTCCAGTTTTCGTTTTCGAATTTTACGCCAACTTCGTAGTTTTGCCCCTTTTCGGGCGAAAGGTCTTTGTTGAAGGGCACGCTTAAGCCGCCGTAGGTTTGATACGAGCAAATCTCGTCGGCAACGGGGTAGTGGTAAATTTGGTCGAACTTAAAGAACAAGGAGGTGTTGTTTTCTACCAAGTATGTTGCGCCGAAATTTGCCCCAAACCCGGTAAACGAAAGGTGCTCTTTATAGGTATTTGCGGGGTTTATCTGCGGCGGCCAGTCGGGGTTTGGAACTAAAATTGTTGTGCCGCCTATCGAAATTTCCCTAAACTCGTCCAGCGAATTTTGCTTAAATTCGGTATTGTCTACACTAAGGCGCGAAAAGCTTATGCGGCCTACGGCATTTAAAATAAGCTTTTCAAACAAAGTGCAGTCGCCGCCAATGTAGGGTTCGGCGGAAATTTGCGAAGCGTCGGCATAGCCCTTGTAGGGGGCAGAGCCGTCGTGCAAACGCTTAAAGTCTATATTGCTATATTCGCCGTCGAAGCCTACAAGAATGTGGGTGTTTTCGGAAGTCTCGAATTTGTATTTGGGCGTAAAAGAGGCGGTATATTGAAAGTTTTTTGTCTTGCCTCCCATATCCCAAAATATGTCCCTAAAATTCCAGCCAAGCCCTACGTCGCCTTCGCCTGCGGCAGATTGCGTGTCTAAGCTTAAGCTATACGAGCCGTCTTTAGAATACGACTTTGAATTGTAGAAACTTTGCTGCGGGTTTGTGTTGCATTGCGCCAAAGTTAAAGGCCCCGCATACATTGTGTTAGAATCGGTATAATTGCCCGAAAAAACAAGCGAGTTGTTTTCGTTTATGTCGTAGCCAAGGCTTAGGTTTGCGCTTATAGCGTCGCTTGCCGAGTTGTCGCGCCAGCCCGCCGAATTAAAATAGTTTAGCCCTATGTTTGCAAAAAAGTCGCCCTCTACAAGTGAAGCTTGTGCTGCCAAATCGTAGGTTTGGTACGAGCCGTATAGCCCCTTAAATACATACGAATTTTTTTGCGGGCGTTTTGTCTTTATTTTTATAACGCCCGCCGACGCCGCCGAGCCATACAACGCCGTTTGCGAGCCCCTTAGCACCTCCATGCTTTCTATGCTAGAAAGGGGAATTTGCAGCCAGTTAATTGCGCCCATATCCGGGCGGTTTATCCTGTGGTTGTCTACTACAACCATTATTCTTGTTTGCGAATTTTCGCCAAAGCCGCGCATTGCAAAGTCGCCCGACGCCATAGACGATGTTACGCTTCTAAAATTTAGGTTTGCAAAATTTTTAAGGGCTTCGGCTACATTTGTGTATTGCGAATTTTCAAGCTTTTCTGCCGAAATTTGAACAGTGTTTGCTGGGGTTTCCAAATTGGGGGTTAAAAACCTGTAGGCCGTAGCGTATACGGTGTCTAAAGTGCCTGCATATTGCGCTTCGTTTGCTTGGGGTTCCTCCTGCGCAAAAATGGCGTTTTGCGCGCAAAAAAGCGCAATCAATGCAAAATTAAAGCAACATTTAGACACCGTGCTCATTCAATAAATTTCCTTATTTACGCCTGCGGTATATAGCCAATGCCAAAGCCAATGCGCCGAATATTGCAGCGTATGTAGAAGGTTCGGGAACCGCCGCCGACGAGTAGGTTAGGTTGTCCATAGCAAAATACGAGGGTGCATTTGCGCCCCAATCGCCGTAGTCGTCGGTAAGGGTTTTAAAGTAAAGCCCGTAAATGCCTTCGGCTTCGTTTAGAGAGGAAAGGTCTACGTCTATCCAGCTATTTGCAACGGTGTCGGCGTTCGAAAGCTCGCATTCAATAAAGTTTTCGGAAAATTCGCCCATAGAGTCTATCGCATAGATTAGCACTTTAAACGAGTGGTAGTTGCCTTCTTCGGTAAGAGTTTTTGTAAGGTAGTCGTAGCTAACAAGGGTATTTGCCAATTGAATTGAGCTTACGTTTATTAAGTCCGAAAACAAAATCTGCGCCATATCCGAGCTTGAATAGCCCGAATTTGCCGAGGTATTTCCGTAGTAAATGCCGTAGTAGCCGCCTGCTACGCCGCTGCCGTCGGTGCCGGTAACGGAAGTATATTGCCCAAGCTCGCCGGCTTCCCAATATTTTGAAATATCTACGGTTTTATCGGAGCAGTTCGACACGTTTATGCCGTCCCACGAATAGTACCAAACTCCGCTATATTGGCTGTTGCTCCAATTAAAGCCAACTTGCGGGTTGTACATATAGTCTTCGTAGTAATGTACACCGCTGCCTGTTGCCGTTGTAGAACGGTTGGCGTCGTATACGGGAGCTGCCCCCGAAAAATCGAACACATCGGCACTAAGGCCTTGTGCGGTTAGCGTTAAGGCGGTTAAAACCGCCGCAGTAGATAGTAGTTTGTTTTTCATTTGTTGTTTTATCTTTCCGGTTTGCATCGAAGCGGTCGATAATCCCTAAATTTTCCGAAAAGAAACAACAAAACGCCGCCCGCAAAATTCGGCAAAAGCCAAAGCTGCACACGGCAAAATTTTGTCCATATATAAAGGGGTGTTAACCCAAAATATATTCATAGTTCCTCTTCGGGAAGTTAGGACATTTTTAACGCGCGTCTTCTGGCTATTTCCCATTTCGCTTTTGGGGCAAAAACCGCCTTTTGCCTTCCCGCATGTGCAGTGGCTTAAAAGGCGTGTCGGAAAATTACAGCGGCGAGACCGCGCCCGAATTTAACGGGACTTCCGTTTGCGTTAAAAACATTCGCCCAAAGTTTTTTGCATTGGGCGCATAGTATGGTAAGAACTATTCGGGCAATCTTTTATTAGCGTTCGATTATGTCAAGCGCATATTTTGCCTTTAAAGCTTGCTTGGCTTTGCAATTATAGCAAAATGGTTTGACATAGTTATTCGATTTTTATACAGAGTTTGCCCACAAATGAAATGAACTGCGTTTTACGCGCTTAAATGGAATTTAGGAGGAAACCCGTTGCGCCTGGCTTATATGGACGCTGGGCGTTGATATTTTTACAGACTATGAAAAATAAATACATATTTATCTTTATAATTGCAGCGTGTGCAATATTTGCATTCTTTGCAAAAGGCAATTCGGATACCGACAAGCAAGCTGTTTGTTTGGACGGCGACGACTGGAAGCTTTCGTATGCAAAGCAGCCATTTTCGGGAGCGGCAAAAAGCCCCGAAGAGTTTAAGCAGCTAAAAGACATTAAAAGCATACCGGCTTCGGTTCCCGGCAACTGCGAGCTTGATTTGCAAAAAGCCGGCGTTTTGCCCGACCTGCAAAAGGGCGACAATATATATTTATTTAGACCTTTCGAGGGCTACCAGTGGCTGTATTCAAAGAAATTTAAAGCCCCAGATTTTAACGAAAAACAAAAGCTGTTTATAAACTTTGGCGGCATAGACACTTTGGCAGACGTTTTTGTAAACGGACATCTTGTAGGAAGCAGCGACAATATGTTTGTTTCGCAAAAATTTGATATTGGCAATGTTGTAAACAAAAGCGGCGAAAATTTGCTGGAGGTTGTTTTGCGCTCGCCCGTAATAGAAAGCGCAAAGTACGACGACATTGCAGGCTCTTCGGGCGGCAACCGCGCCGAACTTATACACATAAGAAAAGCCCCCGCGTCTTTCGGGTGGGATATTCACCCTAGGCTTGTAAACTGCGGCTTGTTTAAGTCGGTTTCTTTGCAGGTAGAAAACGAAGTTTCCATTTCGGAATTTTACCCGTTTACATTGTATGTAGAGCCTTCAAAGAACAGGGCAATGTTGGCTATTGATTTAAAAATACAAACCCCTTTCGAAGAGCTAGACAAGCTTACCGTAAAAGTTTCGGTTTGCAAAGACGGCAAGGAAATTGCCTCGTACACAAAAAAACCGCTTTCATACAATGTTAAAGACGCGCGCTGGATAAGCGGCGTAGATTTGTGGTATCCGCGCGGCTACGGCGAACAACCGCTATACGACATAAGCGTAAGCCTTTTGGACAAATCGGGCAAAACTCTTGCCGAGTGTCAAAAGAAAATGGGCTTTAGAACCGTAAGGCTTGAATTTTCGGAAATAGAGCTAAGCGACGAGGCATCGAAAAAAGTTACCACAAGCCGAAACGGCGAAGCCTTTGGCGATGTAGACGAAAATTCTCTTAAGGGCGAATTTAAGTTTTATGTAAACGATGTTCCGATATTTATAAGGGGCACAAACTGGGTGCCGCTAGACGCCTCGCATAGCAGAGACTTGCAGCACGTTCAAAGCGCAATGGATATGCTTGCCGACTTAAACTGCAATATGGTTAGGTGTTGGGGCGGCAATGTGTACGAAAGCGAAAAGTTTTTCGACCTATGCGACAAATACGGAATTTTGGTTTGGCAGGATTTTGCGATGGGTTGCTCGGTTTACCCGCAAAACGAAGAGTTTTACGAAAAGATAAAAAAAGAGGTTGCATTTCAGGTAAAGAGGCTAAGGCACAGAACTTCGCTTGCATTGTATGCTGGCAATAACGAAAACGACCAAGCCTATAACTGGCGTATAAGGGAAAAGATGTTTGCCCCGCAGCACGACACTTTAAGCCGCGACGTAATACCCGCGGTTATAAGGGAATACGACTGGATAATTCCGTATTTGCCTAGCTCGCCGTATATGTCGGAAAAAACCGTTGTGCAAAATAAAAAATATGCCCCGCCCGAAGCGCACTTGTGGGGGCCTAGGGGCTATTATAAAATACCCTTCTACACAAACGCAATTTGCAGGTTTGTAAGCGAAATTGGCTATCACGGCTGCCCCAACAAAAGCAGCCTGCAAAAGATGATGGACAAAGACTATGTGTATCCCTTTGTAAAGGGCAAAGACTTTGAATTTAACAAGCAGTGGCAGTGCAAAGCCGTTATGTCGTATAAAGACGGCGACGCCGAAGCGCGCCGCAATATGCTTATGGTAAACCAAATAAAACACTTATTCGGCGAATGCCCCAAAGATTTAGACGAATTTATATTCGCCTCGCAAAGCGTGCAAGCCGAGGCAAAAAAATATTTTATAGAGCACTGGCGCAGCCAAAAATTTGCCGCAAAAACGGGCATAATTTGGTGGAATTTGCGCGATGCCTGGCCCATTTTGTCGGACGCTATTGTAGACTACTACAATTCTAAAAAGCTTGCCTACTACTATATAAAGCGCGCCCAAAAAACGGTGTGCTGTATGGTAAACGACAAACTGGAGCTTGTTGCGGTAAACGATTCTTTAAAGCCCGCAAAGGGAAGTGTAAAGGTTGTAGACATAGATTCTAACAAAGAATTGTTTAACGGCGAATTTGCCGTAGATGCAAATTCTAAAAGCGTTATTGCAAAATTAAAGCAGCCTACAGCGCAGGGAATGCTGCTTATAACATACAAAGAGCAAAACGAAAAAGACGAAAACCTAAACCACTATATGTACGGCAAGCCGCCCTTTAAACTTGCCGACTATAAAAAGTGGAACAAGGCTTTAAAGATAGTAAGAGACTAATTTTTGCAAAACGCTTCGCCAAATTAAGGCGGGGCGTTTTTTTATAAAATTTATGCTTTAACAAACAAACGCAGCATGGCATAGTTTTTATATGGAATTGAGTTTGCCTTTGGTTTTCGAAATTTTGGGGTTGGCTGCGTTTGCAACGTCGGGAGCGTTGGCTGCTTTTAAAAAAGATTTGGATATGGTCGGCTTTATTTTTGTTGCCACTTTTACGGGCATTGGCGGCGGAACGATAAGAGACGTAATTTTAAACCGCAACGTGTTTTGGCTACACGACGCCTATTTATATTCGCTAAACATTTGCATAGTCTGCGCGGTTTTAACCTACATTGTTTCAAGGTTCATTCAAAAGCGCGAAAATATAGTAAACTGGTTCGACGCCGCCGGCTTGGCGTTGTTTTCGGTGCAAGGCTACATGATTTCGCAAAGCGTTGTAAATTCGGGCGAAGTTGCCGTTGTTATGGGGTTGTT
>SAMEA104315426__coassemble_605_pt1 | contig 18229 bp, 13 predicted proteins | sample SAMEA104315426__metabat2_low_PE_002 | metagenome-assembled genome bin SAMEA104315426 (sample SAMEA104315426) | gut metagenome | biome: Monkey gut; feature: monkey-associated habitat; material: faeces | place: China | collected 2013
TTAGAAAGGAGGTGATCCAGCCGCAGGTTCCCCTACGGCTACCTTGTTACGACTTAGTCCCAATCACCAGCCTTACCTTAGAGCACTGCCCCCCTTGCGGGTTAGCTCATACGCTTCGGGTAAAACCGGCTTTCATGACTTGACGGGCGGTGTGTACAAGGCCCGGGAACGTATTCAAGGCGTCGTTGCTGATACGCCTTTACTAGCGATTCCGGCTTCATGGAGTCGAGTTGCAGACATCCAATCCGAACTGGGACCGATTTTAAGGATTTGCGCCCCCTCGCAGGTTAGCTTCCCATTGTATCGGCCATTGTAGCACGTGTGCAGCCCTGGATGTAAGAGCCATACTGACTTGACGTCATCCCCACCTTCCCACCTAATTTTAGGTTTGTCCCCTAAGAGACCTCTTGCGAGTAACATAGGGCGAGGGTTGCGCTCGTTGCCGGACTTAACCGAACATCTCACGACACGAGCTGACGACAGCCATGCAGCATCTGTGTATCTGTCCCGAAGGACTAATAACTTTCATCATTATTCAAATACATGTCAAACCCAGGTAAGGTTCTTCGCGTTGCATCGAATTAAGCCACATGCTCCACCGCTTGTGCGGGCCCCCGTCAATTTCTTTGAGTTTTAGCCTTGCGGCCGTAGTCCTCAGGCGGTACACTTATCGCGTTAGCTTGGGCCCTGAAGGGGATGATTCCCCCAAAACCTAGTGTACAATGTTTACGGTGTGGACTACAAGGGTATCTAATCCTTTTTGCTACCCACACTTTCGAGCCTGAGCGTCAGTTATTGTCCAGTAAGCTGCCTTCGCCTTCGGTGTTCCTTCTGATATCTGCGCATTTCACCGCTACTCCAGAAATTCCGCTTACCCCTCCAATACTCTAGATGTATAGTTTCAACTGCTGTTTCGGGGTTAAGCCCCGAGATTTCACAACCAACACATACACCCGCCTGCGCTCCCTTTACGCCCAGTGAATCCGAGTAACGCTCGCAGTCTCCGTATTACCGCGGCTGCTGGCACGGAGTTAGCCACTGCTTCCTCTAATAGTTAATTCAGGTAAGGCTATGAACCTTACGTTTAGTCCTATTCGACAGGGGTTTACAATTCGAAAACCTTCATCCCCCACGCGGCGTCGCACCATCAGGGTTTCCCCCATTGTGAATGATTCGAAACTGCTGCCACCCGTAGGTGTCTGGACCGTGTCTCAGTTCCAGTGTGGCGGATCGTCCTCTCAGACCCGCTACCCGTCTTTGCCTTGGTAGGCCGTTACCTCTACCAACAAGCTGATAGGCCATAAGCTCCTCTTTAAACGCCATTACAAGCTTTAGTAGCACTACCATGCAGTAGTGCACCACATTCGGTATTAATCCAAGTTTCCCTGGGCTATCCCCAATTTAAAGGCAGATTGCTTATGTATTACTCACCCGTTCGCCGCTCTCGTATCCAATGTATTGCTACATCAAATATTCCCGCTCGACTTGCATGTCTTAGCCACGCCGCCAGCGTTCACTCTGAGCCAGAATCAAACTCTCCATAAAAAACTTTTTTCAAAGTCTATATAGAAAATCCAAATCCTGTCATACTAGTTTGTACTAATCTTATATTGATTCGTGGACTTCTTTTCAAAATAATTGATCGCGTTGATTAATTTCCCAACTAATCAACCGGTTCGCACAATCGCACTTGATAAATTTCAAAGAACTTCTCTCTTTTCTTCCCTTCCAGGAAGCTCTCTCCTTTAGCACCTTTCGATACTCAAGAAAGCCACCCATTAAGAAGAACTCTCTTTAAGTTGTCAAGAACTTTTTTAAAAAATTTTTAACTTTTTTAAAATATTTTCTTAACCCACTTTTCAAAGAACTTTTTCCCTTCCAACACCTCGGCTTTCTTCCTTAATGTTGAAAGACCTCCCATACTGCCATACTCATTTCAAATTGCAAGTCTTTTTTTTGAAAAATTTTACAAGCACCTTGCGGAAATATTCCGTCCTAAAAATATATCTTTCTAATTTTCAGCGATAAAATTTTTCTAAACAGCACCTAAAAATTTTTTAATTTTTTTGCATTTTTGGCAAATAACAAGCGAAAATTGCCCCAATAACTTTGCAGAAATTTGCCAGAAAACAGATTTTCTTAACAAAAAACAGTCGCAATCCACGAAAATATACGCCAACTAAAAAAGCGGCTTTGCAAACAAACAAAAAGCCCGCAATGCGGCATTTTTACTAGCATTGCGGGCAATTTGTCAAAAAAATTAAATGCGTTTTTTAGTTTTCGCAAAAAATTCTTTTTAAGATTTCGGCAATATAAAAGTCGTTTTCCATATAGTTTTCTATTTGCATTTTGCCGTTTTTCTCGCAAACAAAGCCGAAATCTAGCACCTCTTTTTGCGGCGGGTTTTTCGGGTTATAGCGCATAAACACTATAAGTTTAAGGGTGCCCATATCGCAAAAAGCAATGTATTTTTTGCGCATATCCATATAAGAGCCCATTGCTTTTAGCATTTCATCTTTCGAAATTGAGCCGTACAATTTATTATAGGTTTTCAGGCTTTTTTCGCTTAAATACTTGCAAAACGCACTAAAATTGCCGCTGTGGAACTCTTTTTGCGCGGCTTCGAAAAACGCAACATACTTATTTTTTAAAAGGCTTTCGCTGTCGGATTTTTCGAGCGGCAAATTGTTTGCATCGCACAAAACAAGCGTAGATTTTGCGTATTTTTCGGGCAACGCGATTTCGGATTTTTTTGAGGAATCTACACTGCCTGCAAGAGACGTATACAAAACGCCGCTTTTGGATAAGTCCCATTTAAAATCCTTGTCTAACGCAATAAAATTCATACCTGCGCGCATTTTTGGCGATGCGCTTTTGTAAAAAACAAAGCAATAGTTTTTATCTAAAAACACCGAAATTGGTTCTATTTTAGCATTTTTAAATGTTGCCATTTTCAAGAGTTTTGTTGCCTTTGCCGCGGCGTTTGGATTCTTAAGAATTGCCTTTAATTCGGCTTCGTTGCCGCTTTTTGCAACGACATTTAGGCTTTCTACAAAGGCGAGCGCCCTTTGCGAATTTACAGCATCTGGGCAAAGCGTTAAAACTTTTGCGGAAGAAACAACCTTGTTTTTGGCATTGCCTACAACAAGCGAAAATTCGGAATGTTCTGCAAACAAATATTCAGTGCCGAACAAAACGGCAAACAAAGCAACTGCGCGTAAAAAATTCTTCATAGCTACACGCTACTACGAAGAAAAATTCTACTCAACAACAAAAGAAGATATTTGATATTTTGCCGAAATTGCGCCGCGCGCCGTAGAGCTGATTGTTGCCGAATTTATAAACACATACGGCGAATGTGCCAAAATGTTTTTTTCGAAATCTACAATGCCCTGCATTCCGCAACGGGGAATATTCAGCGTTAGCGTAAATATTTTAAAGCCGCCAAGCTGCGAAGTAGAAACGTCGGAAATATCGTAGCTTAGCCCCGCCGAAACCGCGCAGTTTTCGGTTACAATTTGCAGGGTTTTGCCGTCTACCGTCTTTTGCGAATCTACAGAATTTTTTGCATTTTTTAAATCGCTTAAAATTTGCTCTTTAAAGCCCAAAACCGTTTGCATTTGCGAGAACTTGCCCTGCATTGAAAACAGATTTTCGTTCAATTTTGAATTTTTGCCCTTAAGCCAAATTGCCCAGCAAAGAAGCGCAACATAGCATGTTGCCAAAAGCAGAATGCGTTCGCTTTTTTTGCGCGAATAATAAAAGTCGAATATTTTTTTGCCCAGCTTCATTTTTTTTGCGCAAATTTTATTTTAAGCGAGAATTTTGCAGCACCGTTTTTTGCCGAAACTTCGTTTTCTATATTGGCAACAAAGGGCTGCTTTTTCAATTCAAGAACGTAGTCGTTTATAAGCGAAATGTTGGCTGCGGTTCCAAAGATTTCAATCTCGGCAGGACTCGAAGAAAAAGTTCGCAAAAACAAAACTCCTTGGGGGCGCACCGAATTTGCCTTTGCCAACAGCATTGCATTGAAAAGTTTTTTTTCCGAGATATCCCTTATTGCCGAAAGTTGCGAGCTTAGTTTTTCAAGCTTTGCAGCCTCGGGGGCAATTTGCTCGACTTGCGATTTTAGGGTTTTGTAGTTTGAACTTTTTGCATAAAAAAGCGCGGTTAAAACGGCCAAAAATACGGCAAATGCAAATATCCCATAAATGGGCGCCTTTGCGGCAAAAGCCTTTATTTTTAAAATCTTTTTTTCGGCAAAATAGCCAAAGCCGCGCACGTCGCAACACTCTAATTCGCCCGCCGAAAATGTGCGCGAAAGCCCTTCGCAATTTTTCCCCTTAAGGGTGCATTTATAGCCCCCAAACTTGTTTTTTTCGAAGCCCAAAAACGAATATTCGAATGTATTTTTAGCCCCGAATTTCTCGACAAATTCCTTCTTTATGTTTTCGCAATTTTCGGCGGAAAAATCTTTATGCAAAATTTCCCTTATCGCGCAATTTTCCACCAAAAGCGCAACTACCGAATATTTTGTTTCAACAATATTGCAGCCGTCTTTAAAATTAAAATAGGCAAGTGGCGCAATTTCGGGAATTATATATTTTGCGTTGCTATTTGAACCTAGATTTGCCGACAGCGCCTCCTGCAATTTCTCGCTTAGGGCGGCAAAAATCGCGCAATAGCCCGAGCCTTTTGCGCAGCAAAACGAAATTTGCGACATTGGCAGCGGTGCCGACATTTCAAGCTCGGCTTTAGCGTAGCCAAAAAGGTCTTTTTTGCCAATGCGCTTGGGCGTTTCGACAATCTTTGTAAAGAAAAGCGAACTTTTTAACGGTAATATCTCACTGCGCAAATTGTCTGCCATATGTTGGGTATTTTAGGTTAAACGCCGTTGCGCAAAAAAAGTTTCACTTAGTTATTAAAATTCTGGCAACTCTTGTGGGAATGGAAACCATTGTTTCCCACGGGATTCGCCTTGTCCACAGGCTGTACGAGTGTAAGTCTATGGATTCGCCGCCTTGATTGCCTATAAAGACAACTTCGTCGCCGTTTTTTACATCGGGCAAAGCCGAAACATCGGCATAGGTTTCGTCTAGCGAAACTTCGCCAATTACGGGGCATTTTTTGCCGCCTATCAAAACAACTGCGTCTTTGGTAAAGTCGGCGGGAACGCCGTCGGCATAGCCTGCGCTAATTGCCGCAATTTTTTTGCCGTTGCTTTCGCCTACCGCCGAAACCCTTGCCTTAAACGACATAACGGGCAAAACGTCCATCTTCTGCATTTCGGGGTTGGGCACAATGCCGTATTGAAGCAAGCCCATTCTTACGGCGTTAAAAACGTCGCCCTTTTTGAAGAAAACAAGCCCTGCGCTTGCGTGGGCGTGAACAAGCCAGTCTTTCCTTTCGGGGAAATGCAGCACTATTTTTCTGAAAATATCCAACTGCTTTTCGGTGTAGTCGGCGTCGCAATCGGCACACGAAAGGTGGGTAAATACACCGGCAATTTTCAGATTTTTATAGGTTTGCACCTTTTTTATGAAATCTACCGCCTGCGTATGCCAAACGCCAACGCGCCCCATACCCGTATCTATTTTTATATGCACGGGCAAAACGGTGTTGCGCTCTTTTGCCAATTTGTCGAAATCGTCGCACTCGGCTTCGTTCGAAACCGCAGGGCATGCCCCATAGTCGAAAACAAGCCTGCGCTCGCTTGCCAAAATGGGGCTTAAAACCAAAATCGGCTTTGTAAGAACCAACTCGCGAACTCTTGAAGCTTCGTAGATATTGGCAACCGCAAAATAGTCGGCACCGCCGCTTAAAAAACGCATAAGGCTTTGCGGCATACAGTGCCCGTAGGCGTCGGCCTTAACAATGCACACATACGCGCAATCGCTCGGCAGCGAAGCCTTAATTTTCCTTACATTCGATTCGAGGTTTTTTAGGTTAATTTCTATATACGACCTATTGGGGATTGCCCCCTGCATTTTAAAAAACTCCTTAAAGAGCGGCCGCTCCTTTTGCAATTTCCCTTACGCTTTTTAAGTCCATCTTGCCGGTCGGCAAAACGGGAATGGCGTCGACCTTAACGATATGGCGCGGAAGCCACAAGTTCGGGAAGCCCAGAGCCGAAAGTTTTGCGCGAAGCTCGCTTTTATCGATGTCGATTGTAGTAAGCAAAACAATGCTTTCGCCCTTTGCGCTGTCTTCGCATGAAGCCACCGCAAAGCAAAGGGTTTCGCTGTCTTTCTTGTCGTAAGCCTTAACAATTGCCTCTTCTATGGTTGTATGCGGCACCATTTCGCCGCCTATTTTCGAAAATCTCGAAAGCCTGCCTTTTATGAATATGTAACCGTCTTCGTCTATAGAGGCCAAATCGCCCGTAATTAGCCAGCCGTCGAAAAACTTTTCGGAGTTCAATTCGGGCAAACCTTTGTAGCCGCCAAAGATATTCGGGCCTTTAAGGCAAAGCATACCCGTTTGGCCTATGGGCAAAAATTCCTTTGTGTCCATATCCAAAATACCCGCCTTCATTCCCGGGAAAAGCGGGCCTATAGACCCAACTTTGCAGTCGCTCGGGTAGTCTCTAAACTTGTTTCTTGTTGCAATTTTGCGGTGGTTTACGCAAACAACGGGCGACGCCTCGGTTAGCCCATAGCCTTCCATATAGCAACTATTGGGGAAGCGCGCATTCCACAACGCGCACAGGCCTTCGGGGGTTTTTTCAGCCCCTGCAATAACATATTTTAGGCTTTTTGCGTCTTCGGGGTTGCCCTTTCGCAAATAGGCGCGCAAAAATGTGGGGGTAGAAATCATTATCGTAGACTTGTTTCGGCGCATTGCGTCGAAGTTTTGCCTAACTTCTAGCGGGCTTGCAACCATTGTGCTTTTTACGCCGTACATTAGCGCAAACCAAAGCTGAATAGACTGCCCAAAGCTGTGGAAAAGCGGCAAGTTTGCGTGTAGGACGTCGTCGGGGAAAACCTCGCCGCAGTAGTGCATTTGAACGCAGTTGCCCACAATGTTGCGGTGGGTAAGCACCGCCGCCTTGGGCATACCTTCGCTTCCGCTTGTAAAGATTATAGAAGCCTCTCTTTTGCCGCCAAATTTTTCTATGCCGAAAAGGCTTGCCAGTGCCGAAGCCGAAAGCGTTTTTACCAACGCCAAATTTTTAAGAACCGAAAATTTCGACATATTTTTTAAAACTTCGGCAATGTCTATAAACTTTTCGGGCCAGGGGAAATTTATGCCCTTTTCTTCCAGCTTTTTTCTTAATTTTTGCGCGCTTACAACGCTTTTTAGTTCCGCCGTTTTAACGCAGTGGGCTGCCGCCGCGCGGCCAAGCGTAAAGTTAAGGTTAACACAAGACTTGCCCGCCATTTGCGCCGCCAAATTTACCAGCAAACCGGGAATGCCCGAAGGCAGCGCAATGCCTATGCGCTTTTCGTCCGCAAAGTTTTTGTCGAAATATTTTTTAAGCTCCAAAGCCGCCGCCAAAACAACGCCTCTGTTCATCGACTTATTCATAGAATAGTCGTAGCAAAAATCCCTAGAGGTATCTTTGCTTAAGCCAACAAGTGCCGCATATGCCAAACTGTAGTCCAGTTCGGGCAAAGTGCAAAATTCCGCGAAATTTGTGTCTAAAAATTTACCTTCGCTTACAACGCTCATAATCTGTAATAGCCGTTTTTTATAAAAGTGTCTGATTATTTATTGATTGGGCAAAAAGTTCAACATATTTTTATATTTTATTTACAGACACACCAAAAAGATACAATATTCGGCAATAGAAAAATTCAAACTTATGGCCAAATCAAAGGAAAATACGCTTTTGGCGTTGATAATAATGGTTTCGGCCCTGCTATTGGCGGGGGCGGCCGCCTTTGCCGTTGCCATAAAAAACGTAGCCGACGAAAACCGCCTGCTTTTGCAGCGCGAAAGCGCGCTTATAAAGAGGGTAGAAAAGCTAAGAGACGAGCTGGCGTACCAGTCGGAATACTACGAAAAGCTTTTGCACGACGACAGGTTTGTGCAGCGTCTTATAAAGCAAAAACTTGGCTACACTAGCCAAGACGAAATAATTTTCAGATTTAACGACGACGAAAAGGTAGACATTCTTCCCCCGCCGAACGACGGCGCAAAAAAATGAAACTTGTTAGTGCATGGTGGCGCAGCGAGCGTCAAATAGTAAATGTATTGTCGAAAAATGCCGATACAATACCCCAATTTTACCTAAAAAACGGCGAAAACACATTTAAGCTGCACACGGCGTTTGCCCCGTTAGAGCTTTTTGCAGACTATTCCTGCTACTACATAGAAAACAGGAAAGTGCACTTTGTGCTAAATAAAAGAAACTGCCCCGATTTAAACGGCAAAGCTTTTAAATATTACGTTTGCGGCGACTTTAACGGCTGGCAAAACGCCATAAACGACAACGCCTGGCAGCTTAAAGGCACGGGCGAATTGCTTGAAATTTGTCTGGACGAAAAGCTTGTGTTTGCCCCGCAAAAAAAGGTTTCCTTTAAATTTGCGCGCAACGACGGCGTGTGGCTGCAGCCCCAAAGCTTTGCCCTAAATGCCGAAAAAGACGAACAAGGCAATGTAAACCTAACAGCCCAACACGACAAAGGCGGCAGGCATATTCTGCTTTCGTACTTTAGGGGAACGGCAAATCTTTGCGAAGTTTGCGAAATTTTTTCGACAAAAACGCCACCGCTTTTGGTAGACGCTTCAAAGCTTTTATTTTCGCTGGCACCAAGCGACAAGCTGGGCGTAAGCATAAAAGACGGCAAAACACAGTTTGCAATTTTTGCGCCTAGGGCAAAATCCGTTGTGCTTGTTTTGCGAAAAAAGGCGAATTTGACCCCTCTTTTATATGCGCTGGCAAGGCAAAAAAACGGAATTTGGAAAGCCGAATTTAACGGCGACTTAACAGGCTACTTATATTCCTACAAAATTTCGGGCGACAACCAGCTTGGCAAGTGCGACTTTGATTTTAACGAAGAAATTGCAGACCCCTATGCGGTTGCCGTTCTTCCGCAAAAAGTGCCCGCTTTGGTGCTAGACCGCGATTTAATGCCGAATACAAAGCCCTTTAAGCTTATAAAATGGCAAAACCTTTGCATTGTCGAAGCCCACATAAAAGACATATTAAAAAACGCCTCGCCGAAAGGCGAACGCCCCACATATTCTGCAATGCGCAAATATGTAAAAGAGCGTTTTAACTATTTTAAGGAATGCGGGGTAAATTGCGTTGAGTTTCAGCCCCTGCAGGAATTCGACAACAAAACCGTTGAAGAATACCACTGGGGCTATATGCCGGTAAACTGGTTTTCGCCGTCTAGCGCATATGCAACAAACCCCGAAAGCTTTTCGCAGCTAAAGGAATTTGCAGAGCTTGTTCAGGCGTTTCACGACGAAGGCTTTGCCGTTTTGCTAGACGTTGTATACAACCACACGGGCAGCCCAAACTCGCTGGCGAGAATAGACAAAAGCTACTATTTTGAGTGCGCACCCGACAATTCGTATATGAACTACAGCGGCTGCGGCAACGACTTGAGAGCCTCGGCTTTTATGGCAAAAAGGCTTATCGCCGAAAGTCTGGAACACTTTGTAAAAAAGTTCGGCATAGACGGCTTTAGATTCGATTTAGCGGAGCTTTTGGGGCTAGAGTGCCTAGAATTCATAGAAAAGCACCTAAAAAAAATTAGGCCCGACGTTGTTCTTATTGCAGAGCCTTGGAGCTTTAGGGGGCATATGGGCACAAGCCTTAAAAACACGGGCTTTGCCTCGTGGAACGATTCTTTTAGGGAATTTGTTAAAGACTATGTTTTAGGGCACGGCAACGCCGACGGGCTTTGCTACTTTTTAAGGGGCTCGAAATATACGGCAGCCTGGCCTTCGCAAACGGTAAACTACATAGAAAGCCACGACGACAAAACATTTTTCGACCGCATTTCGAACAACTTCGACAACCCCACTTTTGAAGATTTGCGCAGATACAAGCTAGCCTACTGCATTGTGCTGTCTTCGGTTGGCATTCCGATGCTTGCCGAAGGCTTCGACACCGTGCGCACAAAATACGGGGCAAACAACACCTATTTAGACGGCGAAAAAAACGCCCTAGACTATTTTAGAGCGTGCACAAATTCTGGCGCGTGCGAATTTTTAAGACGCTTTGCCAAATTTAGGTGCTCTTCCGAAAAATCCGAAGCCCTAAGGCTTTTTAACGAGCCCAACGAAAGTTATTTTAAATTCTTTAAAGACGATATTAGAAATGCAGTGGGCGTATTGTTTAATGCCGATTCCTCGCGCAAGTGCCCCAAAATTTTTGCGGCGTTTAACCCTTCGGGCTTTAACGCCTACCTAGATTTAAACGGCTTTGCCCTTGAAAACTTTGTTCAAATTGCCGACACCGACAGATTTGACGAAAACGGTATACCGCAACCGCGCTTGAAAGCGGCGCAAATTTTAAAATTGCCCGCACTGTCTTTTTCGCTTTGGATTGATTGCTAATGAAAAACTTTCTTATTTTATCCGCCCTTTTCGGGCTTTTTACACTTTCTTTGCCCTGCGCATTTTCGCAAACGGGCATTGTTCCCGTAAGCGCAAAAAGCTTTAAAGTGTCTAATTTCGACGAAAAAAGCGGCTATAGAGACTGGGAAATTACCGGCGACGAAGCAAAATATGTTTCCGACGACAAAATTTTGGTAGACAATATGCACCTTAATATTTTCGACGGCTCCGAAAAAGGAAACATAGACTACGAAATTTCAAGCAAGGTTGCAGATGTTTTCCCCCGAACAAAATCGGCGGGCGGCGACGGAATGCTGTATGCGAAAGGTCAGGCCTTTAACCTTGAGGGCAAAACCTGGCTTTGGCAAAGCAACGGCAAAACCGTTAAAATTTACAACGGAATAAAAATTTTGTTTAACGACTCGCCCGAAAAAACCGACAAAGGCGCGGTAATTACAAGCAAAGAAGGCTCGTTTTGCCACGCCGGTAGCGAAAATAAATTTTCGTTTTTCGGCAAAGTAAAAATGCGCGGTGCCGACGCCGACATAGACTGCGAAAAACTTTCGGTTAGCGCCGACAAAAAATCGCGCGAAACCGGACGCAAAAAGGCAAAATTTATTGAAGCTTCGGGCAACGCTAAAATTGTATGGAAAAACGAGCAAGACGCCATTGCCGACAACGTGCTTTTAACCCCCAAAACCGAAACCGCCACAATGACGGGCAACGCCGAGCTTACCGACATAAAAAGCAGCACAAAGCTTTTCGGCGACAAAATAACCCTTAACAAACCAGCAAAAACAATAGAATCTTTTGGCGGCAAAAAACAGGCAAAGGCATCTCTTACAAAAAAAGACGGCGAAAAACCTCTAGACGTAGATATTTACGCCGACAAAATTTCTATGGACGCCTCGGGCAAAAACGCGGTATTCATCTTTTCGGGCAACGTAAAAATGGTTTCCGACAACGCGGTTGTTAACTGCGCTAATATGACAGCCGAAGCCGCCGACACCGAAAATTCGGCAGACGGCGAAAAGAAAACGCTTTCGTTTGTAAGGGGCAAAGGCGGCGTTTCGGTAAAAAAAGACGGGCAAACAGCCACCGCCCAAAGCTTTGAATATTCGGCAAAAACGGGCAGGCTTACGCTGGAAAACAAAGCAACCCTAAAAGACCTAAGCCGCGGCGTTAGCGTTTCGGGCGACTACGTTGTTTTATACCGCAACGACAACCGCGCCGAAGCCTTTTGCAAAGACAAAAAACAGGTTTTAGTAAAGATAGCGCAAAAGGCAAAGGGCAAAACCTACAAGGGCAAAAACTTTTCGCAAGCACTTATAAAGGCCGACCGCCTTACCGCAACAAGAAACCTCGAAAAAACAACTTTCGACTTTTCGGGCAATGTTTCGATTGCCTCGCAAGATTCGAACGCGCTTTGCAATAAGATGACGGTTTTGGCAAAAAACGACGGCAAAAATAAGGGCCAAATAGAAAAGATTGAAGCCTTTGGCGACATAAAATTAAGCAGCAAAAACTATTCTGCAACGGCACAATGGGCAAAAATATACCCCAAGGCGGAAATTAACGACGACCAAAAAGGCGACAACCGCACATTTACCGAATTGCTTACCGACCCCGAAAAGCCGAATTTGCGCCCGACCGTTATTTTGCCGCCCCTAAAGGGGATAGGCCTAAACCCCGACGCAAACCAACAGGCAAAAGAAACAACTATCACAAGCGACACCCAAGCTTTGGTTGAAGGCAAAAAAGACAGATATTTCTTTTTGGGCAATGTAGAGATTGTTTCGGGCGAAACAAAAGCATCTTGCCAAAAGATAGAAACCGTTATGGGCAATAAAGATTCTATCGAAAAAATTACGGCAACAGGCGACGTGAAAATTCAGCAGGGGCAAAAAACCGCTATGGCAGGCCGCGCCGATATATTCCCGCAAGAGGAAACCGTAACTTTAAGCGAAAACCCGAGCGTTGTAGACGCCGAAAGCAACACAACGGCCCAAGGCTATAGAATGATATACCGCAAAGGCAGGCAGGGCGTAAGCATAGAAGGCGACGGGGCAACCCAAAGGCCCACCATTGTTTTGCCCCCCATAGGCGGGAAAGTCGGGCAATAAAAACTACGGCGGCAATATATCTTCGACAAAAAACAAAACTTCCCCGCAAAACCAAAAAATTGCGGGGTTTTTTGCAATATAACAAATTAAACCTTTTATAAAAAAGCAGATTTTTGCAAAAAAAGCGCGTTTGCCCTCAAAAAAATGCTTGCAAATTGCGCACAACAAAACACTATGAGAGTTTCATTTTTTTAAACAAAGGAAATAAAATGGCTATTAAAGTAGGTATTAACGGTTTCGGTCGTATAGGCCGTATGGTATTCCGCGCCGCTGTCGAAAATTTCGCTGGCGACATTCAGATCGTTGGCATCAACGACCTTCTCGACCCCGAATACTTGGCATATATGCTCAAGTACGACTCTGTTCACGGCAGATTCAACAAAGAAGTTAAAGTTGAAGGCAACTACATGATTGTTGACGGCAACAAAATCCGTTTGACGGCTGAAAAAGATCCCGCAAACCTCAAGTGGGACGAAGTAGACGCAGACGTTGTTGTTGAATCGACAGGCTTCTTCCTCACAGAAGAATTGGCTTCGGCTCACCTTAAGGCTGGCGCAAAGAAAGTTATCATGTCGGCTCCCTCTAAGGACGCAACTCCTATGTTCGTTTACGGCGTAAACGACAAGACCTATGCCGGTCAGAAAATCATTTCCAACGCTTCGTGCACAACAAACTGCTTGGCTCCTATCTCTAAGGTTCTCAACGACAAGTTCGGCATCAAGCGCGGTCTTATGACCACAGTTCACGCTGCAACTGCAACTCAAAAGACAGTTGACGGTCCTTCCAAGAAAGACTGGAGAGGCGGCCGCGGTATTTTGGAAAACATCATTCCCTCCTCGACAGGTGCTGCTAAGGCTGTAGGTAAGGTTCTCCCCGTTCTCAACGGCAAATTGACTGGTATGTCGATGCGCGTTCCCTGCTCGGACGTTTCCGTTGTAGACTTGACTGTAGAACTCGAAAAAGCTTGCTCGTACGAAGACATCTGCAAAGCTATGAAAGAAGCTTCGGAAGGCGAACTTAAAGGCATTTTGGGCTACACAGAAGACGCTGTTGTTTCGACAGACTTCCGCAACTGCCCCAAGACTTCTATCTTCGACGCAAAGGCTGGTATACAGCTCGATCCTACATTCGTTAAAGTTATCTCCTGGTACGACAACGAATGGGGTTATTCGAACAAAGTTCTCGAAATGGCTCGCGTTATCGCCAAGTAATTACGAGAAATTAGAATTCTTACAAAAAAAGAGGACGGTTTTTGCCGCCCTCTTTTTTGTTTTTTTAACAAAGCTCTTTTTTTGGACTTTTATTTTTTTGGGGCAAGATTGTTTTGCAAACTTTTGGATAGGCGCATTTGCTTTTGCAAAAATTTTTCTGTTTTCTAATTCGGGCAATTTGGCTTTTGTTTTGCGCAAAATTTGCAAAATCCGTTTTACTAAGCCTTACTAAAACCCTTTAAAACACTACAAAAAATCGAATTTTGCACCCTAAAAACGCAAGAAAATTGTTGCAAAAATGCTTATGCGAAACACAATTACCTGCATATATTTTTATTTAAAAACCAAAAAAGGATACAAATGAACAAGAAAACTCTCCGCGATGTTGACTTAAAAGGCAAAAAAGTCGTTATGCGCGTCGACTTTAACGTACCCGTAAAAGAGGGTCAAATTAAAGACGACACCCGTATAAAGGGCGCATTGCCCTCCATTAAATATGTGCTCGAACAGGGCGGCAGCCTTGTTCTTATGTCGCATATGGGCCGCCCCGACGAAAAGGGCATTACCCCCGACACTACAATGAAAATTGTTGCCGACTATCTCTCGAAGATGTTGGACAAGCCCGTAACATTTGTACCCGACTGCGCAGCCGCCGACAAGGAAGTTGCCGCTATGAAGCCCGGCGACATTGTTATGCTTGAAAACACCCGCTACCACAAAGAAGAGCAGGCAAAGTGCAAGCAAAAAGACGGCGAAAGCGACGAAGACTTTAAAGCACGCAAAGCCGCTTTAAAAGAACAGCAAAAAGAATTGGCCAAGAAGTTGGCATCTTACGGCGACATTTTCTGCAACGACGCTTTCGGCACAGCCCACAGAGCACACGCATCAACTGCCGTTATCACAAAATACATTCCCGTTTCGGTTGCGGGCTTTTTGATGGAAAAAGAAATCGAATATCTCGGCTCTGCGGTAGAAAATCCCGTTCGCCCCTTTGTTGCAATACTTGGCGGCGCAAAAGTTTCCGACAAATTGGCTGTTGTTAAAAACCTTCTCGGCAAGGTCGACACCCTTATAATAGGCGGCGGTATGGCATACACATTCCTCAAAGCCTTGGGCAACAACATAGGCAACTCGCTTTGCGAAAACGACCAAATTGAATACGCAAAGCAGATGATGGCACTTGCAAAAGAACGCAATGTAAACTTCCTTTTGCCCGTAGATAGCGTTGCAGCCGACAAGTTCGACCCGAACGCAAATACACAGGTTGTAGAAAAGAACATTCCCGACGGTTGGATGGGTCTCGACATTGGCCCGAAGTCGGTTGAACTGTTCTCGAACGCAATTAAGAGCGCAAAAACCGTTGTATGGAATGGCCCCATGGGCTGCTTTGAAATGGAAAAGTTCAGCAAGGGTACATTCGGCGTTTGCGAAGCTGTTGCCCAAGTTAAGGCAAACGGCGGCATTTCCATTATCGGCGGCGGCGACTCGGTTGCAGCCGTAAACAAAAGCGGATTGGCAAGCAAAATGTCGCACGTTTCTACTGGCGGCGGCGCATCTTTGGAATTCCTCGAAGGCAAGGAACTTCCCGGCGTAGCTTCGCTTCAGGACAAATAATTTAAACACAAAAACAGAAAGAATATAAAAATGGCACGCAAATATCTTATTGCAGGCAACTGGAAAATGAACAAGACCTCCGACGAGGCCTTTGAATTGGCAAAAGCCATAGCCGAAAAAGTAGGCTCCGACAACAGCGTAGAAGTTTTGATTTGCCCGACTTTCACGGCATTGGAATCGGCTCTTAGGGGCTTGGGTTCTTCGAACGTAAAGCTTGGCGCGCAAAATCTATACCCCAAGGCAAGCGGCGCATACACGGGCGAAATCTCGGCAGAAATGCTCAGGGCTTTGCACTGCACCTACGTTATCTTGGGCCACAGCGAACGCCGCCAATACTTCAAGGAAAGCGACGAATTCATCAACGAAAAGGTAAAGGTTGCTTTCGCTGCAAACCTAAAGCCCATTCTCTGCGTTGGCGAAACTTTGGCTCAGCGCGAAGCTAACGAAACTATTGCCGTTATTAAAGCGCAAGTTGAAGGCGGCTTAAAAGACGTTTCTGTAGAAGACGCTTCGAAAGTTGTTATTGCCTACGAACCCGTTTGGGCAATCGGCACAGGCAAAACCGCAACTCCCGAAATGGCTCAGGAAGTTCACGCCGAAATCAGAAAAATGCTCGCCAACCAGTTTGGTGCCGAAGCCGAAAAGATTCAGATTCTTTACGGCGGCTCGATGAAACCCGAAAATGCCGACAATCTTTTGGCTCAAAAAGACATCGACGGCGGCTTAATCGGCGGCGCGGCCCTTAAGGCAGACTCTTTCGAAAGCCTTATCAACTCGGCTAAGAAATTGGCTTAATAGCCTTTTTTGCGCAAAAGAATGCGGGCGGGCAACCGTTCGCATTTTTTTGTGGCAAAATTCTGCGCAACAAACAAAACTTCGGGCAAATGTTCGGCTTTTTAACAAAAATATTTAAAAGAAAAAGTTTCGGCAAACGCGCCGAAGACTTTGCCGCCGACTACATAAAAAAGCATACGCCCTATAAAATTCTGGCAAGAAACTACCGCTACAAGAACTACGAAGCCGACATTATAGCCTGCCAAAAATCCGAAAATTTGCTTGTTGCAATAGAAGTTAAAGCAAGGAATAAAACGGCGTTGGTTTCGGGCTACAACTGTGCGGTTTTGCCATCTAAAATGCGCAGTGTTAACGCCTGTCTAAAAAGATATATGGCAACCTGCGAGCACGAATTTAGCGGCACAAAATACTGCATATTCGAAGCCTACCGCAACGAACACGGCGATATTGTAGACTTTAATTTTCACGAAGACATACCCCTAAGAAATGGCTTGCTACGCGGCAGGCAAATTTGATTTTATACTTTTATGGAAAAAGGCGCGGATTTTATAAACCATTCTCTGGAAGAAAAAGATTTGGACAACTCTTTGCGTCCGCCCTCGTTCGACTCTTTTAAAGGGCAGCCCAAAACCATAGAACGCCTAAAGATTATGGTTAACGCCGCCAAAAAGAGGGGCGACGTTTTAAGCCACATTCTGCTACACGGCCCGCCCGGATTGGGCAAAACCACCCTTGCATTGATTTTGGCAAACGAAATGCAAAAGCAGATAAAAATTACAAGCGGGCCCGTTGTTGAAAAGGCGTCCGACTTGGCGGGGCTTTTAACCAATCTCGAAGAGGGCGACATTCTTTTTATAGACGAAATTCACCGCATTCCGCGCTCGGTCGAAGAATATCTATATTCGGCGATGGAGGATTTCCGCATAGATATTATGATAGACCAAGGCCCCAACGCGCGCAGCGTAAGGCTTAATATCCCCAAATTTACGCTGGTTGGGGCTACAACCCGAACGGGATTGCTTACCGCCCCCCTGCGCAGCCGCTTTACGCTTCAAAGCCGCCTGGAATATTATTCAAGAAAAGACCTAGAGCAAATTGTAAAAAGAACCTGCGGCCTTTTAAATGCAAAGATTACCGAGGGCGGCTGCAGCGAAATTGCAAGAAGGTCGCGAGGGACGCCCAGAATTGTAAATAACCTTGTTAAATTTGTGCGCGACTATGCGCAGGAAAACAACAATTCGCTTATAGACGAAAACGCCGCAAAGAACGCGCTGGAGCTTTTGGAGATAGACGAAAACGGGTTGGATGATATGGACTTTAGAATCTTAAAGGTTATGGGGCTAAACTATAAGGGCGGCCCCGTAGGCATTGGCACGGTTGCCGTTGCAGTGGGCGAAGAAGCCGACACTTTAGAGGAGGTTCACGAGCCCTTTTTGATACAAGAGGGCTTTATACAGCGCACCCCGCAAGGCAGAATTTTAACCGATAAAGCGTGGCGTTTAATTGGGCTAGACAACCCCAATATTCAGCGCACATTCTTTTAAAGTATGCTAGACTTTTTGATTATAGGCTGCGGCGTTGCGGGCATAAATTTGGCAATGCACCTAAAAGAATTGGGGCTAAAGATTGCCGTTTTAGACAACGGGCAAAAAACCTGCGCTAGCCTGGTGGCGGCAGGCGCACTAAACCCCGTTACGGGAAAGCGCATGGTTAAAAGCTGGTTTGCAGAACACGCAATGCCCTATGCAAACAACTATTACCCCAAACTTGAGCGCGTTTTTAATGCAAACTTTTTCCGCAAAACAAGAATTTTGCAGGTTTGCAAGTCGCAAGAGGAAAATGCTCTTTGGCACACAAGGCACGACGACGAAGCATACGCCCCGTTCCTTAGGGGGTCGTTGCCGCCGAACACGCTAAAGACAATAAAAGACCCATTCGGCGCATTCTACATCGAAAACGTATCGAAAGTTC
>SAMEA104315426__coassemble_606_pt1 | contig 18070 bp, 18 predicted proteins | sample SAMEA104315426__metabat2_low_PE_002 | metagenome-assembled genome bin SAMEA104315426 (sample SAMEA104315426) | gut metagenome | biome: Monkey gut; feature: monkey-associated habitat; material: faeces | place: China | collected 2013
TATTTCAACGGGTGCGGTTTCAAACCAAAACGGTAAATATGCGTATGCAATTTCGTCTATGGACCAGGAAGCCCTTTACAAGGCTGCCGCCAAGATGCTGGGCGTTATGTCTACAAAATACGGAACCTATTTTTCGAACATAAATAGCGATATGTATTTGGACAGCCCGCAAATTACGCTTTTGCCGTTTAAGGAAAAGTTGTCGATGTTGGGGGCTACGGTAAATTCGTATTCGAACGTATTTAGAAGCGCGTATTCAAAATCGTTCTTCTACCTTATAAAATCTCCCTTCCAACAATATTGGTCTATTATGGAGGCCAACGACGCCGACAGCGCATTCGAAAGCAACCTAGACCAGCTTATGTTCGGCACCGACGCTACAATTACCGGCGGGGTGCCCGTCTCCACAATTTCTGGCGAATATACCGCCAAAAACGAGGCGTTCAAATTGCCCAACCTAATTCCCTTTAAGAGCATTTCGACTACAAAGGTAGAACTAAAGCCTGTAACCATAAACCACATAAACAATATGCCTTCGGTTACAATTTATTTCGACTTAAAAGACGGCGTTGCAATCAGCGAAGTGGAAACTTGGATAAACCAAATTGCCACAACCGTAATCCCCGAAAATATGACCTGCGGCTTTCAGGGCGAGGCTGTGTCGTTTAGGGAGACTATGACAAGCCTAATGTACCTTATTGTTGTTGCGGTTTTTGTTATGTACATAATTTTGGGCATTTTGTACGAAAGCTATGTGCACCCGATTACCGTGCTTATTGCTTTGCCCATTGCGCTTGTAGGCGGGCTTTTCTCGCTATGGGCTTGCGGTATGGAAATTTCCATATATTCGGCAATTGGCCTGTTTATGCTTATGGGCATTGTAAAGAAAAACGGCATTATGGTTGTAGACTTTGCAATTGCGCAGGAACGCCTTGGCAAAAGCCCCGCCGAGGCCGTGCACCAAGCGTGTTTGGACAGGTTTAGACCCATTATGATGACAACTTTTGCCGCCTTAATGGGTATGTTGCCCATTGCTTTGGGCTGGGGCAAGGCCGACGCCGAAAGCCGCATTCCGCTTGGCGTTGTAGTTGTAGGCGGCCTTGTGTTCTCGCAGTTGGTAACGCTGTATGTAACCCCCGTTGTTTACATATGGATGGACAAATTCCAGACAAAAGTTTTAGACAAAATTCCCTTCTTTGAAAGGGGCAAGCTTTAAAGGATTTTATATGAAAGCAGAAAATTTGTTGGCAGTTATCCCGCTTGCGTTGTTGTGTGCGTGCGCTTCTAACGAAAGCGACACGGCAAAAACGCCCACGGTATATTGGAAGGCGCCCAAAGCGGCGTTGCCCGAAAACTACATTGCGCCAAGCCAAATTTTAGACGACAAAATTTTGGACCAGGCAAAGGAAACTCGCGCAAAAAAAGCCGAACTAGACTTGCCCGACTTAATAGACATTGCCCTTGAAAACAATACTTCGACCAGGATTTATTGGTTTAGGGCAAAGCAGTATGCAGCCCAAAAAGGTCAGGCAAATTCGGCATATTTGCCCACGCTAGACATAGGCGCAAATGTTGCAAGGTCTAAGCTTAAAACGGCGTCGGCTTCGTATCCGCCAATAGGGTCGTATTGGCAGACGGGCTATGGCCCCACTTTAGAGCTTAACTGGCTGCTATACGATTTCGGCAAGCGCGAGGCGACAAGCCTTGCGGCAAAAGAGGCGTTAAGGGCGGCAAATTTCGACTACAACCAGTCGGTGCAAGATTTGGTGCTTAACGTAAACGAAGCTTATTTTGCATTGTATAGCGCAAAGGGTTCGGTAAAGGCGGCTCGCGCAAGTTTAAACGATGCCAAAACCGCCTACGATGCCGCCCGCGCAAAGTTTAAAGAGGGCGTTGGCACCAAGCAGGATATGCTTAGGGCTTTGGCAAATTCAAAAAACGCCCAATTTGTTTTAGAGCAAAATATAGCGCAGGTAGAAAGCTGCAAAGCAAAGCTAGCCCAGGTATTGGGCATAGAAATCTCCAAAAACTTAAAGGTTTCCGACAACGTAAATATTCCCTCTAGCCCGCAGGCAAAAGAGCAGGTAGAAAGCCTTATGGCGCAGTCGCTAAAAAGGCGCGAAAGCATTTTGGCGGCCTACGCATCGCTAAGGGCGGCGCAAGCCGAAACCAAGGCCGAAAAGCTAGACTATTTGCCCAAGATAAGCTTTGTAGGTTCGGGTGCTTGGACAGACTACACCGATTCGCCCTACACAAACGCCCCCAACTATAACTATGCTGGCGGCTTTGCGTTAAGCTGGAATATCTTTGACGGCTTTAACCGCCAATATAAAATTGTCGGCAAATACGCCGCCGAAAGGGCGCAGGCGCAAACATTAAAAGCGCAAATGCTCGAAGTTATTTCGTCGGTATGGGAAAACTACTACGCATACAAAAGCGCGGTAAAGCAGGTAGAAAGCTCGGCTGCCGCGGTAAACGCAAGCAGAGAGTCGTATAACGCAACCAAAACCGCCTACGAAAACGGCGTTAGCAGTCTAACCGATTTGCTTTCGGCGCAGTCTTATTTGGCTACGGCGCGCCAGCAGCACGTTAGCGCAAATGCTTCGCTTGCATTGGCGGTTGCAAGGCTTGCGCATGCCACGGGCACCTTTTTTAACGAAAGCGAAACCGAAAAATAAAATTTATAGGATATGCAAAAAATCCCGTTTGTTTAAACGGGATTTTTTTGTTTACGGAATAAGCGTGCAGTTTAAGTCGGTAGAAAACGAGCCCGACATGGAAAAGTTTGTGAATATATTTTTTGCGCCTTCGTGAATAAGAATAACGGGCACGCTTTGCCCCAAAATTTGTATGGTGTCTCTTTCTATATGTTCGTAGCTTTCATAGCTTAGCTTGTAGCCTATAAGCAGCAAAAATTTTTCGTTATTCCTATTTGCTGCGGCGTGCCCGAACATAAAATATTTTTGCGAAGTTGCCGATACATATTTGGGCATACTTATTTTAAAATCGAAATTGTTGCCCGTTGCGTGTATGAGATATTGAGACTTGTCGAAAGCGATCCTGTTTGCGGCTGGCGGTATAACGTTGTATTCCGACGAGGCAAATTTTATGTTTGGGCAGGTAAAACTTGCGTTTATGCCGTCGGAGGAATTGTTGTCGTAGGTAAAGCTTGCTCGTATGGCGGCTTTAACCGACCTTATTTGCGAAAGCCAAAAAAGCGACATTGCATTTGCAAGCGAAAATGTAAACTCTTCTGCTACAACCGAAACGCCGTCGGAGCTTTCGGCAAAGCCTACGGTTTCGGAGGGCGCGCTTTCGAACGGGTCTAAAACAAAAGGATAGCCGTTGTATGGGTGTGTTACTATAAATGGCATTTTTATTCGGTGTTGCTTAAAATTGTGTAGGCGTAGGCAGGCTGGCCGTTTTCGCAAACTAAAACCCGCTGCACTCCAAGGATTATCCCGTCGGGAATGTTCGAGGAATCCAAAACAATTTTGGGTTTTGTTGCGTCTACCGAAAGTGTAATAGAGCGCATAACGGTGTTAATTTGCGTTGGAACTTCCTTTATGCTTTGCGCGTTTAGCGAAATTTTCCCCTTAAGCGGCGATTGGGCCTTTGTTTTTGTGGAAAAACTAGACGTTGTTTTCCTTGCCTTGTTTATTCTGAAAAGTTCCGCTATTTTTGCCGGATAAAGATGCTCGGGGCTGCCTGCCTTTATTGTTAGCGTGTTTTCGAAAAGGTCTTGTTTGCATTCTACAATTGCGCTGTTCATATTTTCGAAAAGCGGGTTTGCCCCTTTTAAATTAAGGGCTTTGCCTGCATAGTTGTGCGCTTGTGCGTTGTATATGCAAAATTGCGAATCGTATTGCAACGTGCCAAGCCCCGCATATAGCGACTGCGCCAAGCCTTCGGGCACGGGCTCGTCGCTGCGCGAAGTTGCCAGCCGCGAAAATTTGCGGCTTTTTGTTTTTGTAACCCTAAGCCTTATCGAAATTTTTTGCCTTGCGCAAATATGGCTTGTTGTTGTGTACGAAACATACGCGCAAATTGTGTCTACTTTGCTTTCAACATTTGCCCAGTCGGGAATTGTGCCCTTTGTAAGCGCGTATTTGTAGTCGGGAAAATCGCGCGAGCTTTCCAAAATCTTAAGGTTGTAGGCTTCCGAAAGCGACGGAATTTTCGATACCCACCAATCGGTATCGTTGGGTTTTATCTCTTCGGTTTGTATTGTGTGCTCCTGCAAAATGCCTTTATAGCCGTCAAGCTCAACAGTCATAACAAGCGACTTTGCCGTTCTGCTGTCGAAATTTGGCGGATATTTGTCGCATTGCAATGTGCTGTAGCTTTCGCTGCCAATGCTTTGCGTTTTTTCGTATTTAATTTCCACGCCCGAAATAAGCAAATCGTTGCGGGGCGAAACCTTGTAGTCTTTAACCGAATCGGAATTTAGATTTATCTGTTTTTTGTCGAGCGCGCTTCGCCGCACAACGTTAAGTTTTGGCGGCTCGGCAGAGTAGTCGAAAAACGATATTGCATCGGGCAACCATTTAAGAGTTCTTTTTACGGCCTGCGCGCAATTTATGTCGCAGGTTTCGTCACACAGCATAGGGTAGCTTGCCGCAATGTTTCCGCATTGAATGTTTGCGCCTGCAGCTTTTGCAAACTCCACAATGTTTTCTATTTGCGTTCCAATGTCTATGCGTTCTTCGGCGTCGTTTTCGCCGAGAATTACGCGGCTTTTATAGGTGTCGAAAACTTCGGCCTGTGTGTCGTCGCTATCCGACTGCTTTGCGCATTTCCACTTTTGCTGGTATACAATTTCGCACAGATCGTTCCACGGCCCCAATATTTTGTATTCCCTATATTTTGTTTGGGCGGCTTCGTATTGCGGAAGGGTTCGCACCTTTCCCGAAAAAACGCAAAGGTTGTCTAAAAAAAGTTGCACTAAGTCATTGTAGGCAAATTCGCTTTGCGAGTGTATGCAAAGCTCGTCGCAATCGAGGCTTTTTAGGGTTAAAACCGCTTTTGTGATTTTCCAGTCGGCAAGCGTTTTTGTAGTGTCGTTAACTTTTAAAAAATACGCCATTTTAAACTTCCCCTTTAAGGTTGTCCATTTGCGATTCTATTTGTCCGAGCAGGTTGTCTAGCCTTTCAAGCTGGGCGTTTAGCTCGTCTATTTGGTTTTGCAGATTTTCAAGCTGGGCTGTTATGTTTTCGCTATCCATTTTTTTGCTCCATTTTTTGGGCTATAAAGTTGTATTTAAATTTTGTCTGCACCCCCGATATTTCAAAGTCGTAGCCGCTAAGCACCGCGCCCGAAAATTCGGCGGAAAGCAGAGGGTTTTCGCATTCGTCGGCAAAGTCCATCTTTAGCGTTGCGCTGCCTATTTTAGACAGGAATATACAGTGCTTTACCCCGAAACATTGGGCGGAGCTTTCGCTTTCAAAATTTGTGCAAATCGAAAATTCTATTTTCAATGCCGAATTTTTGCCGTTTTTTACAAGCGGGTTTTCGGCGTCTATTACGTTTGCAAACTTTGCAATGCGCGTGTTTTTTACGGCAAAACTTTGCGGTATTTGCCCGAAGGGGTTTAGTAGGGTGTCGTTTAAAATTATTTTCATTGCAAAAGAGCCTGTGTTTCGAAGTTCAATTTTATTGCGAATGTTTGTTCCGAAATTTTGTATTCGCCGTAGGGGTTTTCGTCGCTAAGATATGCTTTCCCGTAGCCGCAGGCAAGCGGCAGCTGCGCTTTGTGCAGCTTTTTGGTTGCAAGTTCGGCTATAAATAGCGGCGAATACGCCTGCGAAAACGAGTGCTTTTCAACCACAATTTCTATGCAGAAAACCACTTTTGAAAATGCGGGGCCAACCGAATATTTCGAGGCTTTTAGCGGTCTTGGCAAACTTACAAAAACCCCCATTCCCGTGGAGGGAAACTTGTAGCTGCCGTCGAAAAACACGCTCTTTTTAAATATGCCAACCCTCTCAAGCTACGGCGAGCTTCTTAAAATTTCGAAGACCGAGTTTTGCAGATATTCAAGCGTAGAAATCATATTATATTCCCTTTAATGCGTCAAACGATGCTGTCTTTTCGCTTCTCGCAAAATGTTTAACCGACTTTTTTTCGAAAGCGGTTTGTATTGGAATGTCGGGCGATGAAACAAGGAATTTGCCCTGGGCAACTTTTTCGATTGTCTGCCTTGCTATGTCGGCAAGTTTTATTTGCTGGGCTGTAAGCTCCATTCCCGAAAGCCTTGCTTGCAGGGCTTCAACGCAAAGCCTTATTGCGGCAAGCTTTAATTCGTTGGGTATTTTAAGGTGGTCTTCGTCTATATACCTGTTTGCGTTTGCAACAGCAGCCCTAATTTCGGCGCATACAAGCGAAATTATTTCGTCGCAAATAGAGCGGCCTGCCGAGGCTAGAGATTGCGACTTTAATATTTCCAGCTGGTTTTTGTTTAGCGCGCTTTCAAGGTCGGCGGCATAAATTCTATTCCATTTCATATTAAAAATTTTTGGGGCGGCAGACGGGTATGCGCCCGCCCGCCGTTGCCTTTATGGTTTGTTGTTATTGTTTGTTATTGTGCGCTAACGCAAAGCTTTCGTACTCCCAAGTTGCTGCAGGCTACAATGCTGGAATAGTGTTCAACCGTAATGTCGGTATATTTTGCGTATTCCTGGCAGTATACCCTGAACATAGTGCCGTCTTCGGTCGGGGTGTAGAAACGCTTTAGGTTCGAGGCTTCGTCTTTCGAAATACCGTTTTGGGCAAAGAATGCGTATACATTCAAAGAGCCAATCTGGGTTTTGCCGCTTGCCGTTTGGTAGCGTGCGCCCGCAATTTTGCAGCCGTCTAACATCAGCTTTTGGGCGAGTTCGTTCGGCGTCATCGAGCCCGATTTAAACGCCCCCGATGTGCTTTGCTTTTCAAGGCAGCTTGCTCGCATATCCCACGCGCTTTCGCCAAAAAGCATTCTGTTGGGGCGCACTCCGCTTTCGTTCGCGCTAAGCATTAGGGCGTTTCGCAAGTCTTCGTCGGGGTTTGCCGACGAATCCCAAACCTTGTCGGCCGAAGTGCTAATTGCGTCTAACGCCGCTATTGCCCTTCGAAGTTCGTTGCGCAACAGGCGCTGTATAAGCATTGCGGTATATCTTTCCTGCCACTTGTCGCCTACAACTTCGTCGTTGTCTACCCTAATGGTAAGGCCTTTGTTTAGGGTCTTTTCGTTAATGCTTTCGCCCGAATATTGCACGCGCTTAAATTCGGCTCCTATCGAGCGCACATCGTCGCTTTCCGAATAAAACGCTTCCGCATTGTTTGCGCGCTTAAATTCAAACCTTCTGCCCACCGGAATGGGAGGGGCAATAAAGTCTAGCAATGCCGAAATGTTTTCGGAATCTTTGTAGCCTACCGAATAGGCGGTTAAAGCCGCCGAGTAGTTGGCCTGTTCAAATCTGCTTTGGGTTGCCGGTGTTATTGTATTTTCGCTCATATAATTTTCTTCCTTTCAATTAGGCGTTGCGCATAAGAATCCAGCATACTTTTGTGGTGTTTGCGGTTCCGTTTGCGTCCAACTTAAACGTGATTTTTTTGTTCTCGGAGTCTATTGAGGCTATAACCGACTTTTCGCTTGCGCCGGCCGCATATAGCGAGGCAACTACAATATCGCCTTCCTTCAAAGACGGCATTTCCATGCTTTCGGTTGCAGTGGCGGCTTCCCAAACATAAACGCCGGCGGCACATGTTTGATACGCCAAAGAACCGAAGCCCTGCGGCAAAACCTCTACAATGCCGTCTATTGGAGCGGCATTCAACGCCACGCCAATCTTGTAGGCGTTGGCGGCAGCACTTGCCGAAACTTTTCCGTTGTCGGCTCCGTATAGGGTGTCGCCCGCTTCAACAGCGCTTGCAGCCACGCAAAGCACGGTTTGTTCTGCAACTCCAGCCAATATTACGCCAAGGCTTTCGCCTTGCTCTGCGCAATCGCACGAAGTGCCTATGGGCATTTCGCCTTTCATTGCAACTTTAACCGTGCCTTGCGAATTTTGCCTTAACAGCAAATTGCTTTTTGCAATGTTTGCCGCGGCAGTCATTGTTATATAGCCCGAATGCGTGCCTTCGGCTATGTTGGCAAAACATTCGCACTGTTTAATTTTTGCCGACAACGCTTTTGCGGTTTCGGCCAATAACTTTTTTAGTTTCATTGTTTTTTGTTCCTTTGTTTGTCCCGTTTGGGAGGTTAAATTTTTACTCCGTATTCGCTTTTTACGGCGTCGTACGCCTTTTCCCACGCAAGCGATTGCCCAAGCATTTTCTCCCTTGCCAAGCGCACAATTTCCGACGCGCTAAGCTGCGGGGCGTGAACTGATTTTTTTGCAATTTGCCTTTTGGCTTCCGCAAAATTCGTTCTAAGCAGCTCGCGCCATTTACCGCATTCTTGTGCGCTAATTGCGCCTTCGCTTACCGCCTTTGCCAAAACTTTGGTTGCGGCTTTGCCCGTTTGCTCGCTTTGCAACGCCAAAATTTTGCGGCTTTTTGCTGCGCACTTTTTTGCCGTGTTTAGCGAAATTTCGGCATTGTTTATGCACTTTTCTACCAGCGAAAAAACGGCGGGGTTTTTGCCGGGTAATTCGGGGCATAAAAGCTTTCCGCTTTCGGGAATATTCGGGTTGTTTGTAAGCCCCACCGAAACCAGTTTTACGGGTCTAAAATTTTCGGCGTTTACGCGCTCCATTTGCCAGCGCGGCGACATTGCCCGAATTTCGCCCGAAACGATTTTTTTGTAGATGCTTTCATCGTAGCGCACAATTGCGGCAATTGAGTTTTCGCACAAAAACAGTTTTTCTATTTGTCCTACTGCTTTTGCAGCCTGCGCGGTTTTGGGGTTTTCGTCGGGGTGGCCAATGTATACGGGAATTTTTGCCCTGAAAATTCCGCCAAAATTTTTAACCAGTTTTTCGCCCGAAATTTTGTCTACAATTTGCATTCCCTTTGCGTGTTTCCAGTTGCCGAAAGGGCATAGCAGCTGAATCAGCGTTTTGTTAAACTTCTTCATTGTCGCCGTCTTTTTTGCAGGGGAACGAAAACATTTTTGCCAATTTGGCGTGGTCGGGCTTAAGTCCCAACTTTACAAGACGCTCTATTATGTCCAGCTCGTCTTTGTGCATTTCGTAGTCGGGCAGTTTAAGCTTGAATTTTGCAAGGGGCTCTTCGTCGCCCAAAGCCAAGCGAATAACGGTTTTGTCTACATTTTCATTCAGTGTTTCGTTTATGTTCGAAACGTCGTCTTCCTCTAAAAGCGAGCTTTCGTACCATTGCAGACTTGCCCCCGAAGAGTCTTTATTCGACATTGTCGACAAGTCTGCCCCGCGCCAAAGCGAGCACAAAGTTTTGTCTATGCGCTCTATTAGCGCCTTGTAGGGCAGCTCGCCCGAGGTTGAAATATCTATGGCGTCTATGTCGGTTCCCTGCGAAAGCACTGCGCTAAATTCCGCGCCAAAGTCGCTTACCGCCTTGCAGGCAGCCTCCCATTGCGGAGACCCCGGATACGCGTCGGTTTTTGCCTTTATGCCCGGCATCCCGTTTCTTTCACAATAAACAAGCCAGTCTTTTAGAGGCAGCTGTTTGAATATATACGCTATGGACGACGCCGTCATAAGTCCGTCGCCGCAGGTTGTCATCCATTCGTTCCCGTTTAGGGGCGTGCCGTCTTGCGAAATATCGTTTGGGTTTTTTAGCAGCCTTAAGCGGCCGCTTTTGTTTTCGAAAAGCCAAAGCGGATACTGCGTAAAAGTGGCGCAAACTTTGCCGTTTTTGCAGCTGTATGCAATTTTGTGCACGCTATATTTCATTGCAACGGCGTCCATCATCTGCGAAATAAGCAGCCTTAATGACCCCGTTAAGTTAGCATCTACAACGCTCTTTGCTTTGACTGTGCCGTAAAAGTCGGCCAAAATTTTTGCGTGTTGTAGCGCTTTTTCGGAAAAGTCTTTTTTTACAATTTCGTAGTCTAGGCGCGATACTGCCTTTTTTCTTTTAAGGGCAAGCGCGCTTATAAGGTCGTCTCTTTCTAGTATTGCGCCAAATATTTTTGCGGCGGGTGCGAGTATTCCGAACGAAAAGGAATCTAGCGCATTTGCCAGTGTTTCGGGTCGTAAATTTCTTATGGGGTTAAAGCCGTTTCTTAAATTGCAGCTTCCCGTAAGCGAGGATATATTTTTCGCGTTCATCGTCGCCAACAATAGCGCACATATTTTAAGTGCGCAAAAAACGGTTTGAGCTTTTTGCGAGAATTTTTTTATTTGGAATATTTTACGAATGGAAAATTTTTCGGGCTTGGGTTTGCATATTGCTTTTTTACAAACGCAAAAAAAACCGCACCTAAAAAAGTGCGGTTTGCAAATTTTGTTTTTTTCGCAAAAGTGAAGGCTATTGATTTTGCTTTATCGGAAGGCTGTGCCCGTGCCGCTTTATTAGCTTTGAATGCTTTTGTTCGGGCTTTGCTGTTTGCTGGGTTGTTTGTTGTGCCGTGTTTTCGAATGCGGGCAGTTTATTATCGAGCATTAGCACTATTGCCGCAATCGAAACGACAACAAGTACTATTGCAGCCAAGCGTTCGGTTCTGTTAAAGGCGGGCAAATTTCTTTCTTTTTGTGCCCACATATAAACGGGAATGCCCAATGTTAAAAATATTACCGAAAGCAAAACATAGTCTATGCCTGCGGCATATATAAGCCACAGCGTGTATATTGCGCCAACTACGCCCGAAAGCAAAGCCGCCTTTTTGCAGAAGCGCGCGTTTGTTCCTTTGCAAACCGATTCGCTAAATGCGCATTTGCACAAAAACAGCATACTGGTTAAGTAGGGGAAAAGCACCATAACGCTTGTAATGCTAAGCATTGTGTTCCACGCATTGCTTGAAAACGCGGCAAATAAAATTGCAGCCTGCATTGTAAGGCTTGTTGTCCAAAGCGACGCGCTTGGTGCTCCCTTTGCGTTTTGTGCCGCAAAAAATTTGGGGAATGTGCTATCGTTTGCCGCTGCAAACGGAATTTCGGCGGTAATCATAGTCCAGGCAAGCCAGCTTGCCAAAACGGCAACTATAAGCCCAATGTTCATTAAATATGCGCCCCAAGTGCCAACGGCCTTTTCGAGAATGCCGGCGGTAGACGGGTTTGCAATGTCGGCAAGTTCTGCCTGCGACATAAAGCCGTAGGGCAGCACCGAAAGCAGCACAAAAACAATAAGCCCGCCCGAAAAGCCCAAAATTGTGGCATAGCCTACGTCTTTTTGGCTTTTTGCGCGCCCCGACATTACAACCGCGCCCTCTATGCCTATAAACGCCCACAGCGTTACAAGCATTGTGCTTTTAATTTGCGCGGGCAAACTTCCCAAATTGTGTTCGCCGTTTGTTGTAAGGTTGCCGAAAACGTCGAACGAAAATTTGTCGAAATTAAACACAAAAACCATTGCAATAATAAAGACGAAAATGGGCACAAGTTTGCCAATGGTTCCTATTATGTTTATTGCCGAGGCCTGCTTTGTGCCCTTTAAAACCGCAAAGTTAAACACCCAAATTAGCAACGAGCCAATTATTATCGAAAGCGCATTGTTGCCGCCTGCAAACTTGCCGGGGAAAAAGTAGTTTAGGGCGTCCATTGTAATTATAGCGTACCCTACATTGCCGAAAATTTGGCAAAGCCAGTAGCCCCAGGCAACCGTAAAGCCCGCATATTTGCCGAAACCCTCTTTGCCGTACATATAAATGCCTGCAGTAAGGTCGGGCCTTACAAACGAAAGGGTTTTAAAGGAGTTGGCTATAAAAAATACGCCCACTCCTGTAATAACCCACGCTATTAAAACTGCGGCCAACCCCGCCGAGGCCGCCATATTTTGCGGAAGGCTGAAAATCCCTCCGCCAATCATCGAGCTTACCACAATTGCGGCAAGCCCCAAAGTTCCAAGTTTTTTGGCTGAGCCGTTCGGCGAATTTTGGTCGGACATTTTTATGCCTTTCTACTTTAGTTTAACGGGTTCGGCAAATTCGAAGTTCAAAAATCCCAACGCCGTAAGGCAGTAGCCGAAGCTTTTTTCGATGTTAATAAAGTTGTGGAATATTTGAAATTCGCTGTGCTTTTCTACATTGCGTATTTCAAGCTCGTGGTTAAGCGATTTGTTTAGCCACATTTCGCAGTGGGTTCGGGCAATGTCGTCGTCTATATAGGTGTCGAAATATTCCACATATTCGGCAGCCCAGCCGCCTATAAGCTCGCCTTTGGCGTCTTTGCCCCAGCAAATGCCGACTCCCGTTGCTATTGCCCTGTGGTCGGTAAGTCTTGCCCCGTTGCCTGCAATAATAACCTCTAAAACTGCGCCGTGCTTAAAGTTTTTTGCAACCTTTTCTACGGGAACAATGTTTCCGTAAAGTTCCTTGGGCAAAACCGAAGTGTAGGGCACAACGTTGAAGTTTTCTATTTTCGCCTCGAGCAACGCGCTGTCGTAGCAAAAAGTTTCGAAGGGTTGAGGCGGAATTCCGTCGTCTGACTGGCCTGCGCCGCCTGTGTGAAAAGCCAAAGTGGGGTATCTTGTTCCCAATAACATAATATTTCCTTTCGTTTTGTATTTTTGCGGCGCACCTTGCGACGCATTTTTTTTAGATGCGGAATTTTGGTTCCGTAGTTTGGCAATCGTACAAAACGCAAAGGCTTTTAACTAAAAATATTTAAGCAAAAAACGGCTTAATAACTGCGCATATTTGCCGAATTTTCGGCATAAAATCGGTTCAAGAAAAGTTTTGCAGACAAATTTTTTAAAACAAAAAGTTCGCCGGCAAAAATATTGCGGCAAATTTTTGCACAAAAAAACCGCAGTAAAACTACTGCGGCTTTAAAATTAAAATATGTTAAAAAACGCTATTTTAAAACAACTTCGTTTACGGCGTCTTTAACCATTTTTTCCATAATCTTGTAGCAGTCCATATTCGGGTGCACCGTGTCGTGCGAGTGTTTCGGAACGGTCAAGCCGCCCAGCTCGTCGGCAAGCGCGCTGTGGTAGTCGAGATACTTTATGTTGTTCTTTTCGGCGTAAAGCTTAATCATTGCATTTGTCTGCCTTACAAGGTCTGCCGGGTTTTTAACTTCTTTTCTCCACTTATATTCGCTTACGGGCGTAATAGAGCAAAGGATAACTTTAATGTTGTTTGCCTTTGCTATTTCGCACATCGAAATAAGGTTGCCGACAATGTTTTCCTTTGCAATGTAGCCGTTGTTTAGAGCCAAGTCGTTTGTGCCCGCCAAAATTACAACTACGGCTGGTTTTAGGTCTACAACGTCGCGCCTAAACCTTACAAGCATCTGCATTGTCGTTTGCCCGCTAATGCCCCTGCCAATATAGTTGTTGTCGCTGAAAAACTTCGGGTCGCTACGCGCCCAGCCGTCGGTAATCGAGTCGCCCATAAATACGGCAACGGGCCTTTCTTTTACCTGCAAATTTGCGTTGTGGTATCTGCCAAAGTTCGGCCAGTCTATGCCATAGCGGCTTGGCTGCGCCTTTTGCGCGGCCTTGGGCTTTTGCGGCTCTTTTTTATTTGTTTGGGCATTTGCCTGCGCAAAAAGGGCAAACGAAGTTAACAGTGTAAGCGATATGCAAAGTAATTTTTTCATCATATGCGCAAAAGATAGCAATGCAACTGGGGCATGTCAAGACGCAACGGGTGCTATTGTTCCAGCCCGAATTCGTTTAATTTGCGGTGAAGCGTTCTGCGCGAAATGCCCATAAGTTCGGCGGCTTTTGTCTTGTTGTTGCCCGTTTCTTTTAGGGCTTTTTTTATAAGGGCAAGCTCGTTGTCGCGTTTCGAAAGGCTGTTTGCGCTTTCGGGCGCGTTTGTATGCAGCGCAAAATCGCCCGCGCTAAGCGAAAACCTGCCGTCCAAATCGCCTTCGGTAATGGTGTTGGAACTTTGCATTACAACTTTATTTTCGCAAAAATTCCTAAGCTCTCTTATGTTGCCTGGCCACGCATACGCCTTTAAAATATCCAAAGCGCCTTTGGATATCTCCAACTCGGGCAGCCCGTTTTCCTTTGCAAAATACGAAATGTAGTATTTTAGCATAGGTTCTATGTCTTCGGTGCGTTCCCTTAATGGCGGCAGGCACTACGTTTAGCCTGTAGAATAAATCCTGCCTAAACTCGCCGTTTTCGACCATCTCGGCAAGGTTTTTGTTTGTTGCACAAACAAGGCGCGCGTCTACCGTAATGCTTTCGGTGTTGCCTATTCTTTCAAAGCTTTTGCTCTCTAAAAAGCGCAGCAGCTTTACCTGCGTAGTTGCGTCTATTTCGCCTATTTCGTCGAGGAAAACCGTTCCGTTGTTTGCCGCTTCGAACTTGCCTATCTTGCGGGCAACGGCTCCGGTAAATGCTCCCTTTTCGTAGCCGAAAAGCTCCGATTCTAACAAGGTAGACGGAATTGCCGAGCAGTGCACAACCACAAAGGGGTTTTGGCTTCGGGGAGAGTTTTTGTGTATGTAGTGGGCTACCAACTCTTTGCCCGTTCCCGTTTCGCCCGTAAGCAAAATTGTGGCTTTAGATGCCGCCGCTTTTTTTGCCTCCTGCAAAACTTTTTCGAAAACGGGGCTTTGCGAAATTATTTTAAATTTTTCGTCGGGCGTTTGCGGTTGGGCTTGCCTTTTTTGTTGCGTTGGCTGCGCGCCTTGGGTGTTTTGCTGGGGCAGGGGTGTTTCCTCTTTCTTGCGCTGGGCCAAAGCCTTTTTTATTATCGCGTCTAAAGTGTCTAAATCTATGGGCTTTGTTATAAAGTCGCACGCTCCCTTTCGCATAGCCTCTACCGCCGACGCAATGGTTCCGTAGGCGGTCATCATAATGCAAAGGCATTTCGGGTGCGAATTTTTTATATATTCTAAAAGATTCATTCCCGACTGCGTGCCCATTCTTAAATCGGTAAGCACCAAATCGAATTTTTCGGCCTGCAAAAGGCGTTTTGCCTCTTCAACGTTGGCGGCCCCCGCAACATCGTAGTCTATCGACAAGGCGGCTTTAAGACCGTCTCTTGTGTGTTTTTCATCGTCTACTATAAGAATGCTGTCGGGCATAGGATTGTCTGTTTTTGCCTTATATTTTCCGCATTTTGTCTTTTGTGTAAAGCAATAAAAGCGGTTTTTTAGAGTCGGCTAGCTTCGCGCAAATTCGGGCTTGTCTATGTAGATGTAAACAAGGCTTTTGTCGTCTACAATGTCGAAAAGTTTTTTCATGTCGTTGGGGGCAAGCAACACGCAGCCGTGGCTGTTTGGCGTGCCTATTTTTTCGGTTTGGTTTGTGCCGTGAATATACACAAAGCGCTCAAAAGTGTCTACATTGCCGCCGCGGTTTACGCCCTCTTGCAAACCCCTTAGGCGCATTATGCGCGTGGTTATCATATTTACCGTATTGTCGGGCTGTTGCGAAATTTTGCCTACGGGTTTTCGGGCAATAAAAACGGTGTCTATGGCTTCGTTTTCGCCTATTTTGCCGTCTATAAAATGCAGCCCCAAGGGAGTCCCCAACGAATCCTTTACGCAACTTGGCGCCTTGCGCGATGTCGAAACGTTGAACGCGAGCTTAAAAACCCCGTTTTCAAAAAGATAAAGTTTTTGCTCGCCAATTTCCACAAATATGCAAAACTTGGTTCTTTCTATTTTCAAGAAATCGCAAAAAGAATAAAAATCATCAATAAACGGCTTCATAGTTATGAGTAAGAAGTATAGAGTTGGAATTGTTGGCGCAACAGGCGCAGTTGGTCAAGAGCTTATTGACCTTTTGTTTGCCAGAAATTTTCCCATGAGCGAATTAACGCTTTTGGCATCGGCTCGCAGCGCGGGCAAAACAATCGAAAAAGACGGCAATAAATTTATTGTTCAAGAGGCAAAACCCGAAAGCTTCGAAAATTTGGATATAGCAATTTTCAGCGCGGGCGGCAGCGTTTCCAAAGCATTGGTTCCCGAAGCCGCAAAGCGCAACTGCGTTGCAATCGACAATTCTTCGGCTTTTAGAATGGACGAAAACGTGCCCCTGATAGTTCCCGAAGTTAACGCCCACGCGCTTAAAAACCACAAGAATATTATTGCCAACCCAAATTGCACAACGGCAATTTCGCTTATGGCGCTGTGCCCGCTAAACAAGGCATTCGGGCTTAAAAGATTTTTTGCGGCTACATATCAGGCGGTTTCGGGCACCGGCGTTGCCGCAATGCAAGAGCTCGAAAACCAGGTAAAGGCCTTTGCAAAGGGCGAAAAGCCCGAAGTTAAGGTATATCCCTACCAAATTGCCTTTAACGCGCTTCCCCATGTAGACGTTTTCTTGGATACCGGCTACACCAAAGAGGAAATGAAAATGGTAAACGAAAGCCGCAAGATTTTGGAAATGCCCGCGTTGAAATGCTCTACAACATGTGTGCGCGTTCCCGTAATGAGGGCGCACTCGGTTGCAATTAACGCCGAGTTCGAAAAACCCGTAGATGTAGAACTTGCCCGCAAGGCTATTTCGGAATTTTCGGGTGCAGAGCTTGTAGACGACCCGAAGAACAACAAATATCCAATGCCCTTGTTCTCGCAAAAGAGGGAAAAGTGCGCAGTAGGCAGAATCCGCAAAGATATTGCTTTCGACAACGGTTTGTCTTTCTGGGTAACGGGCGACCAGCTTTGGAAGGGCGCAGCCCTTAACGCGGTTCAAATTGCCGAATTGCTGTAGAAAACAATCAAGTTTTTTGCATAAATATAAATTTACAAGCCGACAAGTTCTATATTGTCGGCTTGTGTTTTTTTGCAGTGTTATGGTTGTTTTTCAGGAGAAAAAGTTTGACAACCATAAATAAATCGGTAAACAACAATAACGATTAACTTGTTGTATATATGATGAAATACCTTAACAAATTGAAATTCAATGTAATATGTAAAACGATGGCGTTTGTTGCGCTATGCGCAAGCGCGCTGCTTACACCAACCCCTTCGTTTGGAGGCGATTTGCCCGACGAAGAAAACTATATTATTGAAGGCATAGGTTCAAAGAATTTTGTTATTACAAAAGACGCCGCATTCGACGGGCAAAAAATTTCCATTGCTGCCGAAAATTGCACGAAAAAATATAACCATATTTTGTACACAAAAAGCGGTTTGTTCGAGCTCGATACCGACTATATTCTGGAATTTACCGTAAAGGTGGATTCTCCCGGCAAAGAAGGTGCTTTTTATGCGTTTATACGCAGCGATAAGTTCCCCAAGGAAAAAGACATTTTAAGCTGTACTGTGCCCAGCACAAGAGGGTGCAAAACAACCCGAAGAATACATTTTAAAACGGGTAGGTTTGCCTCCGTCTATAAATTATGTGTAGCCGCAATAGACAAAACCAACGTTGAAATTTGCGACATAAAAATATACGAGGGCGTTTTGGAAACATACTATGCGCCAAGCGAAAATCCCAAGCCCTACAAACTAAATCGGGAAGAGTTGCCAACGGGTGCAAAGGAATTCGATGTTCAGCTTCCAAACAACCCGAAAGGCGCGGTAGTAAATGCAGGCGATTTCGGCGTAAAAGTGGGCGAAAAAGACATCGTTACAAAGCTAAACAATGCAATAGAATATTGCCGCAATATAAAGGCGGCAAAGCTTGTTGTAGAAAAGGGCACATATTATCTAGACGAGCCTAAAAGCATAGAGCTAAAAAAGATGGAAGATTTTGAATTCGACGGCGGCGGCTCTACATTTGTTTTCTACAAGACGACGGGCAGGTTTCCGAATATGAAGGTAGACTTATGCAAGCGCACAAAGCTGCATAGTTTCAATTTCGATTGGGATTGGGAAAAGTCGCCACTGGCTAGCATTGTGGAAGTTGTAAATATAGACCGCCAAAAGAAGTTTGTAGACGTAAAGTTTTTGGAATACGACGACTTCCCCAAAAAAGACTGCAAAATAACGAATTTATCGTGCTTCGACCCCAAAACGCAGTCGGTTGGTACAGAATTTGCATTCGATATTTACTACGATTTTGGCGTGGGTAACAAAATAATAATTCCTCAAAAGG
>SAMEA104315426__coassemble_619_pt1 | contig 17746 bp, 14 predicted proteins | sample SAMEA104315426__metabat2_low_PE_002 | metagenome-assembled genome bin SAMEA104315426 (sample SAMEA104315426) | gut metagenome | biome: Monkey gut; feature: monkey-associated habitat; material: faeces | place: China | collected 2013
AGTATGCACCACGCCTACATTCACGGGCTTTTAGAGCATACGCTTTCGTGCGCAAAAACGGCAAACGCGCTGTTCGATTTATATCCTTTTATAGACCGCAATATGGCGCTGGCTGGCGTGATTTTGCACGACACGGGCAAAGTTATAGAATATGCGCAGGATTTGACATTCAATAAAACCCGCTCGGGGCTTTTAGAGGGGCACTTGGTGCTTTCGTATAGGTTTGTTCGCAAAGCCGCCATAAAATGCGGCTTAGACGACGATTCGCGCGAAAGGCTAGAACACATTATGCTTAGCCACCACGGCGAAATAGAGTGGGGCGCGGTTGTTTTGCCAGCAACCCCCGAAGCCGTTTTTGTTTCGTGCGTAGACTATTTAGACGCGAAAATGGGAGCCGTTTACGGCATTCTTAAAAACGAGGGCAAAAGCGAATTTTCGGAACCGAATTTTGCATTGTCTAAAGCCAGGCTTTTAACAAAAAAACGCGATGTTAAAAAAGCAGATGAATAAGGTTATATATTTGGCTACGGGCAACGCCCATAAGCTTTCGGAATTTTCGCAGATGCTTGAAGGTTCGGGCTGGGTTTTAAAGTCGGCAAAAGACTTGGGCGGAATGCCCGATGTAGACGAAAATGCAGAAACATTTACGGGCAACGCGTTTTTAAAGGCTTCGGCACTAAAGAAAATTGCCCCTAAAGACGCCTTTGTTTTGGCCGACGACAGCGGCATTGTTGTGGACGCATTAAACGGCGCTCCGGGTGTGCATTCGGCAAGATATGCGGGCGTAAAAGGCCCAAATGCCGACGCCGAAAACAACAAAAAACTTTTGGCGAACTTGGCAAACGTGCCCGACCATAAAAGAACGGCGCGCTTTGTTTGCGAGTTGGCGTTTATTTGCCCCGACGGCACCGTGCATTCGTTTTCGGGCAAGGTTGAAGGCCGCATAAACCACGGCGAAAAGGGCAGCGGCGGCTTTGGCTACGACCCTTTGTTTTATTGCGACGAGTTTGGCTGCACAACCGCCGAAATGCCCGCAGAAAAGAAGAACGAAATTAGCCACCGCGGCAAAGCCTTGCGCAAGCTTTTAGAATTTTTAAAAACGCTTTAAAGCGCGCAAAATTTTTGCAAAAAAGGCGGGATTTTTCCCGCCTTTTTTATTTGCGTAGATTTAGGTTTTTGCGCACTAAAACCCGAAATTGCCTTCTATTAGCACAAGGTATACCTGCATATCAAAGGGCGGGTTTGTTATAATTGTTGTTATGTTGCAAATTCTTTCGGGGCTTTGGCAGTTGTAGCACTTGTCGCCCTTTATAGCGCACGGCGTTTTGCGCTTTAGCCTTTTTGCATTTAGCGGGGCTGCAACATTTTTTGCCCTGTAAAGGGCGCTTTGCAGGTCTTGGGTAATCTTGTTTGTGCCGCAAACAAAAAACACGCGCTTTGCCCCGTACGACGTTGCCGATACCCTGTTGCCGCGGCCGTCTATATTTACAATTTCGCCCGTTTTTGTTATTGCGTTTGCGCTGCAAATGTAGGTTTCGGCATTTCTTGCCCCTTGGTATGCGCTAGGGCCGTCTTTTGCGTGGGCAAACACCTGGTTGCTTTCGGCCAAAAGCTCTATTAAATTTAGCTGGCCAATTGTTGTAGACCCTCCAAAGCCCACGCTTGTATTTTTTATGTTTTGGCAAAGCCAGTTTGTTGCGCTTTGCGCGTCTTTAAAGTAGCTTGCCTTAAAGCCTTTGCGGCTAAAGTTTTTTAAAAGTTCGTCTATCATTTGCGGAAATATATTGACTAGCTGTAAGCGTAATTGTTAGATTCTTCCACGTTTTTAAAAATATTTAAAGCATTATGTTTAGAAAAATATTGTTGTCTATTGCTGCGTTGTTTTTGGCGAATATTCTTTCGGCAACAACTCTTGTTTTGTCTAACGGCGACAAGATAACCGGCGCAGTTCAGGAATCGGATACAAACACTGTTGTGGTAAAAACGGCATTCGGCGTTTTAAGCGTTCCGCGCGAAATGATTGCCGAACGAATTGAACCGCAAACCGCAAAGAGCGTTGAAAGCAAGGCAATAAGCCTTATGGGCAGCGGAGGCACGGCAAGTGCTTCGCAGTCGTTGGCGGCCGAAGAATCTAAAGTAGACGAACATATGAGCGCGGTGGAAAAATCTTGGCGCGAACAATATGTTGAAGCTGTAAATCCCTACCTTGCCGGTTGGAAAGTTAAGTTTAGAGCCGGTATGGACTACAAGAAAACAAATTCAAGCTATACGGCATATACGCTTGGTCTTAACGCCGACAGAAAGTGGGATAAAGACTCGGTTGCCCTTGCAGCCTACTACGACTATACAAGAGAAAGCCCCGTAACCGGTCCCGAATATACTTCTACCGACAAATACGGCGCAAGCGCAGTTTACAGACGCGACTTGAACACCGACGAAGGCTGGTTCTTTACAAATACCCTTTCATACCGCAAAGATATGGTTAAGGGCATAGACCACGAAATAAACGAAATTGTCGGCGTAGGTTATACATTCAAGATGTTAGACGACAGCCTTATAATTAACGTATATGGCGGTCCCGGTTTAAAGTATATTCAGGCAAACAACTATTCCGACCACTACGTTGCAATGATGACCGCGGGCGAAGATCTTGTTTGGAAATTCCACGAATGGATGCGAATTGAAAACAAAATGGGCGGCGAAATAAACCTTACAAACGGCGGCGAATATACATTCAACTTTATGTTGGGCTTGGTTGTATCGCCAACTCCGGTATTCGACTTGGCGGCAAGATATACCTTCCAGTACGACGGCATCAATGCAGGCAGCTCGGTTAAAACCGAACAACGCTTCATAATCGCGCTAGAAGTTCCCTTTGGTTGGGACTAAGCCTAAAGCAGATATTTGCACACAAAATAAAGCCCAAATTTTTGGGCTTTATTTTTTTGTCTTAATAGCCAAGCCTACGAAAAAATCTGCATAAATTTTGCAGCCCAATCTCGGCGGCAAAAAAGCTTTTTTAGGATAAATAAAAAATTTTTAAATTTTTTGCAAAAAAAGCTTGCAAAGCAAAATTTTTTATGCACTATTAAGGACTTTAACAATCTGATACGTCCCTGTCGTCTAGCCCGGTTAGGACATAAGATTTTCATTCTTACGACTGGGGTTCGAATCCCCACAGGGACGCCAGATGGTTTTATTAAGACAGGTTTCAAAACCTGTCTTTTTTTTTGTGTCCGATTGGCGTTTTCTGGGGGATGGAATTTTTGCGATAGCAAAAACCCGCAGGGCAAGCGCAGCGCAGTTCAACTCCCCCATCAACGCCAGAGGGTTGTTGAAAAGCGAACCGTGTTAAACACGGCAAACGAAGAAGCCGCCATCCCTGAAAGGTTGAGCGGTTTTTTTGTGTCTATACACAGCCACGCCACCGCAGACAACATATTGATTTCCAAGTAAAATACGACAAAACGCATCGTGTAAACCAATAGCCCACGCTTCCGTAAAATCCAACCTCCAATTTCCACTTGCGATAGTTTAACGGGGTTCGAATCCAAAACGCTTTTTTGGGCAAAATCGGGGAAATCTTCAAAGATATTTCGCGGCAAAAACGGCTTTTATGAGACAGGGAGGAAATGGCAATGCGGTCTACCGCATAATGAAAAAACTTAAGGAGACTGTGCAAAAGGAAGGAGAGTTAAAATGTCTATGAACGAAGAGCGCAAGCAAACTCGGCAAGATGCAGACGACGAAATTTTAAGGGAGTTAAAGTCGGCGTATAAGGCAATAAATTCGCTAAACAAAACTGCCTCGCACAGAAAGATATAAATACAGATAGAGCGCAAACTGCGCGCGCTTAAAGAGCCGCAAAGGAAAAGCAAATAGCGCTTTGTTGGATTTTTCTGTTTTTGCGCAAAAATATTCTTTTGCTGTTAACAAAAAAGTCTTCTGAAAAATGGAAGACTTTATTGGGTTGTTTTGTTGTGTGTGCTATTGCTTGTCGCCGAAGAGGGTGGGGGAGTTTAGGTTTAGGCAGGCTTCTATTATTGCCCATATAGCCACAAAAAACGACAGCGTGAAAAACGAGCACACTGTTATTAAAAGTTGTATTATGCCCGTTTTTGTGTGGCCCACAAAAAAGTTGTGCGCGCCGAACGCTCCCAAAAATATCGCCAAAAGAAGATATATTATTTTGTCGTTCTTTTTACCCTCCTTTAATGGTGCAATTTGTCTGCCGCATTTTACGCAAACTACGGCGTTATCGTCTATTTGGGCTCCGCAATATTTACAAAACATAATGATTTCCTTTCTTAAATTATTTGTTCTTTACCGAAATGTTTTGCGAAAATAAAAAGTAGGTAATAGAGGCAGCCAATGCTCCCAAATTGTCGGCAAGCATATCTTTTTGGGCGTCCCAAATGTCGCCTTGCGAGCCTAAAAAGGCGGCACCTACTTTGCCGCCGTCAATTTCGGCATATATCCATTCTATAAGCTCCCAGGCGTTTGCCATTGCCATAATTGCAAGCATTCCGAACACCGCCGCAAAAAAGCGGCTGCTTACTATTTTGTTTCTAAAAAACAGTTCCGCAAAGCAGAACGAATTTAGCCCAATAACAAAGTGGGCAAGTCTGTCGAAGTGGTTCCTGTCGAAACCAAACGTATTTGTTATAAAATCGAAGGGGACTTTTTCGAACGTATAGTGTGCGCCTATTGCGTGTAAAACCATCCACAGCGAAATTATGAAATACGAAACGTTTGAAAAGCGGAATTTGGGGAAAGTTAAAAGCAAAAGCGCGAACACAACTGCCGGACTTGTAATTTCAACTTTCCATACCTCAATATCGCTGCAGTTTACATACGAAAGCGCAAAAACCGCCAGCACAAACAGCGTTAGGGAAATCAAAAATCCGTTTTCTTTTTTCATTTTAAAAAATGTCTAAAAATACGACAAGAAAAACCTGAAGCACCAGCATAATTGCGGCAAGCGAGTATACGAATATAAACAGCCAGTCGATGCTGGTTTTCCTGCAGGCAGGTAGCAAGTCGGTTTTCTTGTTCATATTTTTAGATATTGAAGGTTATTGTTGGTCGGGGGTTGAATCCGATGCAGTTGCAGTGTCGCCTTGCGCGCCTTCTGCCTGTTCGGAGGCAATCTCTTCGTCTTTGGTGTTTACAACGCGGCAAATGCCAATAAGCGTGTCGCCGTCGGCAAGGTTTATAAGCCTTACGCCCTGCGTGCTTCTGCCTATAACCCTAATGTCTTTTACGGGCGAGCGAACCGCCTGGCCGCCTTGTGTAAACATCATAATTTCGTCGTCTTCCTTAACGGAAAGAGCGCCTGCAACGCCCGAGGTTTTAATTGCAATTATGCCCGAGCCGCCCCTGTTTTGCAGGCGGTATTCGTCGTACGAAGTTCTCTTGCCCTGGCCGTGTTCGCCGGCAATAAGCAGTGTAGAGTCGGGGTCGGCAATAACTATTGCCTTTACGCAGTCGTTTTCCTTTTTAAGGGTTACGCCCTTTACGCCGCGAGTTGCCCTGCCTTGTGCGCGAAGGTCGTTTTCGCTGAATCTAATCGACATGCCTTCGTGGGTAATAAGAACAACGTTGTCGTCTTTATTGGCAAGAACTACGCCTATTAGGGCGTCGTTGTCGTCCAAATTAATGCCTATAATACCGCCCTTGCGGCAGTTCTTGTATTCTTCGAGCATTGTCTTTTTAACGACGCCGTTCTTTGTTGCCATAATAAGGCCCTTGTCTTCGGAAAGGTCTTTTACGCAAATCATAGCCGCAATGCTTTCGTCGGGCTGCAATGCCAAAACGTTTTTAAGCGAGCGGCCCTTTGCAATGCGCGTGCCTTCGGGGATATCGTATACCTTTTCGACATACACGCGGCCGTTGTTCATAAAGAACATAATATAGTCGTGCGTAGAGGCGGTAAAGATGTGCTCGATAAAGTCTTCGTCGTACTGGCCCGAGCCTATAACGCCCTTGCCGCCGCGCTTTTGCGAGCGGTACGAGCTTACGCTTGTGCGCTTTATAAAGCCGTTGTGCGAAACCGAAATAATGCAGCCTTCGTTTGCGATAACGTCTTCCATTCTAAACTCGCCTTCTGCGGGCAGAATTTGCGTTTTGCGTTCCGAGGCATACTTTTCTTTAAGCACAAGCATTTCGCTTTTAATTATGCCCAAAAGTTTCTTTTCGTTTTCTATGATAGAGCGGTATTCTTCTATCTGCTTCATAAGCTCGATATACTCGTTTTCTATCTTGTCTCTTTCAAGACCCGTAAGCTGATACAGCCTTAATTCCAAGATGGCGTTTGCCTGCCTTTCGGAAATGGGGTATTTTGCCATAAGGGTAACTTTGGCTTCGTCCCTGCTTTTCGAGGCTCTGATTATCTTTACAAAGTCGTCTAGGTTGTTAAGGGCAATTTTGTAGCCTTCCAAGATGTGGGCGCGGTCTTCGGCCTTTTTAAGCATGAACATTGTGCGCCTGTAGATAACTTCGCGCCTGTGCTCTATGTAGCATTCGAGCATTTCCTTAATGTTCATCTGCTTGGGTCTGCGCTTGTCCAAAGCAAGCATAATAACGCCGAAAGACGATTCTAGCTGGGTATGCTTGTAAAGTTTGTTAAGAACCACGCGCGGGCTTTCGCCGCGTTTAAGCTCTATAACAATTCGCGTGTTTTCGTCTGATTCGTTGCGTACGTCGCTAATTTCGGTTATAACCTTGTCGGTTACCAAATTGGCTATGGTTTCTATAAGCGAAGCCCTGTTTACATTGTAGGGAATTTCCTTAATTACAATTTGCTCTTTGCCGTTTTTAAGCTCTTCGCAAACGGCAACGCCCCTTGTTTTTACAATGCCGCGCCCCGTTTTCATATAGCTTTCTATGCCGGCTTTGCCCATTATCACGCCGCCCGTTGGGAAGTCCGGGCCGGGGATAATCTTCATAAGGTCGTCTATCGAAATTGTGGGGTTGTCTATAAGCTCGCAGGTGGCGTCTATCAATTCGCCCAAATTGTGGGGCGGAATATTTGTCGTCATACCAACTGCAATGCCGGTAGAGCCGTTCATAAGTAGTGCGGGCAAAGCGCACGGCAAAACGCTTGGCTCTGTTGTAGACTCTTTGTAGTTGGGCACAAAGTCTACAGTGTCGGAATCTATGTCGCTTAAAAGTTCCTGCGCTATTGCCGAAAGTTTACATTCGGTATAACGGTAGGCAGCGGCCGAGTCGCCCTCTATAGAGCCGAAGTTGCCCTGCGGCATAATAAGCGGGTAGCGCATTACCCAGTCTTGCCCCATTCTTACAAGCGTGTCGTAAACCGAGCTGTCGCCGTGGGGGTGGTAGTTTTTAAGAACTTCGCCCACTACGCCGGCGCATTTGTCGAATGCCCTGTTGTAGAGCAGGCCTTCGCGCATCATTGCATAAAGCACGCGGCGTTGCACGGGTTTAAGCCCGTCTCTTACGTCGGGCAATGCGCGCGAAACTATAACCGACATAGAGTAGTCGATATACGCGTTGCGCATAATTTCGGTTATGCTCGACGGCTGAATTTTTTCGTTTTCAGTATACATTTAAAATCCTGTCTTGTTTTTTATTATATGTCGAGGTGCGCTGCGTTAAGGGCGTTGTCTTCGATAAAGGCGCGCCTTTGGGGAACGTCTTCGCCCATAAGCATTGTAAAGGTTGCGTCGGCTGCGGCAGCGTCTTCTACCGTAACTTTAAGCAGCGAGCGCTTTGCAGGGTCCATAGTTGTTTCGAACAGCTGCTTTGCGTTCATTTCGCCCAAACCTTTGTAGCGCTGAATGCTTAAGCCCCTTCTTCCGAACTCCCTTATTTTTGCAACCAAATCTATAATGCTGTTAAGCGGCATTTCGATTGGGGTTTTAACCGCTTCTCCCACGTTTTCGATAAGCTTAAACTTGGGTGTTGTAGAGGGTTTTATGTCGTCTAAAACAAAGCCTATTTTTGCGATTTCCTGCAAAAGCTTTTGCAGTGTGTTGGCTTCGTAGATTTCGTAAATGCCAACTCTTTGCTGCATTTTGCGGCCGTTTTCGTCTACAACTTCGCGCATTATGTTGCTTGCAAACATATCGTCGGAGCTGCCGAATTCTATGAGGAAAGACGAACGCTGGTCTTCGGTAAACAGGAACCTAAATTCCTCCTTGTTGCCTGTTTTAATTCTTGCCAAATATTTGGGCAGCGCAAAAGTTGCAAGGTCTGCCTTGCCAAGATAGTCGCAAAGCTGGCAGCCGTAGCGCACAATTGCCTTGCCGCAGGCCTCTATTTTAGAAAGGGCTTCAACCAATTTGTCTACCTTGGCAGATTCAAATTGCTTGCCGTCGGAATTTCTTACCAAAACAACGTCTTCTGAACCCAATTCCAAAAGAATTTTGTTCATTTCGGCATCATTCATAACGTATTGCTCGCGCTTCTTTCTCTTGATTTTGTATAGCGGAGGTTGGGCAATGTAAATGTAGCCGTTTTCTATAAGCCCTTTTAGGTGCCTAAAGAAGAATGTAAGCAAAAGAGTTCTAATGTGCGAGCCGTCTACATCGGCATCGGTCATAATAACTATTTTGTGGTAGCGCGCCTTTTCGATGTTGAATGCTCCATCGCCGCTTTCGCCAATGCCCGTGCCGCAGGCGGTAATCATGGCCCTAATTTCGGCGTTGCCCAAGGCTTTGTCTATGCGGGTTTTTTCGACATTCAAAACCTTGCCTCTAAGGGGAAGTATTGCCTGATAGCGTCTGTCGCGCCCCGACTTCGCTGAACCGCCAGCCGAGTCGCCTTCTACAATGAACAATTCGCAAAGGCTTGGGTCTCTTTCGGAGCAGTCTGCCAATTTTTGGGGCATGCCGCCGCTGCTTAAAACACCCTTGCGGATTGTTTCTTTCGCCTTTCTTGCGGCCTCTCTTGCTCGGGCGGCAACCAGGCACTTTTCTATCATTTTCTTTGCAACTTGCGGCTGCGTTTCGAAAACGTATTTTAGCTTTTCGCCAACAATCTTTTGAACAATGCCATCTACTTCGCCGTTCGAAAGCTTTGTTTTTGTCTGGCCTTCAAAGCGCGGTTCGGGAACTTTAACCGAAATTACGGCGGTCAATCCTTCGCGGCAGTCGTCGCCCGAAATTGGCGGGTCTTTTTCCTTCAACAAATTGTTTGCCTTTGCATAGGCGTTTACAACCCTAGTTAATGCCGTTCTAAAGCCGCTTAGGTGCGTGCCGCCTTCAACGTTGTAGATAGAGTTTGCATAGGCGTATACCTGTTCGGAATACGAATCGTTATACTGCATTGCAATGTCTACAACTATTTTTGAGTCGGGCTTGGCTGGGTCTGCAACGGCTTCGCCGCTAAAGTATATAACCTTGGGGTTAATTACGTTCTTGTTAGTGTTAAGGAACTGAACGTATTCGGAAATACCGTCTTTAAAGCAGAAGGTTTCCTCTTTGTCTATGCGGTCGTCTTTAAGCAGAATTTTTATGCCGGGGTTTAGGAATGCCAATTCCCTTAGCCTTTTTGCCAAAATTTCGTATTTAAATTCGCGCGTTGTGGTAAATATTTCGGGGTCGGGCAAAAATGTTATCTTTGTGCCTGTGCCTTTTGTAGAGCCTATAATCTCCATCTTTTGCACGGTTTTGCCCCTTACAAACGCCATATGGTAGATGTTGCCGTTTTTGCGCACTTCTACATCGAACGCTTCGGAAACTGCGTTTACGCACTTGGCGCCTACGCCGTGCAAGCCGCCCGAAACAACATAGGCACCTTTGCCAAATTTGCCGCCCGCGTGTAGGTTTGTCATAACCAGTTCAAGTGCGGGAATTTTGTATTTGGGGTGAATGTCTACGGGAATGCCGCGGCCGTTGTCTTCTATAGAGCACGAGCCGTCTGAATGCAATTCTACCTTTATAAGATTGCAGTAGCCTGCCAAAGCTTCGTCGATTGAATTGTCTACAATTTCGTAGACGCAGTGGTGCAAGCCTCTTTCGTTAGTGTCGCCGATATACATATCGGGGCGTTTTCTTACGCCCTCTAGCCCTTCAAGCTTTTGTATTTTCGACGCATCGTATGTGTCGTTTTTATTGATATTGTCTGCCATATAATTTTTCCTAAAAGTATTGCGCAAAATTACGGGGGCGTTTTGCCGAAAAAACCGGCAAATTTTTACGCTGTATACCGCCTAAAATAGACGCTATGCCCTATTGGTTGCGCGTTTCTATATACTGTATATACAGTATGCATAAAGCGCAACAAAAAACTTGGCAAAAAAGAGCTTTTTTTGGCGCAAAAAACGCGGGGTTTTTCGCGGGTACAAAGGGCACAAAATTTGGGCAATTTTCTAAGAGCTTTGCTTTGGGGTGGAATCAATCTTTGCGCTGCCAAAAAACGCTTTTTTAGGGGCAAATTGCGCGTTTAAAAAGCTTTTAATTGCATAAAGGTATAAGAACTTAATGCACAAAAAAAGAGCCTGCCCAAAGTAGGGCAGACCCTTAAAAATTTTTTGAACTAAAATTTGCCTTCTTAGTAGGTTATGTAGCCTGCAACTGCCGAAGATGCAACCATTCTGGGCGACATAAGCACTGTTCTGCCCGTGGGGCTGCCTTGGCGGCCCTTAAAGTTGCGGTTCGAGCTAGATGCGCAAAGCTCGTCGCCGCGCAATTTGTCGGCGTTCATTGCCAAGCACATCGAGCAACCTGCGTTGCGCCATTCAAAGCCGGCTTCGATAAAGACTTTGTCTAACCCTTCGGCTTCGGCAAGCTTCTTTACAATTTGCGAGCCGGGAACTGCTATTGCCCTTACGCCTTTTGCAACTTTTTTGCCTTTAAGGTATTTTGCGGCTTCCTGCAAGTCCGACAATCTGCCGTTTGTGCACGAGCCTATAAACGCTACATTTATGGGAATGCCTTTTACGGGAGTGCCCGATTTTAGCTTCATATAAGCTAGGGCGTCTTTTGCGTCTTTGCGCTGTTGCGGGTCTGCAATGGCGTCGCAATCGGGTATATTTTCGTTTATGAACACCGCCTGCGAGGGGTTTACGCCCCAAGTTACCGTAGGCAAAATGTCGGCTGCGTCGAATTTTACAACGTCGTCGTAAACTGCGTCTTTGTCGGAGGCAACGGTTTTCCAATATTCAACGGCCTTGTCAAAGTCTGCACCTTTTGGCGCATAGGGCCTGCCTTTAAGGTAGTCGAAGGTTTTTTGGTCGGGGTTTACATAGCCAACCCTTGCTCCGCCTTCTATTGCCATATTGCAAACCGTCATTCTGCCTTCCATCGACATATTGTCGAATACGTCGCCTGCAAATTCGTAGGCATAGCCTATGCCGCCGTTTACGCCAAGCTTGCGTATTATGTGAAGGGCTACATCTTTGGGGTAAACTCCCTCTTTAAGGGTGCCGTTTACTTCAACCTTTCTTACCTTCAATTTTTTGAAGGAAAGCGTTTGCGTTGCCAGCACGTTGCGAACCTGTGTTGTGCCAATGCCGAAAGCAACCGCGCCGAATGCGCCGTGGGTTGCCGTGTGGCTGTCGCCGCAGGCAACGGTCATTCCCGGTTGTATAATGCCCTGTTCGGGCATAACAATGTGTATTACGCCCTGGCAACCCGTGTTTACGTCGAAAAACTTAATGTTGTTGTCGGCGCAGTTTTTGCGGATATGTTCGAGCATTTCGTATGCCAACTTGTCGGCATACGGTTCGCTTGTGTCGGTTGTGGGAATGATATGGTCTACCGTAGCAAAAGAGCGGTTCGGATAGCGCACTTTCAGCTTTAAGGTTCTGAGCATGCCAAATGCCTGCGGGCTTGTAACCTCGTGCATTAGGTGCGTGCCTATAAACAACTGGGTAGAACCGTCGGGCAACTGCCTAACGGTATGCTTTTCCCAAACCTTTTCGAATAGAGTTTTACCCATAAAGCAATTAGTCGAGCAAAGAGTCGTCTAAGTCGTAGTTGGGGTAAACGTTCTGAACGTCGTCTAAGTCTTCGAGAGCTTCTACAACCCTTACGGCTTTCTTTGCGGTTTCTGCGTCTGTTATCGGAACCAAAGTTGTGGGTATCCACGACAAGTTCGAGTCGGCGCATTTAATGCCTGCGTCTTCCAAAGCCTTTGCCAATTTATCGTATTCCGAAACGGGGCAAAGCACTTCAAATTCGTCGCCGTTGTTTTTAACGTCTTCAGCCCCCGCTTCCAAAGCTACGTCCATAAGCTTTTCTTCGGTGGTGTCTTCGGCGTTGATTATAAATTGACCTTGTCTGTTGAAGTTAAACTGCAACGCGCCCTGTGTTGCAAGGCTGCCGCCGTTCTTTGTAAACGCCGCCCTTACGTCGGCTACGGCGCGGTTTTTGTTTTCGGTTGTAACTTCCACAATAATGCCTACTCCGCCGGGAGCATAGCCTTCGTACAACAACTGTTCGTAAACAACGCCGGGGATTTCGCCCGTACCCTTTTTAATAGCTCTGTCGATGTTGTCGGCAGGCATATTGGCAGCTTTCGCCTTTAGCACCAAGGTGCGAAGACGGGGATTAAAGTTTTGGTCGCCGCCGCCGGCTCTGGCAGCAAGAGTAATATCTTTACTCAATGCGCTGAATATTTTGCCTCTTTTAGAGTCTATTGCGGCCTTGTGGCGTTTAGTTGTTGCCCATTTACTGTGTCCAGACATATTAATTATCCTTTACATTGTTTTTAAAAAGAAAGTTGAATTATTGTCGAAATTTGCCCGTTTTCAACATTTTTTTATATGCCGCGCAAAATTTTTGCGCTTTAATACAATTTTGTAGTATTGATATGTTTTTGGAAGACTTTTTTGGCTTTGCTTGAATTTATGTTGTAAAAGGCCATTTTTTCTTTGATTTTTACGATAAATTAAAGTAGGGTGTTCTCTCTTTTTAGGGGCGTTGCAGTTCCCGTTGTTTCGGGAAAGATTGCCCCTTTGCACACAAACATTTTTTAATAAAAAGACGGATTATGACGGATATTAAAGATTGCGCAGTAAAATTTCCCGAAAAGTCGGGCAAAGATTTGTATTTTTACAGCCTCGAAAAATTGGCGGAAAAATACCCGAACATAAAAAGGTTGCCAATTTCTATAAAGATTGTGCTAGAAAGCGTGCTAAGAGCCTCGTTTAACGGTCTGGCTACCGAAAAAGACGTGGAAAATTTGGCGAATTGGAATGCCAAAAACCCCGGGTCTTTCGAAATCCCCTTTGTAGTTTCGCGCATAGTTTTGCAGGATTTAACGGGCGTTCCCCTTTTGGTAGACTTGGCCGCAATGCGTTCGTATGCGCAAAGGCAGGGCAAAAACCCCGACTTGGTAGAGCCTCTTGTTCCCGTAGACTTGGTTATAGACCACTCGGTGCAGATGGACTATTTCGGCACAAACGACGCGTATGCAAAGAACCTTGAAATGGAGTTTAAGCGCGGCAAGGAAAGATACGAATTTTTAAAGTGGGGCCAGCAGGCGTTTAAAACATTCTCGGTTGTGCCGCCTTCTACGGGCATAATACACCAGGTAAACCTTGAATATTTGGCAAAGCTTGTTTTCGAAAAATCCGAAAACGGCAAAAACGTGCTTTATCCCGATACTTTGGTCGGCACCGACTCGCACACGACAATGATAAACGGCCTGGGCGTAGTAGGCTGGGGCGTTGGCGGCATAGAGGCCGAAGCCGGTATGTTGGGCCAGCCCATATACTTTAAAGTGCCCGAAGTTGTGGGTGTATGTATGTCGGGCAAGCTTTCGAACGGTGTAACGGCAACCGACTTGGCTTTGCATATGACAAAGCTTTTAAGAGACGAAAAAGTTGTAGGCAAATTTGTTGAATATTTCGGCGAAGGAGCCAGCACATTGTCGCTTGCCGACAGGGCAACCGTTGCGAATATGGCTCCCGAATACGGAGCTACAATGGGATATTTCCCCGTAGACGACAAAACTTTGGAATATATGAAGCTTTCGGGCAGAAGCGACGAGCTGGTTGCCCTTATAAAAGAATATTACACAAAGCAGGGAATGTTCTCGATACCGCGCGAGGGCGATTGCGACTATACAAAAGTTTTGCATGTAAACTTAGCCGACATTAAGCCCGCAATAGCAGGTCCGAAACGTCCGCAAGACAAGATAGAGCTTAACGATGCAAAAGAGGCCTTTAATGCAAGTTTCCCGAATCTGGAATACAGAAAGGCAAAAACCTCTAAGGGCGAAATTTCGGACGGCAGCGTTTTGATTGCCGCAATAACAAGTTGCACAAACACCTCTAACCCGTCGGTTTTGATTGCGGCGGGCTTGCTGGCAAAAAAGGCAAGGGCGTTCGGGCTTAAAACTCCCGCCTATGTAAAAACAACTTTGGCCCCGGGGTCTAGAGTTGTAAGCGACTACTTAAAAGAGGCGGGCTTGCAGACTTATTTAGACGAGCTTGGCTTTAATTTGGCGGGCTACGGCTGCGCTACTTGCATAGGCAATTCCGGCCCGATAGACGCCGAAATTACCGAAGCTGTAAAAGAAAACAATTTGGTTTGCGCAAGCGTGCTTTCGGGCAACAGAAATTTTGAAGCCCGCGTTCACGCGCTTTTAAAGGCAAATTATTTGATGACGCCCCAATATGTAGTGGCTTTTGCGCTTGCAGGCAGAATAAACATAGATTTCGATAAAGAGCCCGTTGGCATTTCGCCCGAAGGCAAAGAGGTATTCTTAAAAGACATTTTGCCGACTTCGGCCGAGGTTGAAGAATGCGTTGCAAAATGCGTAAAAAGCGAATTCTTTAAAAAGGAATATTCCAACCTAAAAGGCCCCGAATTGTGGCAGCAAGTGCAAAGCACAAAGGGCAACGTGTTCAACTGGAATAAAGACAGCACCTACATTCAAGAACCTCCCTTCTTTGAGGAGAAAGACGCCTCGAAAAAGTCTCTTAAAGACCTTAGGGCGTTGGCGATTTTCGGCGACAGCGTAACAACCGACCACATTTCGCCTGCGGGCGCAATTTCGCCCGACAGCGCGGCCGCTCGCTACCTTACCGAAAAGGGTTTGTCGCAAAAAGACTTTAATACCTACGGTTCTAGAAGGGGCAACGACCGCGTTATGTGCCGCGGTACATTTGCCAATATAAGAATTAAAAACAAGATTGTTGCCCCCAAAGAGGGCGGCTACACCAAAATGTACGGCAAGGGCAGCGACATTCTTATTTTCGACGCCGCGCAAAAGTATGCACAAAACAACGAGGGCTTGCTTGTGTTTGCCGGCAAAGACTACGGTATGGGCAGCTCGCGCGACTGGGCGGCAAAGGGTACAAGCCTTTTGGGCGTAAGGGCCGTTATCGCAAAATCGTACGAAAGAATTCACCGCAGCAACCTTGTTGGCATGGGTATTTTGCCTTTCGAATTTGCCGAAGGCTGCGATGCCGACACTTTGAACCTTAACGGCTCCGAAAAGTTTACAATACAGGGGCTTGAAGGCGGCGTAAAAGTTGCGGCAAAAGCCACTCTTAAAATAGAGCGCGAAAACGGCGCTATAGACTATGCCGACTTGCTGCTTAGAATAGATACCCCCGTTGAAATAGACTACTACAACTGCGGCGGTATTCTCCAATGCGTGTTAAAGAAAATTCTTAAATAGCAAAATGCCGGTTGAGGATACAAAGTTTTTGGTATGCGAGGAGGGCAATTGCGCCACTTTGGCGATTGTCGGCCGCGCATGCTATCTCAACTGCATGGGTGTTTCGGAATTTTTCGATACGGCCGTAAGAGACAAAAAGGCTGTTGTTAACATAGATTTTGCGGAGTGCACGGGTGTAGACAGCACTTTTTTAGGCATAATTGCAAAGCTTGCAATAAGGCTTAAGCCCCACAAGGGCAAGGTTGTTTTAAGCAACATTTCCGACCGCAATTTGGAGGTTGTGCAAAATCTGGGGCTAGACAAAATACTTGAAATAGGAAACCCCCCAAAAGACGGAGTTGCAGCCCAAAGCACGCTTAGCAATTCGCCGTCGGCGCAGTCGGAAATGCTTTCGGCGCACGAGTCGCTTGTAAGGGCAAACCCCGAAAACCTTAAAAAGTTTGAAGATGTTATCGCTTTTTTGAAAAAGCGTGTTGAATAAACGCGGTTTTTTTGCGAGACTGTTTTTGTATATGAATATCGTTTTCTTTGCATTGGGTATGCTGTTTGCGTGGGTCTTTGCCCTCGCGTGGCTTTGCGTTGCAAGAAAGAGAATGTCGCATTTGTACAAAATAAACGACGACCTTAAAAACGAAAGGGCGGTAACCATTGCAAGCATGCGCAAACTTGCCTCCGATTTAGAGGGCGGCATTAGCGTGCCCGACATTTACAGGCGCACGCTAAAGCTTGCGGTAGACGTAACCAAAGCCCAAAGCGGCAGAATTTACGAGCGCAAAGACGACGGCACTTGGAAAAGCGTTGTTACCATGGGGTTATTCCCTCCGCAAAGGCACATTAAAAACGACTTTGCAACAAAGGCCCAATATATAAGCACAGTTTTTGCCGACGAAGTTTTGTCGGCAAACGAGGGGCTTGTAGGGCAGGTTGGCAACAGCGCCGAAGGCCTTTTTGTTAAAGACGCCGCAAAGGACAACAGGGTTGTCTCGTCGGCCTTCGGGCCTGTAAAGATTACCAGCATAATCTACGTGCCCGTATTTTTTGTCCCGAAAACAAGCGCGGTTATGGTTTTGGCAAACCCGTTGGGCGACGAGAAGTTTTCGCAGAACGATTTTTCGCTTGCAAAGGCCATTGCAAGTCAGGCGGCAATAGCCATTTCAAACGCCAATACGATGGACGTTCTCGTGGAAAAAAACCGGCTTAATTTCGACTTAAAATTGGCAAGCGGCGTTCAAAGATATTTGCTGCCGCAGCAAATGCCCGAAATAGACGGATATGATTTTGCCGTAAGGTATGTTCCACAGCAGTGCATAGGCGGCGATTTTTACGACTTTATAGACTTGGGCAACCAAAAGCTTGGCGTTGTTATTGCCGACGTTTCGGGCAAGGGGGTGTCGGCCGCAATGATAATGGCAATTACGCAGACAAAATTGCGCGAAATTGCGCCGCGCCACGAAAGCCCGGCCGAGGCTTTAAAAGCACTTAACGCCGATATGATGCCCCTTATGAGGGAGGATATGTTCATTACAATGATATACGCCGTTATAGACGCAAAAAATTCGTCCATAACCTTGGCAAGGGCGGGGCACGAGCCCGCATTGTTGTTCGACAAAAGCACAACCGACTTCGAGTCTATGAAAATTAAAAGCGCGGGAATGGCGGTTGGTATGGTCGATTCGGAAATATTCGACACTGTTATAGAAGACAAAACTTTCGCGTTCGAAAAATCGGCGGTGCTTGTTATGTATACCGACGGCATAACCGAATCGCTAAGCAAAAACGGCGGAGAATTTACCGCCGAAAGGCTTGAAAAGTCGATTGCAAGTTTTGCCAACGAAAGCGCGGCCGACATAAACACCGACATTCTTTTAGACGTTCAGCGTTTTTGCGGCGCAACATATTCTTACGCCGACGATATGACTTTGATTACAATTAAACACACAAACTAACAAACCAATAAAAAAGGAAATAAAATGCCAGGAGTAGGTAAACTTTTAAAACAAGCCCAAAAAATGCAAAAAGCAATGGAGGGCGTTCAGGCCGAGCTTGAAAACCAAACCGTTGAAGTTTCTAGCGGCGGCGGTGCGGTTAAAATTACGGCAAACGGCCACGGCGCAATAAAGGCAATTAAGTTAGACCCCGAATTTTT
>SAMEA104315426__coassemble_649_pt1 | contig 16908 bp, 15 predicted proteins | sample SAMEA104315426__metabat2_low_PE_002 | metagenome-assembled genome bin SAMEA104315426 (sample SAMEA104315426) | gut metagenome | biome: Monkey gut; feature: monkey-associated habitat; material: faeces | place: China | collected 2013
GCAACCCAGTCGCGTATTGCCGAAGCCCAGCCTGTGGAATTTAAAAGCTTAATTGCCTCTGTAATTGCGCCCTGGCCGGGGAACACAAGCAAGTCGGCGTCTTTGCATTCGGTTGGGTTTTGCGCAATAAACGCATTTGCTCCTGCCGATTGCCAAGCGCGCCAAACGCTGCGCAGGTTGCCCATAGAATAGTCTATAATTGCAGCTTTTAGTGCCATATTATAAACTGCCCTTCGTTGTGGGAAGCCTGTCGCCCCTGCGGGGGTTCTTTTCGCAGGCAATGCACAAGGCTTTTGCAAAGCCCTTAAATATTGCTTCGCAAATGTGGTGGGGTTCTTCGCCGTATTCAAGCTTTATGTGCAAATTTGCTCCGGCTTCGTTTGCAAATGCCTGAAAGAACTCTTTGCAAAGGCTTACGTTAAAGTCTCTTACTCTTTTAGCGTCGGAGGCGTTTACGTTGTATACCAAATAGGGTCTGTTCGACAAATCTATGGCAACGGTTACCAAACATTCGTCCATAGGCAGCGTAAAAAAGCCATAGCGGTTAATGCCGGCTTTGTCCGCCAAAGCCTCTTTTACCGCCTTGCCCAAAACAAGCCCCATGTCTTCTACCGTGTGGTGATAGTCTACATCGGTGTCGCCCGTTGCCGCTATGTTAAGGTCGAAAAGCCCGTGGCGCGAAAAGAGCTCTAGCATATGGTTGAAAAATGGGATTGGCGTTTTTACGTTGTAGTCGCCGTTGCCGTCGAGGTTTATCGAAAGCTTAATTTGGGTTTCCTTTGTGTTTCTTTCAATTGTGGCTGTTCTCATTTTTTTAACCATTCAAGTATTGTGTTTTGCACGGCGTTCATATCCGAATCGGTGCCTATGCTTATTCTTAAATATTTATTTATCGCTTTGTCCGATGCAAAATAGCGCACCAAAATTTTGTTGGCTTTTAAAAAGTCTAAAAGCTCTTTTGCAACTTTTGGAGAGCTTTTGCCCTTTGCATTTTGGGGGGCTACAAACACAAAGTTTGTGTTCGAGTCGAACAATTCCCAGCCCAGCTTTTTAAGGAAAGCCGAAAACGATTTGCGCGTTGCCTTTATTTTTGCAACCAAATTTTTGTAGTAGGCTTTGTCGTTTAGGGCGGCTACGGCGGCAACCTGGGCAAGGGCGTCTAGATTGTACGAATCTCGCACCTTGTCGAGCTCGGTTATAATTTCCTTAGAAGCCACAGCCCAGCCTACGCGCATTCCCGCCAATGCCCAGCATTTAGACGCCGTGCAGCAAATTGCGGTGTTCTTGTATTTCTTTACAAGCTTTACGCTTTCGTATTTCGAGAAGGGTTCGTAGGCTTCGTCGATAAGCAGAATGCCCTTGAATTTTTTTGCGAGTTCTTCTACCTGTTCGAACGGGAATTGGTGCGAAGTTGGGGCGTTCGGGTTTGTAAGGAAAAACAGGTTTGCGCCGCTTTTTACGATTTTGTCTACGGGCAGGTCCGTTTCATTGGGGTTAAAATCTATGTCGATATAGTCGGCATTTTGGATTTTCGCCAAAACGGGGTAAAGCGAGTAGCTTGGGTGCAATGCTGCAATCTTAAGCTTTTTGTCGGAAAACGCGCGCACAAAAAGGTTTAAAACGTCGTCGGAGCCATTGCCTGCAAACGCGTTTTCGGGCTTAACTCCGTAGCGTTTTGCAACGGTTTGCCTAAGCAGTTTGCTTTCGGGGTCCGGATACAGTCTAAGGCACGAGCCGTCGCCCAGCTTCTTTAAAATTGCCTCTTTAACCTTCGGGCTTGGCGGGTAGGGCGACTCGTTTGTATTAAGCTTAATCCAGCCGCCGCCCTGCGGTTGTTCGCCGGGGGTATATGCCGCCATCTTTGATACGCTGGCCGAAATTTTGTTTTTAAGATTAAAGTTTTTCATCGGCTTTCTTTATTATATCGAAAATATCGTCTATGGGTTTTGCCCTTAGGTTGTTGTCTAGCCTTTTAAAATATTCGTCTTCCTTGCGCTGAATGTCGAAGGGTTCGTCGGGAAGAGTGTCTTCGTCGAGCTCTATTTCGTCTATGGGGTCGTAGTCGTCGAAGGCAAATGTCAGCCTTCTGGCTTCGTCTATCAAAAGAACATCGGGCATTTTGCAAAGACCGTTTTTGTTCAGCGTAAAAACTTCGTGCGGCAGGCACAGCTTTTTGTAGCGTTTCTTAAGCTTTTCTACCTCCGAATTTTTCGCCTCAAAAGTTTTGTCGAGCAAAACGCAGTCGCTAAAGTGCGAAACGGCGTCGAAATAGTTTTCGCAAAGCTTCGGGTTTTCGGTGTAAAGCTTGCAGTCTACAAAGCCGAATATGCGCACAACGCGTACGATTTTGTTGTCGTTTAAATTTTTGTAAAACTCAAGCTCGTCGGCAAGGTTGCAAAGCGGGTTTGCAATAACAAGCGCGCAGTCGGCATTCTGGTTTTCAAGCAAAAAGTCTTGAACGTTTTCGTGCGTTTCGTAGCGGAAAACTTCGGCGTTTGTGCCCGCAAAAAGGCTTTCGTCGAAAGTGTCGTCGTTTTTGGCAGCTAGCACCAAAACTTTTGCGCTTTCGGGCAGCGAATTTTTTACGCATTCTGCCGCCACCGAAGCTCTGGACTTTTCGGGCGAACCTATGAAAATGTATGTGTTTACCGCCATGGTTTAATACAGCTTTGCAGCCGCCTCTCTTGCAGATTGCTCCATTTCGAAATTAAGGATTACAATGGCAGCCATTGCCTCTACAATGGGAACAGCCCTTGGCAAAACGCACGGGTCGTGCCTGCCGCGCCCCCTTATTTTTGCGGGCTGCAGCTTGTTGTCGATAGTGTCTTGCTCTTTTACGATTGTTGCCACCGGCTTAAATGCAATTTTAAAGTCTATGTCCATGCCGCTGCTAATGCCGCCTAAAACGCCGCCTGCATTGTTGGTTTTTGTTTTTACAACGCCGTTTTCTGCGTAGAAAATGTCGTTATTCTTCGAGCCGAATAGGCGCGCTGCGGCAAAGCCAGCTCCGATTTCGAAACCCTTTGCCGCCGGTATCGAAAGCATTGCTTTTGCAAGCTCGGCGTGCAGCCTGTCGAACACGGGTTCGCCCAAGCCAGCCCTTACGCCCGAAATGCGGCAGTGGATTACGCCGCCTACGCTTTCGCCTTCCGACTTTGCCTTTTTTATAAATTCAACCATCTTTGCCGAAACCGCCTTGTCGGGGCAACGCACGGGGCTTGCCTGAATGTCGGCGTCCGACGGGGTTTCTTTTGCATAGGGCATACCTATAGAGTGCACGGCTTCAACCCACGCGGTTATTTTTACCGATTTAGAAAGGCATTTTTTTGCAACAGCCCCAGCAATTACGCGGGCAATTGTTTCTCTTGCCGAGCTTCTGCCGCCGCCGCGATAGTCGCGTATGCCGAATTTTGCATCGTAGGCATAGTCGGCGTGCGATGGGCGGTATTTGTCGGCCATTTCGGAATAGTCCGACGAATGCTGGTCGGAATTCCTTACAATCACGCAAATGGGCGTTCCCAAAGTTTTGCCTTCGAAAGTTCCCGACAAAATTTCGCACTTGTCGGCTTCGTTGCGGGGTGTGGAAATATCGCTTTGACCCGGGCGGCGTTTGTCTAGCTCTGTCTGAATGTCGCTTTCCGACAATTCAAGCCTGGGCGGACAGCCGTCTATAATGCAGCCTACCGCCTTGCCGTGGCTCTCGCCAAAAGACGCCACCTTAAAGAGATTTCCGTATATGTTTCCCATTATGTAAATAATTAAGCAAATGCCCTTGCCGTGCAAGCATTTTCTGCAAATAAAATAAGTTAAAAGAACGCTTGAAAATGCCGTTAAATACGGTAATTTTGGGGCGACTTTAATTTAAAAAATTGCGCTATGGACTCAAAGCAGGAAAACATTTTGTATCTCAACCGAGAATTAAGTTGGATGGCATTCAACAAAAGGGTGCTTAATTTGTGCGTGGAAAAAACCTTTCCCATTTTAGAGCAAATGCGGTTTTTGTCGATTGTAAGCACAAATTTAGACGAGTTTTACGAAATAAGGGTAGCGGGGCTGTTGCAAAAGTCGGAAGCTCCCGCCGCTGCCTCCGATTCGCCCGACGGAATGGGGCCAAGGCAACAGCTTGCAAAAATAAGGGTGCTAACCCTTGCAATGCTTGCCGAAAAAAACAAGATTTGGAAAGAGCACATCTTGCCCGAGCTGAAGAAAAACGGCGTGCTTTTTAAAGAGCCAAGTGCCTGCAGCCCAGCCGAAAAGGCATGGTTAAAAAACTATTTTACGCAAAATATATACCCCGTTTTAACCCCGTTGGCAATAGACCCTGCGCACCCCTTCCCGCACTTGCGCAACAAGGGTATGTATGTTTTTGTGCAGCTGGCGCAAGAGGGTGTAAAACGCGCCCCGCTAGTGCCCGCAATAATCCCGATTCCGCCCATTTTGCCTAGGGTTATAAAAATAGAGTCGCACTCGGCTAATAAAGATTCGTATGTATTTTTAAGCGAATTGGTTAAGGCAAATGCCGGCGAGCTTTTTAAGGGCTACAAAGTAAAAAGCGCGTCGAATTTTAGGCTTACGCGCAATAGCGACTTGTATTTCGACGAAGAGGAAACCGAAAATCTTTTAAGCACAATAGAAAAAGAGCTGCACAAGCGAAAGCAGGGGGCAGCCGTAAGGCTTGAAGTGCAGTCGGACATTAAAGACGCTCCCTTAGAGCAGCTGATTTCCGAATTGGCGGTTCCGCGCGACTTTGTGTTTAAGATAGAGCACAACCCCATAAATATGGCGCATTTGGCGGAGGCATATTCGCGCATAGACCGTCCGGATCTTAAATTTGCCCCGCTAAAACCCTATTTGCCCGACGCTTTCAAAAAGGGCGGCGACATATTTGAAATGATAAGAAATTCGGATATGCTTTTCCACCACCCCTACGACAGCTTTGAGCCTATAGAATATTTTGTGGAGTCGGCTGCAAAAGACAGCGATGTTCTTGCCATAAAAATGACTTTATACAGGGTAAACGGCGGCTCGCCCATTATAGGCTCGCTTAAAAAAGCCGCCGAAAACGGCAAGCAAGTTACGGTTTTAGTAGAGCTTAAAGCGCGTTTTGACGAGGAAAAGAACATAGAGTGGGCGCGCCAGCTTGAAGAGGCGGGCGTGCACGTTGTATACGGAATTGTGGGGCTTAAAACCCACTGCAAAATCTGCATGGTAGTGCGCCGCGAAAAGAGGGGCATACGCCGCTACGCGCATTTGGGAACGGGCAACTACAACTCCATTACGGCAAAGATATATACGGATTTGTCTATGTTTACCTGCAACCCGCAAATTTGCGGCGAAGTTGCCGACGTTTTCAATACCCTAACGGGCAAATCGGCAAACCCGAAATTTCAAAAACTTTGGGTTGCCCCGTTTTCGTTTATGGAAAATTTCCTGCAGATGGAAAGGGAAATTAAAAACGCAAAGGCGGGCAAACCTGCGCGCATAATAATAAAGGCAAATGCAGTAATCGAAAAAACCGCCATAGACGCATTGTATAGGGCGTCGCAGGCGGGCGTTAAAATAGAGATGATTGTAAGGGGTATGTGCTCGCTAATTCCAAATGTAAAGACCGTTAGCGAAAATATATCGGTAAAAAGCATTGTGGGCGTATATCTAGAGCACAGCCGCATATACTACTTCGAAAACGGCGGCGACTACGAAATATACGCAGGTTCGGGCGACTTGATGAGCCGCAATCTATTCCGCCGAATAGAGGTTATTTTCCCCGTCGAAAACCCCGATATTAAGACGCGCATTAAAGACGAAATTTTGGGGTCGTTAATAAAAGACAACGAGTTTTCCGACATACTGCATGCAAATGGAGCCTACTATAAATCGCCCGTAAAAGGCGCGCTGTTTTCGGCGCAACGCCATTTTTCGGAGCTTACCGAAAAGCGGAATGCAGAGCAGGCAAGCCGTATGCACGGCGAAAATATGCCGCTTAAAATTGTAGTGCACAAAAAGTAAAAAAAGGCGGCAAAATTTTTTAATTTGCCGCCTTTTTTTGTACCCAATGGGGTTGCCTTATTTATAGAAAACTTTGTCGAGTCTAAGGCCTTCGGCGGGGGCTGCCCTTATTTCGGTGCCCCTTATTTCGGCAAGCAAAATGCGCTGCAGGTCTTGCTTGGTAAGCTTGCCAAGGCCTACTTGAACAAGCGCGCCTACAAGCATTCTAACCATTTTGTATAGATAGCCGCTGCCGAGCGTGCTTATTGTAATTGTTTTGCCGCGCTTTTTTAAATTTAGTTCGTAAATTGTCTTTACGGTGTTTTCTACAACGCCCTTGCCCCTGTTTGCCGAATATGCCCTAAAATTGTGCGTTCCCAAAAATATTTCGGCGGCGTCTTTCATCTTTTCAAAATCCACCTTCTGCCTTTTTAAAGACCACACATAGCGTGTGGTTTCGGGCATTGCAAAGCCTTCGTAGATTTTGTAGACGTACCGCTTTTTTATTACGCTAAACCTTGCGTGAAACTTGGGACTGCATTTTTTAAGCGACAAAATTAAAACGTCTCTTCTGTGGTGCGAGCGCATTGCAATTAAAAGCTGTTCTACAGAGTGCGGCCAGTCGGCGTCGAAGTGGAACACCTGCGCGTTTGCGTGTACGCCAGCGTCGGTTCTGCCGCTTGCTTGAATGCGTATTTGCTTTTTAAAAATCGCAAACAGCCTTTTTTCTATAAAATCTTGAACGCTAAGCCCGTTGGGCTGGCTTTGCCAACCGCAAAAATCGGTTCCGTCGTAGCTGCATATGCACTTAAAGCGAGGCATTGTCTAAATACTCCTGCAAAACAACCGCGCTCGAGCGCGAATCTATGTCGCCGCTTTTTCTATATTTCTTTTTTTGTTTTACCGACTTTTTCTTTTTCGAAAAAAAGTTCATATCGTTTTCAACCTGAAACGAGCTTAAACGCTCGTCGGCAGTGTCGAACTTAAGTGTCGGAAACTCTTTTTTTAGGCGTTCTATAAAAGCGTCTACCTCTTTTGCCTTAAAGCCGGTGCTGCCGTCCATATTGTAGGGGTAGCCTACCAAAATAAGCTCTATTTTTTTTGAGTTAACTTCGCGGGCAATGTGGGCTATGCGGCTTTCAAAATCGGGCTCTACGGCGGCGGGCAGCGGCAGCGCAATTCCAACTTCGTCGGAATACGAAAGTCCCACGCGTTTTTCGCCGTAATCTATGCACAATATGTTCATCTATTGCATTCCGTTTTGGACAAATTTTTTTTATTTGCAAGCGATAAAGTTTTTATGCAAGCTAAAAAGCCGTGAAAGACGACATTAAAAACTTACTTGTTTTGCAGGACAAAGACGCAAAAATATTCGACCTAAATTCTAAAATTGCCGCGGCTCTTGCCAAAATTGTCGAGTGCGACAAAAACATAGAGCAACAAAAAAACCTTATGGGCGAATTCGAGCGCAAAGTCGGCGATCTGCAAAACCAAAGAATGTCGCTGCGCGCCGAGCGCAAGGCGGTTGAAGACAGAATTTTAAAATATAAAACGCAGCTGCTTTCGGTGAAAAAGAACGACGAATATACGGCTTTAAACGCGGCAATAGACAAGTCGGGGCACGAGGTTTCCGCCTTCGAGGAAAAAGAGCTTGAAATTATGTTCGAAATAGACGAGCTTGCTCCGAAGCTTGAAGCCGAAAAACTTGAGCGTCAAAAAAATATAGACGAAATAAACTCGCAAAAAAATTTGTATGCCGAGCAAATAGAAAATTTAAAGACGGCATTGGAAAACGCGCAGATAGACAGACGCCGAGCCGAAACCAACGTTTCGCCAAAATTTTTAACCGCCTACGAAGCCGTGCTAAAAAGCAAAAAACGCCTGCCCGTTATTGCCTATGTAGACGATTCGCGCTGCTCGGGCTGCCACTTAAAAATATCGTCGGACTTGGAAACAATGGCAAAGCTTGCCGACAACCCCGTATTTTGCGAGCATTGTGGCAGGCTTATTTATGTGTATAGCTGATTTTCCCGTTAGTCGGCTTTTGCAAGCCCGAATTTCTTAGAAAAGCTTTCCAGATTGTTTGCGCTGCCTACGCACAAAACGGTGTCTAAAGCCTCTATTTTGCAGTCGGCGGCGGGTTTTGCATATTGACCGCTGTTGCGCTTTATGCTGGTAATTTTTACCATATAAAGCCGGCTAATGTCGCTTTGCGCCAAAGTTTTGCCCACAAGGGGCGAGTCGGCGGGCACAAGCAGTTTTTGCGAGTACGAGTTTAATTTTTCTTCGGCGTAAAGGTTGTCTAGGTCGTCGTTCGGGGTAAGCAATATCTTTTCGGCGGCGTCAAGCGATGGCGGTTCGCCGTTTAAAACAACAACGTCGTCGGGGTAAATTCCCGTTGTAGGCAGTATGTCGTAAATTACAAACCTTCCCCTTTTTATTGCCACAATTTCGGCTTGGGTAGAGCTTCGTATGCCAAGTTCTTTAACGCTTTTGCCCGCCGCAAACGACAAGTCTCCTATGGTGATTTCGCGCAGCTGACCGCCCCACGAATATTCGCTTTTAAGCTTTTGCACCATCTCCTCTTTTCTGGCTTCGTCGGCGTTTTTAAGGTGTCGGGTTAAAACCGTTAAAAAGCGGCTTTTTATTGAAGTGTTTATGGTCGAAAATTTGCGCCAGAAAATGCCCACGCCAACTGCGGCAAAAACAACGTACATAGCAGCCGCAGTTTTGTCCAGATTGTAGGCTATAATTGCCATATATAGCACAACAAATAAAATGGCTACCATTCCCTGAAAAACTATGCGCAAAATGCTGCGCATTTTTTCGGCGGTTGCAGGTTTTATATGCGAATTTTCGAATGCGATTTTAAAAATTATCTTCGAAATAGTGTCTATGTTTTTAAGCACGCCTATAATTAGAGGGAAAGTAAGCATTGCAAGAGCCGCCCACAAGCCTATGCCCCAATAGCCCTGAACTATTTTGCGGTCGTACAGATAGTTTAAAATTACAACGCTTACTATTATTATCGCGTTGAAAAGCACCGTATATATGCCTATCTGCAAAAACGGGGTTATGCACGCTTTTATATATTCGCTTTTTGCCGCCGATTGCGAAATTGTCTTTAGCATTCTGTGGTATAAGTCGAACAAAAGAGCGGCTTTGCCGGGTACAAGGCGGCTAAAGCCACTGTAAAGCTTTTCTGCTTTGCCCGACATTATGGGGCTAAATATTAGCGTAAAGAACGATACGCCCATTGTTATAGAGAGAATGTCGGGGCTAATAAGGTTGTAGTTTACGCCCAAGCCCGCAATAACAAAGCTAAATTCGCCTATCTGCGCCAAGTTTATTGCCGCAAAGAACGAATTTTTTGCGCTTGCCCCGCCGAACAGAATTCCCAAAAAGGTGCCAAAAGTTCTAAACACCATAAGCGCCGCCGTAATGCAAACAATGGGTAGCCACATATTCAGGATAGACCCCGGCACAATCTTTGTTCCTATCGAGACAAAAAACAGGGCTATAAACAAGTTTCTAAAGGGGCTAGACAAATTTTCTATGCGGTTTGAAACGGCGGTTCCCGAAATTATCGAGCCCGCCAAAAACGCGCCCAATGCCTGCGACAACTGCGCAATTTCGGCAAGCTGGCCAAGGCCTAAAACCATTAAAAACGTAAACATTACAAGCAGTTGCGAGTTTTCCGAAAACGCGATTTTTTTAAGCAAATACGGCGCGCAAAGCTTGCCTATAACAAACACGCTTACAACAAAAGTTATCATAACCGACAGCTTTTGCACCATTTGCATAACCATATTTTGCGAATCGCCCACCGACGACTGCGCCGCCATGCCCGAAATGCCTACAAGCAAAAATATGGCGAAAAGGTCTTCCAAAATTAAAACGCCAATCGAAATCTGTGCAAACTCCTTCGACATTTGCCCTCTTTGGGTAAAGTGCTCTACAATTACTATTGTCGAGTTCATCGCCAAAATTGCGCCCAAAAACACGCCTTCGGTTGCAGTCATATGCATTAGCTTTGCCGCTGCCATACCCAAAAGCGCCATCGAAAGCATTTGGAATGTTATCCCGAAAAAGCTGGGCACAAAAACCTTTTTAAGCTTTTCAAGGTTAAACTCCATACCGATGAAGAACATCATAAAAAGCACGCCAAGCTCGCCTATCTGGTTAATGCTTGCGCTGTCGTGCAGCAAATTGCACACGGGCGAAAGCAAAATGCCCGTAATTATGTAGCCCAAAATGGGGGGCTGTTTAAGAAAGGTCGACAGCAGTGTGGCGGCGGCCGCAAACACGGCAATTATTGCCAAATCTTCTATTAGGAAAAACTGTTCCATTTTGTATAAGCAATCGTTGAAAAACAGCCCATTTATACATATAAAAAACGCGTTTTTTGCAATATATAAATAGAGGTTTTTTTAAGCAATTTTCTTGACTTGAAAACGTCGCGTTTGTAGATTGTTTTGCAATTTCACATATGCGCTATGCGGCGCGTACACACTAAGGCGGCTTTCGCCTTATTGATGGGGAACAAAAAACAATTATCATAAAAACCAACAAACAGTATATATAATGAAAACAAGCAGAAGAAACTTCATAAAGTCGGCAATGGCTTCGACATTCGGTTTTAGCGTATTGCCAAGCTGGGTTGCGTGTGCTTCGACAAGCCCGAACTCGAAACTTAACGTTGCAATAGTAGGCGCAGGCGGCAGGGGCACGGCTGCGGTTAACGAACTTTGCACATACGACAAGGTAAACGTTGTTGCATTTTGCGATGTAGACGACGAAAGAGCGGCCCAAAGCTACAGAAAATTTCCCGATGTTTTGCGCACAAGCGATTACCGCAGAATGTTGGACAAGCTCGGCAAAGATATAGACGCCGTTGCAATTTGCACACCCGACCACGCGCACTATCCCATAGCCACTTGGGCGATGGAAATGGGCAAACACGTTTACGTTGAAAAGCCCCTTACGCGCACAATTAAAGAATCGAGAATGCTTAAGGACTTTGCGGTTAAAAACCCGCAGTTGATTACCCAAATGGGCAATCAGGGTCACACCTACGAAGGCTGGCGCAAACTTAAGGAATGGAACGACGCAGGCATTTTCGGCGACATAGTTGAAATCCACCACTGGACAGACCGTCCTTTCTGGCCCCAAGGCGCGTTGCCCTGGCCCGACGGCAAGCAGAAAATTCCCGCCACGCTAGACTACAAATTGTGGCTAAACGTTGCTCCCAAAAAGCACAAATACGCAAAAGAAGCTTTGGCGTTCAACTGGCGCGGCATTCGCGACTTTGGCACGGGTTCTTTGGGCGATATGGGCTGCCACTTTATGGACTGGGGCTATTCGGCATTGGATTTGGGCTTCCCCACAAAAATTTCGGGTTGGAGCACGGAATTTAACGACTACAGCTGGCCTTTGGAAGCTACCGCAGTGTTCGAATTTGCGGGCAAAAACGGCAAAACCATTAAATTGTATTGGTACGACGGCAAGAAAAAGAAGCCCGTTGCCGCAAACTTCCCCTGCAATAGCAAAATTCCGCAGTCGGAAATCGACAAACTAAAGAACGGCTCGATTGTAATCGGCACAAAGGAAAGCGCAATTTGCACAGATCCCTACGGCAACGGCACAATGATATATCCGCGTCCGAGAATGGTTGAATTGGCAAAGGGCGGCAAGTTGCCGGCTCCCACAATTCCCAGAATCAAAAACGGCCCGCACCGCAACTGGGCAGACTCGTGCATTGCAGGGCACAAGGCGGTTTCCGACTTGGCTACCTACGCCTGCGACTTTAACCAGGTTGTGCTTTTGGGTCTTATTCCCAACTTCTTCCCCGGCAGAACATTGGAATACGACGGCAAGAAGGGCGAATTTACCAACATCAAAGAAGCCAACAAATATCTGCAAAGCAGCTACGAATATAATAAGGAATTCCTCATTTCCGAAAAATTCAACCCAATGGCTTAATTGCACATATTTTAATTGAATAGACAAAGGCCGCCAAAGGATTTCCCTTGGCGGCTTTTTGCATTCTATTGCGGCTTACATTTGCAAAGATTTTTATATAATTTAATAAGCCACGTTTTTGTTCTGCTTTCGAAGAATGCAACTGCTTTTTTGTTTGATTTTTAGGCGATTATATTCGATATTCGTAAAATGCAAAATTTTGTAGGCAACGCCATAAATGTATCGAATTCGCAATGGGGCGAATACGAACTTTTAGACAGCGGCGACAGGTTAAAACTTGAAAGGTTCGGCAACGTTGTTGTTGTAAGAAGCGAGCCCAAAGCCTGGTGGAAGCCGTCTTTGCCGAAAAGCGAGTGGCAAAAATGCAACGCAAGATATTTCGACGACGACAAAAAAAATTCGGCGTGGAAATTTTTTGGCGGCAAGGCAAAAGCCCCCGTTTTAAATTACGGCAACATTAAATTTGCAACAAAGTTTATGGACGGCTCGAAGCACTTGGGGGTGTTCCCCGAGCAGGAGCCGCACTGGCGTTTAATTGCCCAAAAGGCGCGAAAAGGGGCAAAACTTTTAAATTTATTCGGCTATACCGGGGCTGCAACTTTAGTTGCCGCAAATGCCGGCTACGAAGTTGTGCATGTAGACGCTTCTAAACCCTCTATAGACTGGGCAAGGCAAAACCAGCTTTTAAGCGGGCTGGAAAACAAACCCGTGCGCTGGATTTTAGACGACGCCCTAAAATTTGTAAAACGCCAAGAGCGCAAGGGCGCAAGCTACGACGCCATTGTTTTAGACCCTCCGGCTTTTGGCAGAGGCCCAAAAAAAGAGCTTTGGAAGCTCGAAAAAATGTTGCCCGAGCTTCTCGAAAGTTGCGCTGCAATTTTGTCTAAAAACCCGCTGTTTGTTATAATGACACTCTATTCTATAGAGGCGTCTTCGATAATGGCGGCAAATATGCTTAAAAAATTCTTTCCCGGTGCCGCTGAGATTACCGCGGGCGAGCTTGTGCTTAAAAACGAAACGCCGCTTCCGCTTTCGATATATTCGGTGGCTAGCTGGCAACAATAAATTTCAAAAAAATCATAAAAAAGGAAACAACAAAATGGATTGGCAAAGATTCAAAAACTACAACGTGGCTGTAAAGCCCCTTAACATATCCGTAGACTTTAGCAGAATAAGCTTCTACGGCGCGTTTTTCGACACAATGAAGCCGAAAATGGAAAAGGCGTTTGCCGACATGAAAGCCTTGGAAGGCGGCGCAATTGCCAACATAGACGAAAACAGAATGGTTGGTCACTACTGGCTTAGAAATTCTAAAGTTGCCCCCACTGCCGAAATTGCAAACGAAATAGACGAAAACATTAAGAACATAAAGGCTTTTGCCGCAAAAATCCATTCGGGCGAAATTAAAAGCCAAAAGGGCTATAAGTTCGAAAATCTGCTTTGCCTTGGCATTGGCGGTTCGGCACTCGGTCCGCAGTTTGTCGCCGAAGCTTTGGGCGATCCTAAAGCCGACAAAATGAAGGTGTTCTTTATGGACAACACCGACCCCGACGGTTTCGACACGGTTCTTAAAAAGATTGGCGACAATCTCGACAAAACTTTGGTTGTTGTAACTTCGAAATCGGGCGGAACACCCGAGCCGCGCAACGCTATGCTGGAAACCATTAGCGCATACGAAAAGGCGGGCTTAAAGTTTGGCGCGCACGCGGTTGTAACAACGGGCAAAAACAGCAAATTGTATAACTTTTCGAAAGAAATAGGCGTTTTGGCGCAGTTCCCGATGTGGGACTGGGTTGGCGGCAGAACAAGCGAAATGGCGGCTGTTGGTTTGTTGCCTGCTGCTTTGCAGGGCATAGATATAGACGCCATGCTAAACGGTGCCGCAGCTATGGACGAAGCCACACGCTGCAACCAAATTAAGCAAAACCCCGCTGCAATGCTTGCCTTGGCTTGGTATTACTGCACGGGCGGCGCAGGCAAAAAAGATATGGTTATTTTGCCATATAAAGACAGGCTTATTTTGGCTTCGCGCTATTTGCAGCAGCTTATAATGGAATCGCTCGGCAAAGAGTTAGACTTAAACGGCAATAAAGTAGAGCAGGGCATAAGCGTATACGGCAACAAGGGTTCTACAGACCAACACGCTTTTGTTCAGCAACTTAGAGACGGCGTAAACAACTTCTTTGTAACCTTTATAGAAGTTCTTAAAAACCGCGAAGGCGAAAGCGTTTCGGTTGAAGACCATATTACGGCCGGCGACTATTTGCAGGGCTTTTTGCTTGGCACAAGAGAGGCTTTAAGCGCAAAGAATAGGGAAAACCTTACAATTACCCTTCCCGATGTTTCGGCGCAAAGCGTCGGCGCATTGATTGCCTTGTTCGAAAGGGCAACGGGCTTTTATGCAAGCTTAATTAACATTAACGCCTACCACCAACCCGGCGTTGAAGCGGGCAAAAAAGCCGCAAATTCCATATTGCAAAAGAAGGTAAAAATCGTCCAATTCCTAGAGGAAAATAGGGGCGAATTTACCGCCGAAGAAATAGCCGCAAAAATTGGGCTTGAAAACGAAACGGAAATAGTATTTAAATTGTTGTCGAATTTAGCTTTCAATTCTGCTTGGGGCGTAAAAGTTTCTGGCGGCGAAGGCTTCGAGCAAAAATTTACCAAATAAAACACTAAGGAATTAAATGAAACTACTCTCCATATTACTCCGAGTTCTTGCAGTTGCAGGCGCAGGCTTTTGCGCGTTTGTGTGGTTCGATACAAAGGGCAAAACCTCAACCTCGATGGAACACATGAAAGACGTGCAGGGCGAAACTTTGCAGGACAAAACTGCAAAAGTTCCCACCATACTAAAGAACAAAGCCGCTACCGAAAAGAACCTTAAAGCCACAACCGAAAAGTTGAAGGATACCCAATCGAAATTGGCAGATACCGATTCGGACTTGCAGAACGAAAGGGCAAGAATGGTTCAGGCCAACAGCGACTTGGTAAAAAAGAATTCCGAGTTAAGGCAGGTTAAGTCGAACTTGGCTTCGGTAAAAGGTCAGATTTCGGAAAAAGACGACAGAATTTCGGTTTTGGAATCGGAATTGTTGAAAATTAAGAACGACTACGAACCGATTATTGCAAGCCTTAAAAAGCAAATAGCCGAAAAAGAAGCGGCATTGGCGGCAAAAGACAGCGAAATGGCAGAAGCCATTAAAAAGGCAGAAGAAGCCGCTGTTGAAAAAATGCAGCAGGTTGTTGAAATCGACGAAAAAACGGGCAAAAAAGTTGTAAAGATGGTTAAAAAGACCGAGCCTTACAAGGCTACCGGCGAAATGGCTGCCGTTTTGAAGACCGATATGGCTCGCAAGCTTTTTGTAATCAACAAGGGCAAAGCCGACAAGTTGAGCGACAATTTGGCTTTGCAAATTAAAAACGAAGGCAAGTTCATTGCCGATATCGTTGTAGTTTCGGCCGACGAAAAGATTGCAGTTTGCGCCGTTCTTAACGACGAAAACGGCTTGTCGGAACGCATAGAAGAAGGCGACGTTTACGAATTGTGCCCGGCTCCTGTTGTAGAAGACAAAAAGGCCGAAAAGAAGGCCGAGTAGTTTGCTGTTTATGAAAAAGTTCTTGGCTATAATTTTTGCCGCGATGGCACTTTCGGCATTGTTTGTCGGGTGCCAGTCCGACGATTCTTCGTCGAACCGCAGGGGGCCAAAGCCCCGCCGCGAAACATCGGGCGGAAGTTTGCCGTGGGCGCGCCCCGCCGATTGGGAGGGCGGTTTGCCCGGAATGGGCAGTCTTAACAACGGGCCGAGAAACTATTAAAACCAAATTTAAAATCTGCAACAAATGCGTTGCAGATTTTTTTTGCGCTACAAAGACGGCGTCTTGCAGATTAAAAAAACAATATGAGATTTTTTACAAGCCTTTTGCGGTGCTTTGTTTTTGGCACTTTTTGCGCAAATATTTTGTATAATTTGTCTTTTAACAAAGGCAATACTATGCCAATATTTTACGCTAAATAAGTTGTTATGGATAAATTGATATTGGCATCAAAGTCGCCCAGGCGCAGTTTGCTTTTGCGCGAAAGCGGTATAGATTTCGAGGTAATTGCCTCGAATGCAAGCGAGGTTCTTGCCGCCGAAACGCCGAGAATGCTTGTAGAGCAAAACGCCCTAATTAAGGCGCAAAGCGTTGCAGAAAGTTATCCCGATAGGCTCGTTATGGGAGCCGATACCATTGTTGCCTTAAACAACGCCGTGTTCGGCAAACCCAAAGACGAAAAAGAAGCTTTGCAAATGCTTAAAACCCTTTCGGGCAAAACCCACAGCGTTTTTACTGCCGTAGCCATTGTTTGCAAAAATAAAAACATAAAAAAAGTCTCTTCGCAGGAAAGCAAAGTAAGCTTTAAAACACTTAGCGAAAGCGAAATTTTAGCCTACATAAAAGCCGTGTATGTTTTGGACAAAGCGGGTGCATATGCCGCTCAGGAAAAAGGCTCGATGATAATCGAAAAAATAGACGGCGACTTCGACAACGTAATGGGGCTTCCGTGCAAATTGGTAAGGGAAATGCTTGCCTTGGTAAAATAGCCGCCTAAATGCAAAACTTGCCCGACAATAATATATCTAAATTGTATGCCGCCCAAGACAGGTGCGAGCGCAAAACGGTGTTTATTGCATTGGCGGCAACCATTTTATTTCACGCACTTTTGTTTATTGCAATTCCCGCCGAATTCCCGCAAAGCGTTTTGCCTGCCAAACCCGAAACTTTGCAGGTAAGCGTATTGCCGCCGCTTGAAACAAAAAAACATTTTCCGGAATATATCGAGGCAAACCCCTTCGGCAACAATCTAAAGCCTAAGTCGCAAAACGCAAAAGAATCGTACAAAGACCAGAGGGCAGCCGACGAAATTCCAGATAAAAATTCCGATTCGCAAATGCCCTT
>SAMEA104315426__coassemble_656_pt1 | contig 16704 bp, 13 predicted proteins | sample SAMEA104315426__metabat2_low_PE_002 | metagenome-assembled genome bin SAMEA104315426 (sample SAMEA104315426) | gut metagenome | biome: Monkey gut; feature: monkey-associated habitat; material: faeces | place: China | collected 2013
CGATTTTTTTGCGATTTTTTATTCACAATCAAAATGTGAATAACTTGTTTAAAACTTATGCTTGAAACTGCCAAATTTTTGGTAGAATATGCTTAAAGTTTTCAAAGAACCGGGTTTTGTGAATAACATTTCCCGAAAGGTTCTCTTAAAACGGACTAAAAATCAACATTTTACAATACACTGGTAATCATTAACTTAAGGATATTATTGCGGGAGGCATTTTGAATAATTATAGTGCGTAAACTGCGGATATACAGCAAGAAACACAAAAGAAAACGCACGCTTAAAAACAATTAACACGCAAAAGCCGCAAATTGTTAATAATTGCCACAAAAACAACAATGGAAGACATTTCAACACAGTATACCCCCCAGCAGGTTTGGGACACGGTAAAGGGCGAATTGCAAAGCCTTTTGTCGGCCGAAACCTATTCGGAATGGTTTGCCTGCATGCAACTTGTTTCGTGCGAAGGCGACAACTACGTTTTGTCGGCAAACAACGACTTTGCGGCGATGTGGATAAGCGACAACTATTCGGATTTGCTGCGCAGGCACATCTCCATGGCGTTGGGCAGAAACGCGTCGGTTAAGGTGCTTTGCCAAAATAACGACACTTCTTCGCAGCAGGCGGAATTGCCCGTAGAGACCCCGCGCGCGGTATCTTTGCCAAAGTCGAAGCCCAAAGCTCCGAATATTAACCCCAAAAACACTTTCGAAAACTTCATTATAGGCGAAAGCAACCAGTTGGCGCACGCGGTTGCGTTGGCGGTGGCAAACGCCCCCGGCAGGGTATATAACCCAATGTGCATATATGGCTCTACAGGCTTGGGCAAAACCCACCTTATGCACGCCATAGCCCACTTTGTTTTCAAAAACAACCCCGAAATGTCCATTGTATATACAACTTCAGAACGCTTTCTTAACGAGTATATACGCGACATTAAAGACGGCAAAATGGCGGAATTTCGCAAACGCTACCGCAATGTAGACGTTCTTATGATAGACGATATACAGTTTTTTGCGGGCAAAACGGGCATACAGGAAGAGTTTTTCCATACCTTTAACGATTTGTTCGAATCGGGTAAGCAAATTGTGCTTACTTCCGATAGGCCCTTCAACGAAATTCCCAAGCTAGAAGAAAGGTTGATTTCCCGCTTTGAATGGGGCTATTCCGCCGACATACAAACCCCCAACTACGAAACGCGCCTGGCTATTTTAATGAAAAAGGCGTCGGCAATGGGCTTTGAAGCTTCGCCCGAAATCCTCGACTTTGTCGCCCGAAAAATCACCAAAAATGTGCGCAGGCTTGAGGGGGCTTTAAACAGGCTTTCGGGGTATTCGGCGGTTGTAAAAACTCCCCTTACTCTCGAAAAGGCGCAGGAACTTTTGGCAGACTTCCTTTCGCAGGACGTCGGCAATTTAGACATTCAAAAGATTCAGGAAACGGTTGCCTCGTATTTTCATATAGATATTGCCGAAATAACCGGCAGGCGCAGAACAGCAAACATTGTAACTGCGCGCCAAATTGCAATGTATTTGTCGAAAACCCTTATGAAGGAAAAGACGCTTGAGGAAATAGGCAGGCAGTTCGGCGGCCGAGACCACGGCACCGTTATTCACGCAATGAAGGTTGTAGGCGAACAGATGGAATGCGAACCCAGCATAAAGGGTTATGTAGACCACTTTATAAAAGTATTGTCGGAATAGCGTAAAAAATGCCCAAGTTTTTCAGAGAAATTACAATGGCGCTATCTATGATAGTTCCGTTGGCTTTGGGCATTTGGGCAATGCAAAACTACGTTGAAACCAACGCGAAAAAAACCATAATAAACGACAATCTCGACAAAATTGTTTTGGCTGCAAAAGCCTACCTTAGCGAAAACGAATATAGGCAGGTTAGCTACCCGGAGCTTATAGAAGGCAAGTTTTTAGAAGAGATTAAGCCCGTAGACGGCGAAAGCTATAAAGACATTGTCTTTCGCAGAACGGGCGGCATTTTGGCTGTAAAAATGGCTTCGGGCGAATCGGTAGAGCGCAAATATTAAAGCGCGGTACCCGCAAAATTTTAATGCAAAAAGTGCACTTCTTTTTTTAGGAAGTGCACTTTTGCTTTACTGAAACTAATGTATGTAAATTTTTACTTGAAAAGCTGCCTTTGCTAAAGTATCGCTATATTATGGTAAAAAAGATATATATGCTAGCGATGTGTCTTATTGGCTGCAGCGTGTTTGCCGCCAAAGACGGGGGAAAAGACTACACAAAATACGTTATGCCCGAGGCGGGCAGCGATTCGGTTAAAGAATTGTCGTCGGGTAATTTGTATCCATGTATGGCGGTGCCTTTTGGTATGAATTTTTGGTCGCCGCAGTCGAAAGACTTTTCAAAACGCTGGTGGTATGCGTATTCCGACACCATGTTTAGTGCAATTAGGCTAACGCGCCAGCCTAGCCCATGGATTGGCGACTATGGCCCCCTGTGTTTTATGCCAACCGTCGGCGAAAAAAAGAGCTTGGAAAAAGACAGGCAAAGCTGGATTTCGCACAAGGCGGAGACCATAAAGCCCCACTACTATAGCGTATATTTGGCAGACTACGATACCACTTTGGAGCTTACCCCAACTTCAAGAGGCGCGCATATGCGCGTTTCGTATCCCGATTCAGACAAGGCAAACTTTGTTATAGACGCCCTTTCGGGGAAATCATTTGTAAAGATAATTCCCGAAAAGAATATGGTAGTAGGCAAAAGCGTTTGGGTAAATTCGCGCGGCAAGCGCGCCGAGGGCGATTTTGCAAACTATTTTGTGCTTAAGTTCGACAAACCCCTGTCTTCGTATGCGGTATTCGACGGCAAAAACATACACGAAGGCGAGCTGCAAACCAAAGATACCGACGCGCAAAAGGGCGCAATTTTAACCTTTAAAACAAAGAAGGGAGACCCTCTAAACGTAAAGGTTGCAACTTCGTTTATAAGCCTGCAACAGGCCGAATTGAATTTCGAAAGGGAAGTTGCCAACAATTCTTTCGACGAATGCAAGGCAAAAGGCAAGGCGCAATGGAACAAGTATCTTTCGAAAATAGACGTATGCGACGACGACATAGACGACTATCCAAACGTGAAAATGTTCTATACGACTTTCTTTAGAACATTGCTGTTCCCGCGCGATTTTTACGAAATAGACAAAGACGGCAACGAAATTCACTATAGCCCCTTTAACGGAAAGATAGAAAAAGGCAGAATGACCACCGACAACGGTTATTGGGATACTTTTAGAGCCGTGCACCCATTCTTTAACCTGCTTTTGCCCGAACAGAGCGAAAAGGTTTTAGAAGGCATGCAAAATACATTTAAAGAGGGCGGCTGGTTCCCCGAATGGGCGTCGCCAGGGTATGTAAATTGTATGATTGGCTCGAACTCGTCGTCTATTGCGGCAAGCGCGTATTTGTTTGTGTCGAAAAGCGCGGCCGACGGCGAAGTTTTGTGGCAGGCAATGAATAAAGGAGCAGAGTCTTTCTGCGAAAAAAACAATTCGCTAGGCAGAGCCGGAGCCAAAGAATATAACACATTAGGCTATGTTCCAAACGACATTAACCTAAAGGAAAGCGCGGCGCGCACGCTTGAATATGCCTATGCCGACTATTGCATTATGAAGTTTGCACAGAGCTTGGGCAAAGACCAAGCCACAATAGAAAAGTTTGCAAAGCGCGCCCAAAACTATCGCAATTTGTTTAACGAAAAATATTCGCTTATGGTTGGCCGCAATTCTAAGGGCGAATTTAAAAAGAATTTCAACCCCGTAGAGTGGGGCGGCGACTTTACCGAAGGCAACTCGCTGCAGTATACCTGGAGCGTTTTCCACGACATAAACGGTTTGGCAAAGCTTATGGGCGGCAAAGAAAAGGCCGCAAAGCAGCTAGACGATATGTTTGCAATGGCTCCCATTTTCGACGTTGGCGCCTACAAGATTGTGATACACGAAATCAGGGAAATGCAGATTATGAATTTCGGGCAATATGCGCACGGCAACCAGCCCATACAGCACGGAGTGTATGTGTATAACTGGCTTGGCCAGCCGTGGAAGGCGCAATATTGGGCAAGGCAGATAATGCAAAAGCTGTATAAGCCCGAAGTTGCGGGCTATTGCGGCGACGAAGATAACGGGCAAACTTCGGCTTGGTATGTGTTGTCGGCTTTGGGCTTTTACCCCGTATGCCCCGTAGACGGCGAGTTTGCAATAGGTTCGCCCCTGTTTAGAAAGGTGAAAGTTGCAATGCCAAACGGCAAAATCCTTACAATTAAAGCCAAGAACAATTCTCCCGAAAACGTATATATTAAGTCGCTAAAAATTAACGGCAAAAAGTACGACAAAAACTTCTTTACATTCGAGCAGCTTAGAAACGGCGGCGAAATTGTAATGGAAATGTCCGACAAGCCGAATACGTCTAGGGGCGTAGCCGAAGAAAGCGCGCCAAGCTCGATGACAAAATAGCTTTTTCGGGTTTCTAGCGCAAAGCAAAAGCCGCGTTCGGATTCTTTTCGGGCGCGGTTTTTTTGTTGCCGCTATATTTGTTTGGCGAAAAAGCTTCTAGGCTTGCGTTTTTGGCGGGTATTTTCTTTTATGCTTTTTATGAATTGCGTAATGTTCGACACTATCGACGAAATGTCTTTTTTGCCCCTTTCCGACGAAAGGGCCGAGCACATAAAAAAATATTTAAAGACGGAAAACGGCGGCGAGATTTTTGCCGCGGTAAAAAACGCCTTTTTGTGCAAGGCAAAAGTGTTCGAAAAATCGGGAGGCTATTCGTTTGAAGTTGCCGAAACGCTACAGTGCGCACGCCCCATGCAAACAACGGTTGCAATGGCGTTTGCCCGCCCGCAAATTGCGCAGAGAATTTTGTTTGAATGCGCGTGCTTTGGAGTAAAAAAACTTTGCTTTTACGCCGCCGAAAAGGGCGAAAGAGACTATATTAAAGCTTCGCTATATTCGGGCAAAGAATACGAAAAATGGTTTGTTAAGGGCGCCCAGCAGGCGTGCAATTGCTTTGTGCCCGAGCTTGAGTGTTATGAGTCGCTTGAAAAATGTTTGGAGAGCCTGCCCGACAGCCCCGACACATTAAAAATTGCCCCCGATATTTACGAGGCAACCGAAAAGATGTCGAAAGTGCTTATGGCGTCGGCAAAACAAAAACCCCTGCTCGCCTTTGGAGCCGAGCGGGGTTTTAACAATGCCGAAAGGGATATTTTGCGCAAGAACGGTTTTGTTTTGGCTAATATGGTTTCCGACAGGGTAATGCGCACCGACAGCGCGCTTATTGCGGCTTTAAGCCTACTTTGCGCCGTCGAGGAACTCAAGGGCTAGCGAGCCGTCTTTATTCTGCACAATTCTGCGGTAGTAGCAGCCGAAGCGCGATTCGCCTTTTTCGTTCTTTGTGTGGCAGCAGCCCTTGCCCATAAGCTTTACTTTGTAGACAACCGAGTTTTGTTCGCAGTTAATCAGAACGTCTACCAGCTTTAAAAAGTCGCCCGAAGTTTTGCCTTTAATCCACAATTCGTTTCTGGAGGTAGACCAAAAAGTTGCCATGCCTTCCTTAAATGCGGTTTCCAATGCCAGCTTGTTTGCATAGCCTACAATTAAAACTTCGCCGCTTTCGGCGTCTTGAGCTATTGCGGGTATAACGTCGCAGCCGCAGGCGGCAATTTTCTTAAGCTTTGTAAAATCTATGTTGCAAACTGTCGATTCTTCTATTTCCTTACTCATAATTATTGCATTAAAACCGAAAATTTGCGCCCATTGCAAAACAATTTTTAATAAATTTTCAAAAAAACGAAAAAAAATGTTGACGGCGTCAAAAATAAAGGGCAATTTTGACCTTTCATAAATGAAAATGTCGATTAGTCGATATTTTTATTTCCAACCTGCCTCGGTAGCTCAGTTGGCAGAGCACGTCCTTGGTAAGGACGGGGTCGGCGGTTCAAATCCGCTCTGAGGCTCAGGACGGAGCTTTATTATAATCACACAACAACAAACAACAAAGAGAAAAAATCATGCCTAAGGAATCATTCAATAGGACAAAGCCACACGTTAATGTCGGCACAATCGGCCACATCGACCACGGTAAAACTACACTTACGACTGCAATCTTGAAAGTGCAGTCCGACAAGGGCTTGGCTCAGTTCAAGTCTTATAAGGATATCGCTAAGGGCGGTACAGTTCGTGACGAAACTAAAACGGTTACAATCGCCGTTGAATACGAAACAGAAAAACGTCACTACGCTCACGTTGACTGCCCCGGCCACGCCGACTTCGTTAAGAACATGATTACGGGTGCTGCCCAGATGGATGGTGCTATCCTCGTTGTTTCGGCTGCCGACGGTCCTATGCCCCAGACACGCGAACACATCTTGTTGGCTCGTCAGGTAGGCGTTCCCCAGATCGTAGTATTCTTGAACAAATGCGACTTGCTCGACGACCCCGAATTGCTCGACTTGGTTGAAATGGAAGTTCGCGACTTGCTCAAGAAATACCAATACGACGGCGACAATATCAAGATTATCCGCGGTTCGGCTACACAGGCCCTCGAAGGTAAAGAATTTGGTGTAAACTCCATCAATCAGTTGATGGACGCTATCGACTCGGAAATTCCCGAACCCGTACGCGACACCGACAAGCCCTTCATGATGAGCGTTGAAGACGTATTCTCGATCACAGGTCGTGGTACAGTTGCAACAGGCCGTATCGAACGTGGCGTTGTAAAGGTTAACGAAGAAGTTGAAATCGTTGGCTTGGGCGAAACAATGAAAACAACCGTAACTGGCGTTGAAATGTTCCGCAAGACTCTCGATCAGGGTCAGGCAGGCGACAACGTTGGCTTGCTCTTGCGCGGTATCGAAAAAGACCAAATCCAGCGCGGTCACGTTATTGCAAAGCCCGGTTCTATTCACCCCCACACGAAGGCTAAGGCTGAAATCTACGTTCTTACCAAGGACGAAGGTGGCCGCCACACTCCCTTCTTCACAAACTATCGTCCGCAGTTCTTCTTCGGTACAGCCGACGTTACCGGCGTTTGCAAACTTCCCGAAGGCACAGAAATGGTTATGCCCGGCGACAATGTTTCCATCGAAATCGACTTGCAAAAGCCCGTTGCTATGGAAAAAGGTCAGCGTTTCGCTATCCGCGAAGGTGGCCGTACAATTGGTGCAGGCCGCGTAAGCGAAGTTTTAAGCTAATTTAGCTTAGGCACAATATTCCGTTTGCCGCCTTTTATGGCGGCGGCGGTGTATTTTTTTATTTTAAAAGAGAATTACAGGGGTGTAGCGCAATTGGTAGAGTAGTGGTCTCCAAAACCATCGGTTGGGGGTTCGAGTCCCTCCGCCCCTGCCACTTCCCACAAGGCAAAAAAATGGCAAATCCTTTCAGCAAAATCAGACAATATTACAGAGAAACCGTTGCCGAACTTAAAAAAGTTGCATGGCCGAACGGAAAAGAAATTAGAGCGTCTATGGTAATGGTTTTCGTATCGTTGGCCATTTTAGGCGCTTTTTTGGGTCTTGCCGACTTTTCCATATACAATGTAATAGGTCTGCTGACCGACTTGGTCAGAAGCGCACACTAAGCCAACGGGGTTAATAAATAGGTATGTCAAGCTTAGATACAAGCAATCGTAAGTGGTATGCGGTGCAGGTTCGCACCAATATGGAGAAAAAGGTTCAAGCGTCTCTTATAAATCAGATAGAGCTTAACGATATGTCGGAGTATATCTCCAAAGACGACATACTTGTTCCCGAAGAAAAGGTTACCACATATAAGGACGGCAAAAAACAAGATCCCAAGCCCCGCAAGCTTTTCCCGGGCTACGTTTTCGTTAAAGTTAAGCTTTACGATGACGACGACAAATTGATAGAAGCCCCCTGGTATTTTGTAAAATCGATAAACGGCGTTACCAATTTTATGGGCGGCACAAGGCCTACCCCTTTGCGCGACAAAGAAATTAAGGCATTATTAGCCCAGCTTGAAAACTCGCAGGAAACTGTAAAGACCGACATAAAATACAAGGTTGGCGACAATGTAAAGATAAACGAGGGACCCTTTATGAGCCTTACGGGCGTTATAGAGGAAATCGACTCGGCAAACGGAAAATTGAAGGTAAGCGTTTCGATTTTCGGCAGATTTACTCCCGTAGAGCTAGACTACAAACAAGTAAGCTACGCGGAAGAATAGAATTTATTATATTACGATAAAGCCTCTAAAAAAGAAGATATAAAAAGGTCATAAAATGGCAAAAAAAGTAGTAAAAGTAGTTAAGTTGCAGTTGCCCGCAGGCGCGGCCAACCCCGCTCCTCCGGTAGGCCCCGCATTGGGTGCGGCCGGCGTCAACATTATGGCGTTCTGCAAAGAATTCAACGCGCGTACCAAAGACCAAACGGGTATGATTTTGCCCATAATCTCGGTATATCAAGACAAGTCTTTCTCGTTCATTCTTAAAAGCCCGCCGGCTTCGGTTCTCATCAAGAAGGCCGCAAAGCTCGCATCGGGCAGCGCAAAGCCCAACACCGACAAGGTAGGCAAAATCACAGCAGCTCAGGTTGCCGAAATTGCCAAGCTTAAGCAGAAAGACCTTAACGCCACAACCCCCGAAGCCGCCGCAAAAATCATTGCAGGCACAGCTCGCTCGATGGGTGTAGACGTTATCGGCTAATAAAACATTTAGGGCTTTTTAGGGTTTATTCTCGAAAAAGCCCCTTAACATAAAAACAAAAACCGCACTGCAACCAAGCAGGAGACAAACAAAAAAGTCATGGTAAAAAGAAGCAAAAAATATAAGGCGTCTTTGGCGAATGTAAAAGACGCGCCTGTGGCAATAGCAGAAGCTGTAGAAGCTCTCTCGAAAATGCCCAAGGCTAAGTTCGACGAAACCGTTCAGTTGTCGGCCAAGATACAGCTGGACCCCAAACAGGCCAACCTCAGCATCAGAGGTACGGTTCGCTTGCCCAACGGCAGCGGCAAAAAAGTTAGAGTTTTGGTTTTCACCGAAAACGCAAAACAGGCTCTCGACGCGGGTGCCGACTTTGCCGGTTTGGACGATATGATTAAGAAAATTGAAGACGGTTGGCTCGATTTCGACGTTGCCGTTTCCACTACTTCGGCTATGAAGTCGGTTCGCAAAGCCGCCAGAGTTTTGGGCCCGAGAGGCTTAATGCCCAATCCCAAAAGCGGCACCGTTACAGACGACATCGAAACCGCAGTTAAAGAAGTTAAGGCTGGTCGTGTAGAATACAAAATGGACAAAACGGGCAACATCTGCATCGTTATCGGCAAGCGCAGCTTCAGCAACGAAAAGTTGGTTGAAAACGCAAAGGCAGCTTATGCAAGCCTTATGTCGGTTCGTCCCGAAACGCTCAAGGGCAAGTATATCGACACATTAACCTTAAGCGCAACAATGACTCCGGGTCTTAAATTGAATCCGGTAATGGGAGAATAGGAGTTTTACACAAATGAGACCGGAAAAGAAATACCTTATAGATGAAGCCGTTGCCCACATTGCCGACTCCGACTATGTGTTCTTGATGAACTTTACAGGCGTAACGGTTGCAGCAGCAAGCGACTTGCGCAAACAGTTGGCCGAAAAGGGCGCACAGTTTCACATTGTAAAGAACACCATTTTCGAAATTGCCGCAAAATCGCGCGAATTGCCCGATATGTCGGAATTCCTCAATGGTCCTACAGGTGTTGTAGCTGGCGGCAAATCGCCCACAGAAGTTGCAAAGATTCTTGTAGACTTCCTTAAGAATAACGACAGAGCCGACGTTAAAGTTGGCGTGCTCGACAAGAAGCTTTTGAACAAGGACGAAATTGAAGCTCTCAGCAAGCTTCCCAACCTCGACGGTATCCGCTCGATGTTGCTTTCGACTATCTTGTTGGCGGCTCCTCAGGGCTTGTTGAACGTAATCAAGGCAAAGAGCGAAAAAGAAGAAGCTCCCCAGGCCTAATTACGGCGGCAATAATTCGCCTGCAATTTTTTGCACTTAAAGGTTGCAGGCTTTAAAAAACAAAAACAACTAAACAAAAATTTTATTTCCCGAAGGCAAAACGCCGTAGGGAATGTCAAAAAAACAACTAAAGAATAAGCTTAGGGAACGCAATTGTTCCTTAAACGCCCGAAAGGGTACTAAGCGTTCAAAGGAGATAAATAAAATGGCAGAAGTAACAAAAGAACAAGTAATAGAATTCCTCAGCGGCCTCACAGTTCTCGAAGCAGCTGCTTTGGTAAAAGAACTCGAAGAAAAATGGGGCGTAACAGCATCGGCTCCCGTTGCTGCAGTAGCAGTAGCAGGCGGCGCAGCTCCCGCAGCTGAAGAAAAAACAGAATTCACAGTAGTTCTCAAAGCTGCTGGCGCAAACAAGATTGCAGTTATTAAAGAAGTTCGCGGCATAACAGGCCTCGGCTTGAAAGAAGCCAAAGAATTGGTTGACGGCGCTCCCAAGCCTGTAAAAGAAGGCGTAACTAAGGACGAAGCAGCCGAAATCGAAAAGAAATTGACTGCAGCAGGCGCAACAGTTGAAATTAAGTAATTAACTTGATTATCAACTTTTAAGCTGATTTACGGATAGGCAAAGCCCCTAAAATAGAGGCTTTGCTTGCCCTTTTTATTAAAATAGCGGCGATTTTAAATTTTTTTAGCGGAAAAATCGAAGCGACTTGCAGGTTGAAAAATTGGGCAAGTAAAATAAATTCACCATACAAAATCATAAATATATGTCAGAGCGAAGAAACTTTGGTAAGTTGCAAGAGGTAATAGGGTTGCCTAACCTTATTGAAAACCAGCTGAATTCCTATGCGGAATTTTTGCAGAAAGACGTTGCGCCCAATAAGAGGGCATTGGTGGGGCTTCATGCGGTATTTAGCGAAATATTCCCCATAACAAGCTATGACGAAAAGATTAAATTAGAGTACGTTTCCTACCGTTTCGACGGCCCAAAACACTCGGAAGACGAATGCATTAAGGAAGGCCTTACCTATTCGGTTTCTTTATATCTTACTTTGAGGTTGACAGAAGGCGACAATACGCGCGACGAAGAGCTTTACATGGGCGAACTTAATATGATGACATCGCGCGGGTCGTTTGTTGTAAACGGCGCAGAACGCGTTGTTGTAAGCCAGTTGCACCGCAGCCCCGGCATATGCTACGAAGAAACTTTGCACTCTTCGGGCAAAACTCTATTTTCTTTCAGATTGATACCCGATAGGGGTACTTGGGTTGAAGTTCAGTTCGACCAAAACGACTTGTTGTACGTTTATATAGACCGCCGCCGCCGCCGCAGAAAGTTTTTGATAACAACTTTGTTGCGCGCAATGGGCAAAAGCTCGAACGGCGAAATCATTGAATTGTTCTACGACGTTCAGGATATGACCACAAAGAAGGCCGAAAAGATGGAAAATGTTTCCAACTACGTTTTGGCCGAAGCGGTAACCGACCCCGACAGTCAGGGCAAGGGCAAGGTTTTGCTTAAGCAATACGAAACCCTTACAAAAACCGCCATTATGGACTTTAAGAAGGCGGGCATTACAGAATTTAAGGTAATAGATACCACCGTAGACGACGGCGTTATTGTAAGGGCTATCAAGAAAGACCCTGCAAAGAACGAAGAAGAAGCCTTAAAGACAATTTACAAACAGTTGCGCCCGGGCGAACCCGTAAACGTTGCAAACGCACGCGCCTTGTTGCGCCGCACTTTGCAAGACCCGAAACGCTACGACTTGGGCAGGGTTGGCCGCTTTAAGATTAACCAGAAATTGGGTCTTAAAACTCCGCTCGAAACAAGGGTTATTACAATAGAAGACATTGTAGAAGGCACAAAGTACCTTTCGAAATTGCGCAAGGGCGAAGGCTATATAGACGATATAGACCACTTGGGCAGCCGTCGCATACGCACAGTTGGCGAACTTTTGGCAAACCAGTGCAGAATGGGCTTGGCTCGCACCGAAAAGCAGGTTAGAGAGCACATGAGTGCTTCGGAACAAAACACCGAAAACCTAACCCCCGGCAAATTGATGAACACAAAGTCTATGACTGCAATGGTTCGCGAATTCTTTGCGCGCAACCAGTTGTCGCAGTTTATGGACCAAATCAATCCTCTTTCCGAACTCACCCACAAAAGAAGGCTTTCGGCTTTGGGTCAGGGCGGTTTAAGCCGCGAAAGAGCGGGCTTCGAAGTTCGAGACGTTCACTATTCGCACTACGGCAGAATTTGCCCGATTGAAACTCCTGAAGGTCCGAATATCGGTTTGATTAACTCGTTGGCAAGCTATGCTAAAATCAACGAATTCGGCTTTATCGAAACTCCCTACAGAGAAATCGTTAAGGGCAAAGTAACGGGCAAAATAGTATATTTAACAGCCGACCAGGAAGAGGGCAAAATCATTGCCCAGGCAAATTCCGAAGTAAAAGACGGCAAGTTGGTTGGCAAATGCGTTGTAAGAAAGCGCGACGAAATCTACGAAGCCCTTCCCGAAGATATCGACTATATGGACGTAAGCCCCAAGCAGTTGGTTTCGGTTGCAACGGGTCTTATTCCCTTCTTGGAACACGACGACGCAAACCGTGCCTTGATGGGTTCGAACATGCAACGTCAGGGCGTGCCTTTGTTGACAACGGAATCTCCCTTTGTTGGAACCGGCATAGAAGGCGCAGTTGCGCGCGATTCTAGAACGGTTGTTCTTTCGGAATCGGCGGGCAAGGTTGCCAGCGTAGATGCAATTCGCATTATAGTTACTCCCGACGGCCAAATGCCCAAGAAGGTAGACGGCGCATATAAGACCGATGCCGACAAGGGCGTATATGTATACAATTTGCGCAAGTTCATTCGCTCGAACAACGCAACATGCTTTAACCAAAAGCCCGTTGTAAAGAAGGGCGCACTTGTAAAGAAGGGCGACTTGCTTGCCGACGGCGCAAGCACACAGGGCGGCGAATTGGCATTGGGTAAGAACGTTTTGGTAGCTTTCATGCCTTGGAATGGCTACAACTTTGAAGACGCTATTTTGTTGTCGGAAAAGTTGATTAAAAACGACGTATTTACCTCTATTCACATTGAAGTGTTTGAAGCTACCGCCAGAGACACAAAGCTCGGGCCCGAAGAAATCACAAGAGATATTCCCAACGTTGGCGACGAAGCTCTTAAAAACCTCGACCGCAACGGCGTAATCAGGGTTGGTGCCGAAGTTAAAGCGGGCGACATTTTGGTAGGTAAAATTACCCCCAAAAGCGAAACCGAATTGGCCCCCGAAGAAAAATTGCTTAGGGCAATATTCGGCGAAAAGGCTGCCGACGTTAAAGACACTTCGCTTAAAGTTCCCTCGGGCACAGAAGGTATTATTATGGACGTTAAGGTTTCTACCCGCGTCGATAAGGAAACCGAAAAATTAAGCCCCAGCGACACAAAGCGCCAGATTCGCAAAATTAACGAAGAATCTAAAGCCCAGCTCGACAAACTAAAGGACGAACTAACCGAAGCTTTGTCGAACGTACTTTTGGGCGAAAAGATTCCTTTGGACGTTCGCAACAGCGAAACTAAGGAAGTTATAATTCCCGCAAACCGCAAAATCACAAAAACACTTTTGCGCAGATTGTCGGCAATCTCGAAGAATATCGAGATAGACCCCTCGCCGGTTCGCAACAAGATTATGGAAATAATCGACAACTATCAGCTTAAATTTGCCGAAGTTGAAAACGAAACCGCGCGCAAGAAAGACATTCTCGAAAGCGGCGAAGGCGAAGCCCAAAGCACAATCAAGAACGTTAAGATTTACATTGCCGCCAAGCGCAAGATTCAAGTTGGCGACAAGATCGCAGGCCGCCACGGTAACAAAGGTATTGTTGCCCGCATAGTTCCCGAAGAGGATATGCCCTATATGGAAGACGGCACTCCCGTAGAAATCTGTCTAAACCCCATGGGCGTTCCCAGCCGAATGAACGTAGGTCAGGTTTTGGAAACCCACTTAGGTTGGGCTTGCAAAAAGCTTGGCTTTAAGGTTGCAACCCCCATTTTCGACGGTATTAGCGAACACGATATACGCGACTACCTCGTTAAGTCAGACTTCCCCGCAAGCGGCAAATGCCGCCTAATAGACGGTCTTACGGGCGACTATATGGACCAAGACGTTGTTGTTGGCTACATCTACATGATGAAGCTAAACCACTTGGTTGCCGACAAGATTCACGCTCGTGCAGTAGGTCCCTACAGCCTTATTACCCAGCAGCCTTTGGGTGGCAAAGCCCAATACGGTGGCCAGAGGTTCGGCGAAATGGAAGTTTGGGCTCTCGAAGCGTATGGCGCCGCCTATACTTTGCAGGAATTGCTTACCGTAAAGAGCGACGACGTTCAGGGCAGAACCAAGATTTACGAACAGCTTGTTAAGGGCGACAATTCGCTGCAGGCCGGCGTTCCGCAGTCCTTCAACGTTTTGATGAAGGAAATGCAAAGCTTGTGCTTGAACGTTAAAGTCAACAGCAGCGACGCTACCGAAGAATAGGCTAACAGCATACAAAAAGGAATTTTCCGATGGAAGACAATAAACAACAAGTAAGAGAAGTTCTCGGATTTGACAATACAAACGGCTTCGACAGCGTTTCAATAGCCTTGGCTTCGCCCGAAACAATAATTTCGTGGTCGAGAGGCGAGGTTAAAAATCCCGAAACAATCAATTACCGCACATTCAAGCCCGAACCGGGCGGTTTGTTCTGCCAAAAGATTTTCGGACCCGTGCGCGACTACGAATGCGCTTGCGGTAAATATAAGCGCATTAGGTATAAGGACCAAGTTTGCGAAAGGTGCGGTGTTGAAGTTACAACATCTAGAGTTCGCCGCGAAAGAATGGGTCACATAGAATTGGCCGTTCCCGTTTCGCACATCTGGTTTTTAAAGAGTATGCCCAGCCGCTTGGGCTTGGTTTTGGATATGACTTCCAAAGCCCTCGAAAGCGTAATCTACTACGAAAAGTACATCGTAATAGATCCGATGCAGACTTCGTTGAAAAAGATGCAGTTGCTTTCGGAAGAAGACTATCAAAAGGCGATAGACGACTTTGGCGACGACTCTTTTAAGGCCGAAATGGGCGCGGAAGCAATCCGCACATTGCTCGAGGAAATAGACCTCGACAAAATGGCCGCCGAACTTGAAGAGCAAATGCGCTCTACACGCTCCAAGCAAATCAAGAAACGCTTGGCAAAAAGACTTAAGCTTATTCAGGGCTTTATACAAAGCAATGCGCGTCCCGAATGGATGGTGCTTAAAGTATTGCCCGTAATTCCGCCCGACTTGCGCCCCTTAGTTCCCTTGGAAGGCGGCAGGTTTGCAACTTCCGACTTAAACGACTTGTACAGGCGCGTAATTAACCGCAACAACCGTCTAAAGAGCCTTATGGCTATGAAGACTCCCGACGTTATCATTCATAACGAAAAGAGAATGTTGCAGGAATCTGTAGACGCCCTGTTCGACAACGGCCGCCACGGTCGCGCGGTAACGGGTGCCGGCAACAGACCCTTAAAGAGCATTTCCGATATGCTTAAGGGCAAGCAGGGTCGTTTCCGTCAAAACTTGTTGGGTAAGCGTGTAGACTATTCCGGCCGTTCGGTTATCGTTATCGGCCCCGAACTTAAGTTGTATCAGTGCGGTTTGCCCAAGAAAATGGCTCTTACTTTGTTCGAACCTTTCATTATCCGTCGCTTAAAGGAATTGGGCTTTGTGCATACGGTTCGCTCGGCGCGCAAGATGATAGAAAAACGCTCGCCCGAAGTTTGGGATATTTTGGAAGAAGTAACCGAAGGGCACCCCGTAATGCTCAACAGAGCTCCGACCCTTCACAGACTTTCTATTCAGGCTTTCGAACCCGTGCTTATCGAAGGCAGCGCAATTCGTTTGCACCCCTTGGTTTGCGCGGCATACAATGCCGACTTCGACGGCGACCAGATGGCGGTTCACGTTCCCCTTTCGCTGGAAGCTATTATGGAGGCAAAACTTTTGATGCTGGCAAGCAACAACGTGTTCTCGCCTTCGTCCGGTAAGCCTATCTTAACGCCTTCGCAGGATATCGTTTTGGGTGCGTACTATATCACCTACGAACCCTCTTGGAAACCCGCAAAGGGCGAGCACGTTTGCCTGTTCTCGAACGACCACGAAGTGGAATATGCCCACTCCGAAGGTATGATTCACTGGCACGACTGGATTGACTATGTAAACCCCGACTACGGCAAAGACACAATCTACGGCAAGAAAGACCAAAAAATTATCCGCACAACGGTTGGTCGCGTATTGTTCTCTAGAATTTGGCCGGCGGAATTGGGCTTTATAAACTTCTGCGTTCCCAAAGGCAAATTGGGCGACTTGATTTTGAATACCTTTAAGATTAAGGGCAAGCGCGATTCGTCTAAGTATCTAGACGCTTTGAAAGCTTTGGGCTTTAGAACTTCTACGGAAGCGGGTATTTCCATCGGTATCGGCGACATGGATATGCCGCCCGAAAAGCCCACAATCATAAAGAAAGCCCGCACCGAAATCGACAACATCGAAAAGGAATACTTAAAGGGTAAAATTACAAAGGGCGAACGCTCGCAAAAGGTTAAGGATATTTGGAATGTTGCCTCCGACGATATCGGTAAGGCTGCATTTGCCAACTTGTCGAGACCGCACGAAAAGGTTAACGGCCGCCAA